>Ga0209344_10002240_pt1 | contig 22083 bp, 24 predicted proteins | sample Cruoilmetagenom6_FD_187293 | JGI IMG/M metagenome (GOLD analysis project Ga0209344, IMG submission 187293) | Oil polluted marine microbial communities from Coal Oil Point, Santa Barbara, California, USA - Santa Barbara Oil Seep Sample 6 (SPAdes)... | ecosystem: Environmental > Aquatic > Marine... | reverse complement strand
CAGATCGCTGCAAATCCGCACCGGAGAAACACTTGGATACAATCACAGTGCCCGCCACTGGCAGCGGGTCGAGGCCTACGACCGATGGGTCGAGTACCTGCGTGAGCGGGGGATCGAGACCACAACAGTCGAACGCGAGCCTGATGAGGCATCGCTCGAGGACACAGAACAGTCGTCGGCTGATGGCGAAAACGGATAGATTCAGCCGATAGAGCAGCAATCGGCTCACGCCGATGACGAAACGAGCGTTGAACAGGAAACGGTGTTTATGCACGAAGGTCCCCAAATCGAACTCAAGCTGATCTCGGATCCGATGTACCTCTGCGGCGCCCGTGAGCTCGTCGGGTGTATCGCTCGGCGGATCGGGTTCGATGACATGGACTGCTCGAAGATCACGCTGGCCGTCGACGAGGCGCTCTCGAACATCATCCGCCACGGGTACAACAAATCATTCGACAAGCCGATCTGGATCGGCATCACCCCGATCAAGCCCAGCGCCGAATCCATCGGCGGGATCATCATCACCATCGACGACGAGGCCAAGCAGGTCGACCCGTGCACCATGAAGGGGCGCGAGCTCGAAGATGTCCGCCCGGGCGGGCTGGGCGTGCACATCATCCGCGAGGTGATGGACGAGGTGCGCTACGAGAAGCGCGCCAAGGTCGGGATGCGGATGATCATGACCAAGCGGGCCGTGCGCCCCGAGGAATCGCCGAGGCTCTCTGATACGGGCTCAGGCAATCGCTCGGACCAAGAGCAAGGCGCGTGCAAGGTGACGAGTGTGTGTAAGAAGTCATCGAAATCGCTCCCCCGATGATGCGTGCTCTTGGTGTGCGTCTGCTACAGTAGATCATCGCAGATCTGACCCGGAGGGACTCCAAGCCATGGCTCGTGAACAATCAGCATTCATCACCGTCGAAAAACCCGAGCAGGGCATCGTCGTCATCGTGCCCAGCACCGATATCGACATGAGCCGATCCCCCGAGCTCCGCACGGCGATCCGCCAGGAGATGGGCGGGGGCGTGCATAAGATGATCGTTGATCTTGAGGATGTGCACTACATGGATTCGTCCGGGCTCGCGACCCTCGTCGAGGCGATGCGCAACGCCGGCAAGTCAGACACCAAGCTCGTGATCTGCAAAATGAACCAAAAGGTCAGCGCGATCTTCGAGATCGCCCGATTGGATTCGTTCTTCTCGATCGTGGACACCCGCGACGAGGCCGTCTCGCTCTAAGTTCTCAACATACACAACACGCATGTCTGATTCACCCACGCAAGACCTGACCCAAGCCCAGCCCAAGAAGTCCCCGCTGACGATGCTGGGCATGGTGCTGCTCTTGCCGATCGCGCTGATCGGCCGTCGGCTTATCGGGATCCTCGATCACACGGGCGAGATCGTCTACCTGCTCGTCGACGCGAGCCGATGGCTCTGGCGTGGGCTGACCAAGAAACGCTATCGCTTGGGTCGCAGCGCGATCGTGTCGCAGATCTGCCGCATCGGCGTGCAGTCGATCTTTATTGTCGCGTTGGTGTCCGGTGCCGTGGGCTTGATCTTGGCGTTGCAGCTCTCGCCGCCGCTCGATGACTTCGGGCAGCGCGACAAGGTCGCCAATATCATCGCCGTCGCGGTATTGCGTGAGCTCGGCCCCTTGATCGGCGCGATCGTGCTCACCGGGTTTGCCGGGGCATCGATCGCTGCGGAGATCGGGACGATGGTCGTCTCCGAGGAGATCGAAGCCCTCGAAGCCAGTGCACTTAACCCCATCCGCTTCCTCGTGGTCCCCCGCCTGCTCGCTGCCAGCATCTCGATGACCGCCCTGGGCGTGATCTCGAGCTTCTTCGCCATCGTCTCGGCCCTGCTGATCTCGATCACCATGCTCGGCATCCCCTACGAGACCTACATGGACAACATGCTCACGCAGGCCAAGCTTGTTGACTTCCTCACCGGCGTCGCCAAGGGCGGGATCTTCGGCACCCTCATCGGGATCATCGCGTGTGCAAATGGCTTGCGGGTCACGGGCGGAGCCGCGGGCGTGGGGCGGGCGACGACCTATACCGTGGTCGAGTGCATCGTCGCGATCGTGGTCGCCGACCTGGTCTTCACGGCCATCTTCTTCGCGCTTGGGTTGTTTTAAAAAGAAAACATGTAGCGATAGAGTTAATCTTCGTCTGGAAGATACTCGTCTTGTTCGCGTGGAGTCCTCCAGTACTGGATAAGGTCATCGGCGGTCTTCGCGTGTGGGTGAATTTCCTCAGTGAGCGTTCGATTCCAAATGACGCAGGTGCCCGCGGGTGGTGATTCGCCGTAGTTCGCGATTCTCCATGTGCCGGTTGAAGTTGAGGGATAGATATCAATCTCATGTGGAAATGAGTCAATCAATCCTAAGGAGTTAATGTGTAGACGAAAGAATGACTCATCGCTAAGTTTCGCATTGACTGTTTCTATGCGTGGAATGCCAGTTTCATGGTGCATATCTAAAGACGCTCGTAAATCCCCTCGTCCATCGATAAACACCATATTGATCGCGCAGTTGAATTCGCTGCTCGGACTGAAAAAAACAAGCGTCCCACGGAAATCCACCCGTCCGTCATGATTGATGCCTACAAGCGAGATCGCGTATGGAAACTCGATATCTATAGACACTTCGGGGGCTTGTCCTGTCCCGAGAACTATGGGGATAAGCAGTACGATCGACATGAGCAGGGCAGCGTGTTTCATTGTGATCTCCAGTTCTGTGATACAAATGTAATTCGTTCTATAGGCATTACAACCGATACCCCACCGGATGCTCGATCAGTGAGTAGAGCTCTCGGAGGACGGTCATGACCACGAAGCCGAGGATGGTGAGGGCGACCATGATGGAGAAGGCGGTCCAGAGTCCGGAGCCGGCGAGCCAGCCGCAGGCGTAGAGGGCGGGCCAGATGGAGCCGTAGCGGGAGATTTTTTCGCCCAGCACCGGGCCCATCCCGACCTTCTTGTATCGGCGGTAGATCATCAGCGCGAAGACGAGCATGCACCCGATCGGGTAGAGCCCGGCCGTGATCGGCACATAGCTCGGCCAGATGGATTCGCTGCCAGGGCGCGAGAAGCTCAGTGTCAGCAGGATCGCTGAGCACAGCGTCCAGCCGATAAGCGCGAAGATGATCGCCCGCTTGGAGATCGGCGGGCTTCGCCGACCCATGTGCTGGGCGAGCCCGGCGACGACCATCGCGTGGGTCATCACGACCCAGACCGGGAGCAGGAACTGCACCCACAGATCGGGGATGAGCATGTGACCGGCGTAGATCACGCTCAGCAGCACCATGCCGATCCCGGGGACGAACTTGCCGAGCACATTGAATATCAGGATGGCGCACGCGAGCATCAGGGTGACGAGGATCGCCCCGGTCCCGAAGATCACCGCGCCAAGCACCGCGAGCATCAGTGCAGCCGCGACCATGCACACGGCCAGCTCGATACTCGCCGACCCATCGACGATCGGGCTGCCAACCTTGCCAAGGGCTCGATCACGGTGGACATCGAGCAGGTCGTTGAGGCTCATCCCAAAGGCGTACAAACCCACCCCGGCGATCAGCCCGCCCCCGAGCAGCAGGGCAAGGGGCTGGTCTTTGATGACAGCGTTGCCCAGTTCCTCGGCGTTAAACCGAGACCAGAGGATCACGAACCAGAGGTTGGCGACCGCGCCGAAAGCCGTGGTCACGCGGGTGAGCTTGAGCATCGGGGCGAGCTTGATGAGGGTTTTCCGCATGTTGGGTCCGTGGGGCCTGTGAGAATGGGCACGAGATGCCTGTAGATATGGTAGCGGGATTGGTGTCGAGCGGGGGGCGGGCTAAGATCATGGACTATGGATCAGCCGAGCCCATCCAATCAGCACCAGAGCCCAAAGCCCGCCGCCAAGCCTGCCCCCAGCGCGGTGGTGGTGTCGCGGTATAACGAGACGGTTACCTCGGTGATGCTCGACGGCGCGATCGGGGCGTATCTGAGGCGTGGCGGGGCTGAATCGGAGCTGGCGGTGCTCGAAGCGCCAGGAGCGTACGAGCTGATCTCGATCGCGCGGGCCGCCGCGACCAGCGGCTTGTACGCCACCGTGGTCTGCCTGGGGTGCGTGATCAAGGGCGAGACATCGCACGATGTGTACATCTCCAACGCGGTGGCGGTGGGGCTGGCGCAGATTACTATTGATACCGGGGTCCCGGTGGCGTTCGGCGTGCTGACGACGAACACCAACGAACAAGCGATCGCCCGCGCCGGCGGCGACAAGGGCAACAAGGGCGCCGAGGCGATGGACGCCGCGCTCGACGCGGCCGACGCGATCTCGGCCATCGAACAGGGCAAAGCCAACCACGCGCCGGGTGTTCGTTTCACACCCGGGCTCTCGCCGAATGATAAACTTTCTTCACACGCTCAGGGAACACATTAACCCATGGCTTCACCACGCGATATCCGTAAGCTCGCGCTCCTCGCGATGTACCAGCTCGACTCCCGCGTCGGCGAGGACACCGAATCCATCCGCGAATCGCTCGACGATGTGCAGACGATGATCGTCGAGGGGCTCGAGTTCTCCGATCAGAAGAGCGAGTTTTCCGACAACGAGCGTGACCGGGCCTTCAAGCTCGCGACCAATGCATTCGCCCGGCGTGACATCGCCGATGTGGAGCTCAACGCGCTGTCGAAGGACTGGACGGTTTCACGGATGCCGGTGGTCGATCGCTCGATCCTGCGTCTGGCGCACTACGAGATGACCGGGATGGCTGATCCCAAGCCCAAAGCCGCGGTCAACGAGGCGGTGGAGCTGGCGAAGGTGTTCTCGACCAAGCAGTCGCCGGGCTTTGTTAATGGGATCCTTGATAAGGTGCTCAAGCGCGTGCTCTCTGAACAGGCGTCGGGGCAAGCATCTGCTCAATAAGCCGGGGGAATTTCGATGGCCATCTTCCGCAAAGCATATGACACACTCAAGAAGGGGCTCACCAAAACGCGTGAGTCGTTCGTGTCGTCGCTGCGCTCCGTGCTCGCGGGCAAGCAGCTCGACGACGAGCTGATCAAAGAGATCGAGAAGCGATTGATCCAATCAGATGTGGGCGTCAAAGCCACCAAGATCCTGATCGACGGCATCAAGACGGACTACAAGGCCGGCACGCTGACCAAGGGCGAGGATGTCATCGAGTACCTCAAGCGTGAGCTCAAGGCGATGTGGCCCGCCCAGGACCGCACGCTCAACATGAGCGAGGCCAAGCCCACCGTGATCCTGATGACCGGCGTCAACGGCGTGGGCAAAACGACCTCCATCTCCAAGCTCTGCCAGCAGCTCACCAGCGACGGAAACCGCGTGCTGCTGGGCGCGTGCGATACCTTCCGCGCCGGTGCGGTGCGCCAGCTCGAGATCTGGGGCGAGCGCCTCGGGGTCGAGGTCGTCAAGGGGCAGCAGGGCGGCGATCCGGCGGCCGTGGCCTTTGACGCGTGCAGTGCGGCCAACGCGCGCGGGGTCGATGTGTTGATCTTGGATACGGCCGGGCGATTGCACACCCAAGGCGGGCTGATGGATCAGCTGACCAAAATCCGGCGTGTGATCGATAAGCAGATCCCCGGAGCCCCGCATGAAACACTGCTGGTGCTCGACGCGACGAGCGGGCAGAACGCGTTGCGCCAGGCCGAGGAGTTCAACGCGGCGGCCGGTGTGACGGGCATCTTCCTGAGCAAACTCGACGGCACCGCCCGCGGGGGCATCGTTGTGGCGATCAAGGAAGCAACGAATATCCCCGTCAAGTTCATCGGCGTGGGCGAGACCCCCGACGATGTCGAGCCGTTCGATCCTGAGCGGTTCGTCGAGGCGATGTTCAGCGAGTGAACAGGCTGATGGTGGAGCATCATCGGCGGCTTCTGTTCATTTCAAAGAAAATATATGAATAAACTGGAACTGAGCTGATTCTGATGCAGTATGGAGTGTGTGCACCGGCATGGTCCAGGCGTTCGCCGATGGTGACCGTTCGGTGCTGGTACAACACACTTTGAGAGGAGTCTCGCATGAAAGAAGCGATCGGGATCGTGGCGCTGTCGGTGTGCGCCGGTTTGGCAGTAGGGGGCATCAGCGACGACTTCGAGTCGTATGTGCTCGGGGGCTTGCCCGGGGGCGTGTGGCAGGACGCGACGAGTTTTATCGACGAGCCCACCCACACGGGCGACTCGGTCTCGGTGATCCAGACCACCGACGCGTTCGGCAACCTGACCAACGCGGTGCAGATCAGCGACCATGTCGGGACCTCGGGCGGGATCATGGGGCGTGTCGAGCATACCAGTGTGCAGCGCTTTGAGATCGATGTTCGGCTCGATCAGCCCGGCAACGGGAGCTCGCCCAACTGGATGAGCGCGGTCGGGTTCTTCCAAGAGACGGATCAGACGGATTTCAACTGGTCGCCTCAGGCGATGGTGTACGCGTCGAACAACGGGCGATTCCGCTTGTTCGTGCAGAACGCCGACGGACGCAACAGCGCCTCGCGCGACTTCGGGATGGGGCTGGGCTCTTGGTCGCTCGACACCTGGTACCGGGTCTCGCTGGAGGTCGATACGGAGAACGGGATCTTCGACGCCTCGGTGGTCGAGATCGCCACGGGCGAGGAGCTCTCGTCCACGCACCGGGTGTATTCGGGCTGGAACAGCGACTTCGGGCAGTATGATCTGGTCTCTGCCAACGACGGCGAGTACGGGTTAAACCCCGGAACACGCGGGAATATGGCGACCTTTGACAACACTTCGTACACGCCAGCGCCCGGGGCGTTGGGTGTGTTGACAATCGGCGGCTTGGGTGCAACCCGGCGCAGACGATCGCGGTAAATCAAGTGCTCTACCGATTGGTAGTGAATCACGAGAGGCTGTCGGATTTTTGAGTATGGTCCGGCAGCCATTTTTTTATGCATACAGATCCGGTGTGCACAGGATTAGAACGAGTACGGATCGTTCACCGTCCCGCGCCGACGCCTGCGGGTCGTGGCGGGGGCGTTGATCGCGTCGTGGCACGCGTCGGCCAGCGCCTTGATGAACTTTTCGTGCTCGGGGCACGCGTCGATCCGGTCGAGGAAGTCATCGACGATCCATTGCTTCGGGTCATCCGGCGATGAAGCGGCGAGCGCATCCTTGATCGCCTGATCACCCAGTGTTTCGCTGGCATGGGCGAACCAAGTCGCCGTGGGCTTGTCGTCTGCTGGGGGCTCGACCTGCACACGGACGACGCGATCGCCCACGCCGACGATCGGCCAGCGTCCTTTGCTGGTGGTTGGCTCGCGGGTGAGGACAAAGACGCCGATCCCTGCGTCATTGGCGGCTGCGCGGAATCGGCGGGTGTCCGCGCCCACGAAGTTAGGCGCAAACAAATAGCACGACGCGTCGGGCTCTGGGCTGATATCGCCCGAGCTGCTGATCTGGTGGATGGTGCCGGTATCGAGGGCTGACAGACGCACCGCCCGCTGAGATTCAAGCATCGGCAGACAGATCCGTTTCATCCGCCCGAAATCCTGCTGGTAACGAGCCTCGCCCAATGCCTGGCGGCAGCGCAGCGCGGCATCGAGGTACGCTCCGCGCGCAAGATCAGCGCTCGCCTCTTCCATCATCGCATCGACGGGGTTTGCCGAAGAGGGCGTGGTTTCACTTTCGGGTTGGGTCGATGGCTCGCTCATGCAGGGGTGGCTTGGATGCGTGCGATCATCGCGTCGAGGAGCCCGTCCCAGAGGGTGGCCTGCTCATCGAGGTCGTATTCGAGGGCATCGCCCAGCGATGACCAGTCCTGCTTGCCCAAGCAGTTGCGGATCTCGCCGAGCGCCACGGGGAGCTGGGCGACGCATTCGTTGCCGGTGTGCTCGGTGCCCTTGGCGTCGGTGACGCGGAGTTCGTCGATCTCGAAGCCGGCAAGAGCCGCGGATTGGCCCACGACATCGCGCACGGCGTGCCAGCCTTCGAGCACGCTCTTGAGCGACTCGACCGCGGGCTCGAACTCGCCCGTGCGGATCTGATCCGCGGCTTCGTTCTGCTCCTGGCGTGTGCCTTCGAGGGCTTCCTTGGCCGTGGAGATGGTCTCGATCAAGAAGGCGTTGAAATCGGTGGTGGTCAGGCGGAGCTCGTTGATCCCGGCGCTATCGCTGGGCGGCTCTTCGAGCAGCGCGTCGGCAATAGGCTGTCCATCCGCTTGGATGTCGATGATCAGACGCCCCGCGTCCTCGGCGTGCTTGCGGGCGATCTCGAAGGCGGCTTCGAGGCTGTCGCTCGCGTCGAGTTGGGTGTTGTCGATCCAGAGTTGCATGGGATTGTCCTTGTGATGGGTTATGAGTTCGCTGGTGCGGTGTCGGTCGATGCTTGGGCGTCGGCCCCGTCGCATGCGCAGCGTTTCTTCTCTTTGTGGATGAGCTTAAGGTTGCGGGCGTAGATCACGATCCCGGTGGATTGCCCGAGCACGCCGACGATGTCGACACGCCAGACGAAGTAGGTGAACAGGCAGATGCCGCCGATGAAGCTGAACCACCAGAAGATCTCGGGGACGGTCGAGACCCGCGAGCGTTCAGAGATGATCCACTGGACGAACATGCGCCCGAAGAAGGCGCATTGTCCCACAAGCCCGATGGCGACGAACCCGAAGGTGCCCCAGCTGGTGATGTTAAAGAACCCGAGCAGGTGGCGCTCGATCGCGGGGCGTTGGTTCCAGATGGCGACCTGCTCGGAGATAAACGCGTCGAGCTCGACCGGGTCCAGCAGGGCATCGGAGCGGAGATTCGCCGGCCCGATGACTTGGTAGCGGAGATCGCCATCCGTCATGGTGCGGTTGAGCCGGATCTCGATCGCGCCCACGGACACCGTCAGATCGCTCTCTGAGCGAGCCAGCGCGGGCTGGAGCACGAGCCACATGCCCAGGAAGACCAGCAGCACCATCGCGACGATTGGTCCGGACTTCATGGGCTGGTCACTTCCGTATTCGTTGTGGAGTTCGTCGCGGCGGTTGTCGGCTCTTGGGCAGGGTCTTGGGCGGGCGTTTCGCGTTTGGTGCCGATGGCTTCCTTGGAGGTGACCGGGCGCCGGCGCTTACGCATATAACGGACGGCGAAGAGGTCCACAAGCCCGGGCAGGGCGCGTTTGGTGATGCCCATGCCGTACTTTGGGGTGCCAGCGTGGCGGTGGCGGTGGGACACGGGCATCTCGACGACGGTGTAGCCCATGTGGCGGGCGGTCGCGGGGATAAACCGGTGCATGCCCTTGAACTCCAAGGGGAGCGAGAGGGCGATCTCGCGTTTCATCACGCGGAGTGAGCAGCCGGTGTCGCGGATGGTGTCGCCGAGCACCCACAGGCGGAACTTGCGTCCGACCCATGAGCCGAACTGGCGGATCTTGGCGTCGCCCTGGGCGCGGGCGGCGGATCGATCGCCTTGGACAAAGTCGGCGTCCGAATCTTCGATGATTTTGAGCATCGCGGGCAGGTCGGCCGGGTCGTTCTGCAGGTCGGCGTCGAGCACCGCGATCAGGGCGCCCTTGGTCGCTCGGAATCCCGCGTGGAAGGCCGCGGATTGGCCGTTGCCTGAGCCCCGGGGGGTGTTGGTCATCGTGACGCAGCGGAGCCAGGCGTGATCGCCCTGGAGCCCGAGAATCTTGGCTTTGGTGGTGTCGGTGGACCCATCGTCCACGATCACGAACTCGAACCGGATCCCCAGCGGCGACAGGGCATTGCCCACCTGCTTGACGAGCTCGTGGATATTCTCCTCCTCATTGTGAGCAGGGGCGACCACGGAGAGCTGGACGGGCGCAGAGGATGATTCTGGGTGACTGTGCATGATCTGGGTATCGGAGTATCGTATCCGCTGAATATGGTTCCTAGGATTGATCCTAGTAGGCTATTGAGCAGGATAATCACAAAAATCCTGAGGAGATATCAGATATGCACATGCGAAAATCAGATCACCCGGACCACGATCACGCGGATCACACGGTGTCGGTCAAAATTATCCTCGAAAACCCCGAAGAGCTCAACGAGGACGGCTCGGACAAGGCCGTCCATGAGTTGATGGCGGCTCCGGGCGAGCACCTGTTGGAAGTGGCCGTCGAAGCCGGGATCAACATCGAGCACGCCTGCGGCGGCGTCTGCGCCTGCTCCACCTGCCATGTCTATGTCGAAGAAGGCATGGATTCGCTCAGCGAGGCGGAGGAAGAAGAAGAGGATCGCGTCGAAGAAGCCCCGGGGCTTCAGATGAACTCGCGCCTCTCGTGCCAGTGCGACATCATCGGCGATGGCCCGATCGTCTTCCGCGTGCCCGCGTGGAACCGCAACGCGGTCAAGGAAGTGCCTCACTAGAAGGGCTCTGGGCGTGTGATCCGTGCTCGGGGGCGATATCCTTTGGGTATGAATCGCCACCCTCTTTATCGAGTTTCTCAATCATTGCTCGCCGGCGCTGTGCTGGCGGTTGGCTCATGGTGCGCTGCGCAGGCATCTGCTGGTGAGTTCCAGGCCCGCACCGGGCCGACCGATGATGTCGTCGAGGCGGTGCAGGTCTCGATGCGTGTCTTGGTGCCAACGCCGGATTCGATGGGCGATGCCAAGGGCTTTGGGCTGGTGCTGATCGATCCGGATCAGGGTGCACTGGGCGAAGACTTCGTCTGGGATGAGCCCAACACCGAGCACGCGATCTCGATCGGGTTTGATGTCCATAACCCGCCGCCGACGGCCATGACGCCCGACGAGAACGGGCGGGTCATGGGCTGGTTCGACGAGTTTGGCAACTGGTACGATCGCCCGCAGCGGGAGGTCTCGGTGCACGCAAACAACCGCGAGCGGATCAATCTGCTCAGCGATGTCGAGTTCCGCACAGGCGACTGGATCGATGTCGATGTCGATCTTCGCTATGTGCTCGGCGGGGCCCGCGTGCAAGTACGCCTCGACGGCACGACGGTGATCGACGAGCATATCTGGGATGTCCGCCCGATGCGTCTGCACGCGATGGCCGGCAGCGAGGGCGGGACAATTGGACAAAGCGGCGAAGAGGCAACTGGACAGGGTATCGAGATCAAGGACCTAGAGATCACCCGCGTGACGCTCCTCGATGAGCCGATGCCCGAGCCGGTGCGTGTTGAGGTCTTTGAAGAAGAGTTCCTCGCCAACGCCAAGCGCCTCAAGTCAGACATCAGCTTTTCAGATGCGCACCAGCTCCCCGAGCAGGTCGGACGCGTGATCGCGACGCTGACGCTCTCCGAGCCCGAGGTCGGCTACGACCACTGGGATAAGAAGGGCACCATCGGGATCACGGTTCCGAGCTCGGAGCCAATCAATCCAGACCCGGAAGCCGATCCTGAAGCGGAACAGCCCAAGGGCGAACGCTTCGAGGTCTTCCGATTTATCACGCCCTTCCGTCGTGGGTGGACCTGGCATATGGATGTGACAGATCTGCTGCCGTTGTTTGAAGATCAGCGGGCGTTTGATGCCCATATCGGGACCTATATGAAGGGCTGGAATGTGTCGTTCTCGCTCGATTTCTATCCGGGCGTGCCCGAGCGGACGCCGATCGAGGTGGTGAACCTGTGGAATGGGAATGCGGACATCGGGATTCCTGATAAACCAGTATCTGATTTCTACACCACGCGCGTGATTGATGTTCCTGATGAAGCGAGCCATGCTCGCGTCCGCGCGACCGTCACCGGGCACGGGATGTTCCCCAACTCCAAGAACGCCGGCGAGTTCATGCCCATCTGGCGGACAATGACCATCAGCTCCGTCGAGCCGGGCGGCGATGTGCTCGGTGGCGACTACATCGAGCAGTCCGAGCGGAATCACCTCTGGATGACGGATGTGTACCTGAACCCGTGCCGACCCCAGGGGGGGACATGGAAGTTCGATCGCTCCGGGTGGGCGCCGGGCTCGAAGGTCGAGCCCTGGATCGTCGATGTGCAGCCCGAGTTTGTCTTCGGCGACACCTTGACGATCGAGTACGAGCTCGACGAGTACATCAACGAAGGGCGCGGGGAGACCTGGACGCCGCACCATTGGACCGACGCGGTGGTGGTGTTCTACAAGTGAATAGATTGTGGTCAGGGCGAGCCTGTACCATTGCGAGATAGAGAATAAGCATGCAGAAACGAACACTCCAAGATAAATACTTCCGCCAGGCGAAGCGCGAGGGCTATGTCGCGCGATCGGCTTACAAGCTCCTCGAGATCAACAAGCGGCGCAAGCTCATCCGCAAGGGCGATCGCGTGCTCGATCTGGGGTGTGCCCCGGGCTCGTGGCTGCAGGTCGTCGAGAAGATCGTCGGCGAGGAAGGGCTGGCCGTGGGTATTGATCTCCAGCGGGTCTCGACGCCCTTCGGGCCCAATGTGCACCTGATGCAGGGCGACTTCACCCAGGTGACGGCTGCGGACCTGCTCGGGGGCGGCGACGAGCTGTTTGATTCCGTCATCTCCGACATGGCCCCGGCGACCACCGGGCACGGCGATCACTTCTTCTCAGAGCGCCTGTGCCAGGAGATCATCAACTCGCTGCCCGACCTGCTCAAACCCCGGGGAACATGCACCATGAAGGTGCTCGAGGGCGAGACCTTCCCGCACTTGATTAAGCGGATGAAGCACTGCTTCCGGATCTCGGGGGCGATCAAGCCCGATGCGTGTCGGGATGTTTCGCGCGAGACTTATCTGTATGGCATCGGTTTCCGCCCGTCGCGGGTGATCCAGTACGATGAGCGCAACGACGGGGCGCTCCCCGAGCCAACACCCGGGTGGGGCGATTGATCCCGGGGCTGCCTATTTTCCTTGCGCCGATCACGGGCCTCATCGCATGCGCGATCGGGTGCCTGAGCGTGCTGCTGCTCTACATGCTGCGACTGCGCCGCAGGCCCGTATCGGTGTCGAGCACGATGCTCTGGTCGCGGGCGGTCAAGGACATGGAGGGCAATGTGCCCTGGCAGCGATTGTCGCCGAGCGTGCTGCTGCTGGTGCACCTGCTGATCGTAATCTTGTTGTCGCTGGCGATCGCTCGACCGGTCTTTGACGGGATGATGGGCGACCACCAGCGCGTGTATTTGGTGGTGGATACGAGCGCGTCGATGAAGGCGAAGGCCGATAGCGTCTCGGCGATTGATCGGGCCAAAGAGCAGGCGATCGAGCGGGCCAAGGGATTGTTCGATTCCGGGCGATCCCCGAGCGTGAGCGTGATCGAAGCGGGGCTCACGCCACGGGTGGTGCTCGCGGATTCGGACGAACGCGGGCGGGTGGTCGCGGCGATCCAGTCGTTGCAGGCCACGGATCAGGGTGGCGATCTGGTCGAAGCCGTCGGCTTGATCGAACGCCTGCACGAGGCGGCGTTGGCTCAAGAGAATTTATCGGAAGATTCAGAATCGGCTGACGAGCAACTCGGCGGGGACGACCCGGCGTTGGTCTGGGTGTTCAGCGACGGCGGGTCGATCGATGATGCCACGGGCATGAGCATCCCGATGCGATCCGGAGCCGGCGTGAGCGTTGCGCCCTTCGGGGATCGGTTCGATGGAGATCGCCCGATGCCCAACATCGGGGTGCTGGCAGTGGGGTCTTCGCGTGACCGCAGTGATCCGGATGTCTGCCGACTCTTTGTGCGTGTTGGTCGCAGTACCAGCGGGCCCAAGGCCGCGGTGATCCGGGTGTACGAGGGGGAGCAGGAGATCACCAACCGGGCGATTGTGTTCGATCAGGCTATTGAAACCCATCCCCAAACCAGAGGCGAAACCTTCGAGCTTCGATTGGCTCAGGAGGTTCTGTTGCGGATAGAGCTCGATGTCGATGATGCGCTCGCTGCGGACAATGTCGCGTGGGTGCGTGTGCCTGATCCTGACCCGGTGCGGATCACGGTGGTCGCGCCCGATGGGCAGGCGGATCCGTTGCTGGTCGATATGCTCGAGGTCATCGCCCGCACGCGCGTGCTGGTCGTCGAGCCCGATGACCAAGCGGCGTACATGAACGGCGATGCGGATCTGGTGGTGTTCGATCGGGTCAAAGCGACGACGCTTCCCGCGAGCCCAACGATTGGGTTCGCCAGCGGCTACCCCGGTGGACCAACTCAAGATGTCCTGGCAACCAGCCAACGCACGCGGATGATCTCTTGGGATCGTTCCGATCCGATGGTGCGTGACGCGTCGGTGGGGGCGGTGTCGTACACGCGATCGATCGTCTTGCCCGAGGAATCCACGGACGGCAAGACGCGGGTGCTGGCGCGGGATCGCGACGGCTCGGTGATCGTCGAGCGGGTGATCGCTGGGCATCGCCATGTGCGACTCGCGTTTGCGTTGCATGATTCGAACTGGGCGGTGCAGGTCGGGCTGCCGATCTTCTTGGTCAACGCGGTTGATCAGCTGCTCCCCGGGGCCGGCGGGCTTGGCGAGGTGTACACGACCCGAGAGCTGATCAAGGTTGATGGAGATGCAGGCGCATCGACTGTTGGGCCGTTTACAGAAGTCGGCACCCGGACCGTCGGCGACAAAACCATCGGCATCAGCCTGCTTGATCCTCAGGAGAGCGCGATGTCTGTGCGCACGGGCGTGGTCATCGGGGCGGGCGACCCGGAACGGATGGGGCGCACGATCGGCTACGGGCAGCGATCGCTGTGGCGGTGGTTCACGCTGGCGGCCATCGTGCTGATTGCACTCGAGTGGTTCGCGTATGCAGCCAAAGTTAAAATCAGCTGAGTTGGTCCAACGGCGAGTTTAGTCGGTCAGCAGATGATCGAAGTTGTCTGCTTCGATCGAGAGCCGACCGGGCTCGGGCTGATCCGGGATCATGCGGCGGGGCCAGGCGGTGTGCACACCATCGGCGTCGGTGCGTTCGAGCCCGAGCTGCAGGATCAGGTCCTCGTCGAATGCGCCTCTGGGCAGCGAGATCATCGCGACCCAGCGATCTTCCATTCTTCTGATATCAACCTTGGGGATGCCCATGCTCAGACGCGAGCCGCTGGCGAAGTCGATGGTGGGCTTGGAGCCGATCGGGTTGGGCGTAATGCGCCACTGGGCGAACGGGTTGGTGTACGGCCCGACCCAGAGGGTGAGCGATTCGTTGGCGCTCGTTGGATCAGGCGAGGCGCACTCGATGTAGAGCTGCCAGCCCGACGCCGGGTCCGAGCGGGTGGGGGGCGCGACGCGGCGGAGGATGCCCATGGTCGCCCGAGCGGTGCTCGGCAGGGCACCGATCTCGGGGGTGTTGCTTAAGAGCGTGCCCATGGTCCAGTCGTTGAGCATGGGACCGATCGCGACTGAGGGTGCCCGGGCGGGGGTGGTCGAGACGATGACGGTGCGCGACGCGTTCCAGTGCCCGGTGCGGACATCCATCGATCGCAGCTCGGGCACGGGGTTGGTGGGCGAACGCTGGATCTGCTCCATCGACACCGAGATCGGCGTGGCGAGGTTCGGCGAGAGCGTGGTCAGCGCGGGGTCGGCGTTGAAACGGGTGGTCGGGGTGTCGATGCGGAAGAGCGACGCGCCGGGGGATTGGGGCAGCGACACGCATGACAAGGTTGAAATGAACCGGTTGGTGCCGGCTTCGATCTGTCCTTGGTCGTCGCGGACCCACGCGATGGCGATCGGCTGGGCCTCGAGCCAGGCTTTGGCGCGGAGCACGCGGGTCTGATCGTCAACAAAGTGCGAGAGCAGGTCGTGGGCAAGGCGGGCGATGGCGGTGGTATCGCTGGGCCACAGGGGGAGGGTGCGATCATCGAACTGTGCGGTGCGGATGAGCTGGAGCTTGAGCCGACGGGCGACGGCGGGGTCGATGAGCCACACGCGCCCGAGGATGATCTGCCAGCGGGCCTCGTGCTGGCGGGCAAGCTCACGGAGTAGATTGCCCCCCGGAGTGTCATTGGCGAGTTCCTCGGCCAGTTCATCGAGGGCGTGGCTGTGGAATGCAGACCGCTCGGTGTTGGGATCGAGCCCATCGACGAGCAGATCAGCCCGCCAGAGCTGGAACGGGTCGCCCCGGTACTGCTCGATGGCGAGCTGTACGGCTGGATCAGCCAACGCATCGTCGGCCAGGCTCAGCGACCAGAACTCAGCGAGATTGTGATTGCTCTTGTTCTGGGTTTGCTGGTGGTCGGCTTCGAGGTTCGCCCGCTGGGGATCGGGGAGCCAGTTGAGCTCGTAGCGTTCGCCCTCGATCCACAACCCTTGGCCGACCGCGTCGATCGGCAGCGGCACCTCGATAAACCAAGTCCCGCGCGGTCGGTTTGCAACTGCTGTCTTGGCGATCTCATCGTAGTGCGTGGCGCTCCAGTGCCCGGTTGAGTTGGTCCATGCGGGGAGCGCTGGGGTGCGGGTGAGCCCGACCCAGTAGGGATCAGAGTGCATGATGCGCCCGTCGTCGAGCTTGGTGGTCACGCCCCGGCGGAGATCACGCTCGTCGTCGGCCGTGATCGCGATCACGAGCGGATAGGACACGATCGCATCGAGCCGATCGGCGACCGGGCGGATAGGCTGGGCGAACAAAGGCGTGCTCAGCAGGGCAAAACACAGGGCGGCGATCAATGGCATGAGGCGAGGAATGGGCATGTTTGGTGGGATTTTATCCGAATTGTGAGGGTTGATTGTCAGTGAGCGGGCGGATCGACGGTCAGTGAGTATACGCGGCGTGGATCCGGTCCATGCTCAGATTGGAACCCGCCACGAGGAGCTTCCCATGAACAGCCAACCCGCTCGATCAAGACTTGATTCAATGAGTCCAGCAGTGCACCATACGCAGCCAACCAGATCCCGTTCCCGGATTCGCATGATCCTGTTCGGGGGCGCTCTGCTCACGGCTGGCACGCTCGGCGGGTGCAACAACGCCGGCGAGGGGTTGTTCTCAGGGGCGGCTCTGGGCGCGGTGACGGGGCTGGCGATCGGGTCGATGAGCGGGGATGCGGGCGAGGGAGCCGCGATCGGGGCAATTCTGGGCGGCGCAGGCGGGGCGATCGTGGGGGATCAGAACGAACGCAACCGGGTCAACGCACAGTATCGGTCCGGGAGCCCGGTCTATGACAGCCGACCGGTGTACCGGGCAAGGCCTGTGCCGGTGCCGCGTCGATCGAATGTGCCTTATTGCCCGACGCACCGGGTGTACCACCATCACAGCTCTCATCACGGCCACTCAAATGGGCATGGATATCACTATCAGGAGTGGTGGAATGACTGATTAAGAGCGAGTTTTCGCATACCATGCTCGGCTCACACTCTTTTTTAGGATACAGCCTTGCATATTCGAAACTTCTCCATCATCGCGCACATCGACCACGGCAAGTCCACGCTCGCCGACCGCCTGCTCCAGGCGACCAACGCGGTCTCCGATCGCGAGGCCAAAGCCCAGCTGCTCGATTCGATGGATCTCGAGCGCGAGCGCGGGATCACGATCAAGGCCTCCGCCGTCACGGTGATGCACCACCACAACGGCGAAGACTACATGCTCAACTTCATCGACACCCCGGGTCATGTGGACTTCGGGTACGAGGTCTCGCGCGCGCTCAAGGCGTGTGAGGGGGCGCTGCTGATCGTCGATGCCTCGCAGGGCGTCGAGGCCCAGACCGTGGTGAATACATATCTGGCGGTCGAGCAGGACCTTGAGATTGTGCCGGTGCTCAACAAGATCGACCTGCCCGGGGCGCGTCCAGACGAGATCGCCGACGAGGTCGAGCAGGTGCTCGGGATCGACGCGATGGACTGCATCCCGGTGAGCGCCAAGACCGGCGAGGGCATCCCCGATCTGCTCTCGGCCATCTGCGATCGATTCCCCGCCCCGGAACCATCGACCATCAAAGAAACACGGGCGCTGATCTTCGACGCGGTGTACGACGACTACCGCGGCGTGGTCGTGTACTGCCGAGTCTTTGACGGCAAGCTGACTGTTGGCGACAAGATCCGCATGATGGGCATCGAGCGCACCTTCACCATCACCGAGCTGGGCAAGTACACGCCCAAGCAAGAGAAGCATAAATCGATCAGCGCGGGCGAGACCTGCTACCTCGTCGCGGCGATCAAGAACCTGAGCGAGGTCCGTGTCGGCGATACCATCACGCTCGAGAACGATCAGGCCAAAGAAGCGCTCGGCGGCTACGAGCCCCCGGCCCAGATGGTCTTCTGCGACTTCTACCCGGCCACCACCGAGATGAAGGGCAACAGCTTCGAAGAGCTTCGCGATTCGATGGAGAAGCTGATCCTCAACGACTCATCGTTTAGCTTCCAGGCGGTGCATTCCGAAGCCCTCGGCTTCGGGTTCCGCTGCGGGTTCCTGGGGCTGCTGCACATGGACATTATCCAAGAGCGCCTCGAACGAGAGGGCGGGGTCGAGGTCATCCAGACCGCGCCGACGGTGTCCTACAAAATCAAAATGCGCGGCAAGCGCAACGAGATCTTCGAGAAAGAAATCCACAACCCGGCCGACCTGCCCGACGCGGGGTTGATTACGGAGTTCAGCGAGCCGATGTGCAAGGTCGAGATCATGACCCCGGGCGGCTACATCGGCGAGATCATGAAGCTGTGCATGGAACGCCGGGCGGTGTTCAAGAACCAATCGTTCGTATCCCACGGGCGCGACATGCTGAGCTTCGAGATGCCGCTGGCGGAGATTATCTTTGACTTCTACGACAAGCTCAAGGGCATCAGCCAGGGCTACGCGACGATGGACTACGAGGTCATCCGCTTTGATAAGGACGATCTGGTCAAGGTCGCGATCCTGATCAACAACGAGCCCGTCGAGGCCCTCTCGCTGATCTGCCACCGCGATCGCGCGGTGATGCGCGGCAAGCTGCTGCTGAGCAAGCTCAAGAAGCAGATCGATCGCCACCAGTTCGAGATCCCGCTGCAGGCCGCGATCGGCGGGAAGATCATCGCCCGCGAAACGATCAAGGGCTTCCGCAAGGATGTGACCGCCAAATGCTACGGCGGCGACATCAGCCGAAAGCGCAAGCTGCTCGAAGCCCAGCGCAAGGGCAAGAACAAGATGAAGTCCATCGGCTCGGTGAACATCCCGCAGAAGGCCTTCATGGCGGTGCTTGATACGGGGGAGTGAGCATGGAGCGTCGGAAAACACTGGCCGTGCCGTTCTTGCTGTTGGGGTGTTTGACTCTGGCTGCCGGATTCTTCGTGCTCAAAGGGATCGGGACGCGAGCATCGACACTCAATAAACTGCCCGGCCATCTCTCGTCAGACAGCGGATTGTTTGAGCAGTACGGGCTTTCGACCTATGAACTCGATGGGATGATCCAGAGTGTGGGTTCATTTGGCGGCGGCTGGGATTTCTTGGCATTCATGCTCTTGATTGTGTTGGGCGTGTTCGAGATCCTCGTTTCGTTGGTCTGTCTCTTTGGCAAACAAGAGAAGACATCGGATAAGTAATGTCTGGGTGCCCTGCTTTGACCCGAAGGGCAAAGCAGGCTCTGGAATACATACGAAAGATGAAGGGTGAACACGGATGGTGGTGAAACACTTCGATCTTCCAAACTCCGCTCGATTTCTGACCTATTCCTGTTTCAATCGGCTCCCGCTCTTGGGCGAGCCGAGTGTCCTCGATCTGTATGTGGCGGAGTTGCATCGCCAATCGAACCGGCTGAAGTTCAACCTCACGGCGTATGTGGTGATGCCCGAGCATGTGCATCTGATCGTGGTGCCCGCAGATGGGCGGATTGAGCCGGTGCTGCGTGGGATCAAACAGGGGTTTGCCCGTCAGATGCTCACTCGGTTGCGTGATGAGGGGCATCCGGTATTGGATCAGTTAGTGGGGCCGCACGGGAAGCCTGTTTTTTGGCAGCGGGGCGGTGGGTATGATCGGAATCTTCGCAGTGGTGATGACATACGCGAGAAGATCGCGTACATCCATACGAATCCGGTTCGGCGGGGGCTGGTTGAGCGGGCGGAGGACTGGGCATGGTCGTCGGCATGAGGGGATGTTGTTCTTTGGGGTGCCCTGCTTTGACCCGAAGGGCAAAGCAGGATCTGGATGTCTGAGCGGGGGATTCTGAGATACCGGTGGTGATCAATGGAGAAGTCTTGGGTGTTGGAGACCTGCTTTGCCCTTCGGGTCAAAGCAGGGCACCCGATTGCATACGCCCAGTGAAAACGATAAAGATTGAAATCCTGACGGCAACCGCCACCTCGCGCATCTGGGTTGACTCATAGAAGAGGAGATCACGATGCCGATGGCGATGTTTTTAGCGATGATTGGGTGTGCGGCTGGGGTTTGTGTGTTTGGCGAATGCGATCGCCATCTGCACGCCGAGCCTACGCATACAGCAATAAAAGAATCACAAGCCCATCAACTTTCCCATCAACTTTCCCATCAACTTTCCCCGCAAATTAGCGGCCCGATCGAGATCCCGATCTCGACGCAGACGGGGCACATTGTGATGGAGGCGTGGATCGAGGGCGATGGGCCGCACTGGTTTGTGCTTGATACGGGGAACCAGCAGACGACGATCTATGCGAGCATGGCCGACAGGCTCGGGCTCGAGACCAAGCACCTCGGCCAATTGACGGGCGCCGGATCGGGCTCGATGAGCGTGCAGATGGCTAACGATGTGCGGGTGGGCTTTGGAGCCGCCAGCGATGAGGGCGAGCGTACGGGCTTTGTCGAGTGCGAAGCCACGGTTCTGCCCGACGCGGCGATGCTGCCCGCGTTCGGGGATAAAACGGTGACCGGGTTCCTGGGCGGGAGCATGATCGAGCAGTTCGTGACCTCGATCGACTATGGGCGCGATCGATTGGTCTTGACGCCTCACGACGAATACACGGTGCCCGAGGGCGCGACGGTGATGGAGATGAAACTCGCGTTCGGGTTCCCGTACTTCGAGGGCTCGGTGGTCCCGATGCTCAACGGCGAAGCACTCGAACCCGTGGTGGGTAACTATTTATTCGATCTGGGCGCGGCCTACGGCGTGGAGATCGACTACGAGCACGCGAAGGCCGCGGGGCTGGTTGATGCCGACGACCCGGAGCAGAAAATCAGAGGCAAGGGCCAGGGGATCGACGGCGTGATCTTCGAGATGCGATTGGCCCCGGCGGACTCGATCTCGATGGGCGGCGTGGAGTTCGACGATCGCGAGGTGCTCTTTATGAGCACCCCCGGCGGCGGCCCACCGATCGAGAACCTCGTGGGCGCGGTCGGCAGTGGGAGCTTTGAAGGCATGGTCGTGACGCTCGATTACGCGGGCGAGCGATTGATCCTCACGCCTTCGTCGGATCAGTCGCAGGATCAAGACTCAGATTAGTACCGCAGCTTGATCGTCCGCACATGACGCCCGTTGCGCAGGACCACGGCGTACAAGTGATCGAAGCTGGATTCGTCAAGGTCTTCGAGGGCCGGGCCGCCGAGTGCGCCGATGATGGTGGGGACGGTGTTGGAGTGCGCAACGATAAGGATTTCTTCGTGGGTTGGCGAGCCGACGATGGCGTTGGCGAGGGCCTGGGCATCGAGCGGCGGGTAGGTCGTTGGCTTGATGCCCGTCGCGTTGGCGGTGGGGGTTGCGGTCTGCGATGAGCGATTGGTCTGGGTGATGTAGATCGCGTCGATCGATTCTGCCTGCAGCATGGTCGCCAATCGCTGAGCACGGAGTGCGCCGGCCGTATTCAGGTTCGGGTCCTGCCCCGCGTTGGTATTGGTGTCCCCGTGGCGTACGACAAAGATCACCTGTATGGTCGGCTCGGTCGAAGTATGGATCGTGTTGTTGGCACCGGTCTTCTGCATCGTCTCGTTGACCCGCGTAGAAGTCGGCTGCAAGAACCCAAGCCCGGCCATCAGCCCGAGACCGAGTGTAAGAGTGAGGCCGATGATGAGCATGCGCGTGGGGGTGGTCTTCATGGTCGTGGACTTTCTGTGCGAGTTGGTGGTACGTGCATGGGCCGATCAAAGGGCTCACGCAAGGCGTCATCGTTGCGGCGTGCGTTTTGTACAAAATATTGTATTCATATAGACGAGTCAGCGATGGCATGGCTCGATCATCTGGTACAGTTCGCGGATGAACATACACCTCGCCAAATCGCAAGCTGTGGGCGTCCGCCTGTTGATCCTGTTATTCTTGGTTGCTCTATTCCTCGGCGGGTGCTCGTCGAGCGGGCGGCGTCTGCAGGTTCGCCCGCAGCAGATTACT
>Ga0209344_10002239_pt1 | contig 22085 bp, 21 predicted proteins | sample Cruoilmetagenom6_FD_187293 | JGI IMG/M metagenome (GOLD analysis project Ga0209344, IMG submission 187293) | Oil polluted marine microbial communities from Coal Oil Point, Santa Barbara, California, USA - Santa Barbara Oil Seep Sample 6 (SPAdes)... | ecosystem: Environmental > Aquatic > Marine... | reverse complement strand
AAGATCCATATATCACCTACAAACCCAAATATATGGAGACGGTTTGGTGGTTGCTTAAAGAGATCTACAATAAAGATCTACTTTATAAAGGTTATACAATTCAGCCGTACTCGCCCAAAGCGGGAACGGGTCTAAGTTCACACGAACTCAATCAACCAGGAACCTATCAAGATGTAACCGATACCACGGTGGTTGCACAGTTTAAAGCGGTTGCGCACAGTCTGCCAGACGTACTTGCTGAGATTTCAAACGATATTTATTTCTTGGCTTGGACTACTACACCGTGGACCTTACCTAGTAATACGGCCTTAACCGTTGGGCCAAAGATCGATTATGTGGTGGTTAAAACCTTTAATCAATACACATTTCAACCAGTTAACGTAGTGCTTGCTAAAAGTTTGGTTGGAAAACAATTTAGCGGAAAATTTGAGGAAACTGAAAATGAAGAAGCTTTAGACGGTTACACTCAAGGCGATAAAAAAATACCTTTCTATATCGCAGCTGAATGTAAAGGAACAGATCTCTTAGAAACACGCTATGAGCAATTATTACCGTTTACACAACCCAACGACAACCCAGAGAATGCATTCAGAGTCATTGCTGGTGATTTTGTGACCACCGAAGACGGTACAGGAATCGTTCATACCGCTCCTACTTTTGGAGCCGATGATGCCTTGGTTGCAAAACAGGCTGTACCTGAAGTGCCGCCCATGCTCGTTAAAGATGAAAATGACAACCTAGTGCCGTTGGTTGACCTGCAAGGGAAATTTCGTCCCGAAATGGGCGAATATGCTGGAAAGTATGTAAAGAACGAGTATTATAACGATGGCGAGGCTCCAGAAAAGAGCGTCGATGTAGAGTTGGCAATTCAGTTAAAAACAGAAAACAAAGCCTTTAAGGTTGAGAAATACGTACACAGTTATCCAAATTGCTGGAGAACCGATAAGCCTATTTTGTACTATCCATTAGATTCTTGGTTTATTAAAGTGACCAACTTTAGAGATCGTATGTTTGAACTCAATGAGACGATCAACTGGAAGCCGAAGGCAACAGGTGAGGGTCGCTTCGGAAATTGGCTTGCCAATGCGAACGATTGGAATTTGTCACGATCGCGTTATTGGGGAATTCCACTTCCATTGTGGCGTTCTGAAGATGGTAAAGAGGAAATGATCATTGGTTCGATCGCCGAACTAAAAGAAGAAATGGCCAAGTCGGTTGCTGCGGGTTATATGTCTGAAGCACTTTTTGAAGACTTTATTGTCGAAGATTTTTCCGAAGAAAATTATAACAAAGTTGATCTGCACAAAAACATTGTAGATGAGATCATCTTGGTTTCTGAAAGCGGAAGACCGATGAAACGTGAGGCCGATCTTATTGATGTGTGGTTTGATAGCGGAAGTATGCCGTACGCACAATGGCATTATCCTTTTGAAAATAAAGAGAAAGTAGAACAAACATGGCGTAAAGCCGATTTTATAGCCGAAGGTGTTGATCAAACACGTGGTTGGTTCTATACCTTACATGCTATTGCTACCATGATCTTTGATGATGTGGCGTATAAAAATGTAGTGTCAAACGGACTCGTTTTAGACAAAAACGGACAAAAAATGTCAAAGCGTTTAGGCAACGCTGTTGATCCGTTTTCTACCTTAGACATGTACGGTCCCGATGCAACACGTTGGTATATGATAAGCAACGCCAACCCTTGGGATAACCTAAAATTTGACTCAGACGGGATCGCGGAGGTGCGTAATAAGTTCTTCGGAACCCTTTACAACACCTATAGTTTTTTCAGTTTATATGCTAATTTAGACAACTTCAGTTATGCTGAAGCAGATATACCGTTGGAAAAGCGCCCAGAAATTGATCGCTGGATCCTTTCAGAATTACATACGCTCATTCAGCGTGTTGATGAAGCTTTTAATGATTATGAACCTACTAAAGCAGCCCGTGCGATTAGTAATTTTGTACAAGAAAATTTAAGCAACTGGTATGTACGTCTTTGCCGAAGACGCTTTTGGAAAGGCAGCTATGCTGAAGATAAAATTTCGGCTTACCAGACGTTGTACACCTGTTTATTGACGGTTTCAAAATTAGGAGCACCTATTGCTCCCTTCTTTATGGATCGTTTGTATAAAGATCTTACCGCCGCTACAGAACAAGGAGGAAAGCTTTCTGTGCATTTAAGTGATTTCCCAGTGGCAGAAGAGCGCTTTATCAATCGTAGCTTGGAGGGTAAAATGCAAAAAGCACAAACAATTTCGAGTTTGGTGTTATCGTTACGTCAAAAAGAAAAAATCAAGGTGCGTCAACCACTGCAAAAGATCATGATTCCTGTTTTAGATGATGCTACGCGAAAGGAGATCGAGGCAGTCTCTGAATTGATCAAGAGTGAGGTGAATGTTAAAGAGGTTGAACTCATTGATGAAGGTTCGGGGATTTTGGTAAAACAAATAAAACCAGATTTTAAAAAATTAGGACCACGTTTCGGTGCTAATATGAAAATGGTAGCTTCGGCAATAAAGGGATTTGGACAAGAAGAGATCGCAACCTTGGAAAAAGATGGTGAAATATCGCTTCTAATTAATGAAAAAAATACTACATTGACCCTTGACGACGTTATTATTAACTCGCAGGATATTGAGGGTTGGCTTGTAGCTAATGCAGACGGAATAACCGTGGCACTAGATGTAACGATTACCGAGACTCTTAAAAATGAAGGTATTGCTCGTGAATTAGTAAATAGAATTCAAAACCTCAGAAAAGATAGTGGATTTGAAGTAACAGATCGCATTGAAGTACAGCTTGAGAAGAATGAGGCGTTAGAGCATGCTGTAAATGAAAATTTGGAGTATATTAAGCAAGAGACATTAACTGAAAAATTACAATTTGAGTCGGAAATAAAGAACGGTACGGAAATTGCCTTTGATGAGATAACGACCAAATTAAGTATTAATAAATAATAGATTATGGCAAACGAAATAAAAAATAGATATAGCGATGCGCAATTAGAAGAGTTTAGAGTAATTATTCTAGACAAAATGCAAAAGGCCAAAGAACAACTTGAGCTTATTGAAAGTGCGTATCGAAATGACACCAATAACGGTACTGACGATACATCGCCTACGTTTAAAGCCTTTGATGAAGGAAGTGAGGTAATGAGCAAAGAGACATCATCTCAGCTAGCGATTCGTCAAGAGAAGTTCATTCGTGATCTTAAAAATGCATTAATTCGTATTGAAAATAAAACGTACGGAGTATGCAGAGTAACTGGAAAATTAATCAATCCAGAACGTTTAAAATTAGTTCCGCATGCAACGCTTAGTATTGAGGCGAAGAATATGCAGAAGTAATTCTTAGCGTCTTTTTATAAAACCCTATAGAAAAACCCTCCTTTGCGTGGGTTTTTTGTTTTTAAACTCATGTATGTTCCGACACCTCGCTGTAGTTTGTCTCCTTTTAGCTTCTTCGGAAATGATCTGTCAAAAGATCCTTCAGAAGTCCTATGATGCTAGTTCGCTTTCTTCTGTAGTGTTGAAGGCCGACGGGGTTCACGCCATTACGATTACTTCCGAAGTAAGAAAAGATATTGTGATCATCACCGAAATACACGGTGAAACTTATGAAAATGTAATGCTTGACGTGGTCCAAACAGAAAATGCCTTGATTATTAAACCCGATCACACTCCTTTTTTTATTCCCGAAAACGATAAGCTTGCCGCACATAAGGTCTTGGCGATTGAAATAACGGTGTTGTTGCCAACAAATTTTGAAGTGACCATAACTTCCAACATGGCTCAAGTACTAGGTAGCGGACATTACAAAGCATTGAATACATCATTAGCACAAGGAAATTGTAGTCTTTCTCAATTTTCAGGGAATGCAAAATTATGGTCAAAAAGTGGTTCTATTTCCGTTAAAACGTTGGGCAATGTACGGTCGAAAAAAGTGGTTTCTAAACGCGGAAAGGTGATTGACAACTTACCCAAGCAGGGTAGATTCGCTATTGTGGCCGAAACAATTTCAGGCGATATTACGCTAGAGCAAACCAAATAATATCATTATTTTTGCCGCGTTCGTATCGTTAGAAAAATAACTTTCCTAATAAATAATGAACCGGACCTTATTTTATAGACAATGAACTTGAAAAAAGCTACGCTACTGATTATTATAGTCTTGTTGATTGATCAGGTATCCAAAATTTATATCAAGACTCAATTTCAGCTGAACGAAGAGATCAAAGTATTTGATTGGTTTCGCATTCTCTTTATTGAAAACGAAGGAATGGCATGGGGAGCAAGGATCCCAGGGGAATATGGAAAATTGATCCTTACCTTGTTTCGTTTGGTTGCTATTACGGCTATTGGCTATTGGTTGTGGGATGCGGCGAGAAAGAACGCTCCAAAGATCTTATTAACATCTATTGCTTTAATTTTTGCAGGTGCCTTCGGAAACATTATCGACTCCGTTTTTTATGGAATCATTTTTAATGATAGTCATCACCAAGTAGCTTCATTAATGCCTGAAGAAGGAGGTTATGGAACGCTTTTCCACGGAAAGGTCGTTGACATGCTTTATTTCCCACTATGGAAAGGCTATCTACCAGAATGGCTTCCTATCATGGGGGGTAAATATTTTACCTTTTTTGAACCCGTATTCAATATAGCCGATATGGCGATAAGTACAGGTGTTGGAATTCTTATATTCTTTAATAAGCGTGCCTTTCCACGAAAGGATCAAGAAGTTGAAGAGATAGAAGTGGCTTAGCCTATTTTTTGACGAAAGATCATTTCAAAATCATTTAAATTCACAGGCTTTATAAGGTAATCCTTTACCAAGAAGTGGGCTTTGGCGCGTTCAATTTCATAAGGATCAATAGAAGAACTAACTACATACAAGGTGGTTTTTAATCCTTTAGGCGGTGTGATCTGTGTAAATTCTTTTAAAAACTCCCATCCATCCATGATTGGCATGTTGAGGTCTAACAGAATGATCTCAGGGAATAATGACGAGTCAATGTTAGGTAGTAGTATTTTAAAGTGCTCTATCGCCTCTCGTCCGTTTTTAAAGATCAAGAGATTTTCAGAAAGCGACTTTATATCGATGATCCTTTTGACAAGATTAACGTATACATGGTCATCATCAATGATACAGGATAATTTAATATTGGGGGCGGGGTGGTTCAAAATATGGAGTTTATAAAACAATTTTAAAAGTGGTTCCAACGCCAACTTCGCTACGCACGCTAATGGATCCACCAAGTGCTTCTACTTGATTTTTAGTCATAAATAGGCCAACACCTACGGCATCTTGATTGTGATGAAATGTTTGATAGATATTAAAAATTTTATTTCCAAATAATGCTAAATCTATACCTAGACCGTTGTCACGAACCATTAAACAAGGTTTTCCATCTTCTAAAAAGGTGCCAATTTGTATCTCAGGATTTCTTTCTGGATGCCTATATTTTATTGCGTTCGACAGCAAGTTAATGATGATGCTTTCTAAGTAGGCTTCGATATACTCAATTTCAGGAAATTCAGAAAAATCGTCTAAAATCTCTGTATCGGTTGTATGTATAGCATAACTCAAAGCATGGCATACGCGGGCATAAACTGATTGAAACGATACCATTGTTTTCGCTGAACTCGCTGAATTCTGAATAGATACAATCTCGTTCAAATGTATAATGGTCTCATTTAGACTCGTAGATATTTCGTGTAAACTTGCTTTTAATTCGGTTTCTTCAGAGCATTCACCATTGCTCTTCATCGTTTTCAATAGCTCGAGTGTAAGTTGAAGATTACTTGCGTGAGAACGCAGGTTATGGGATACAATATGTGCAAAATTGAGCAATTTTGAGTTCTGTGACTCAATAACACGTATTGATTTTTCGAGGCTCAATTCCTTCAACTTTTCTTCATTTATATCTTGAAAGACGCCTTGTAGGCCAATGATCACTTGCTTGTCGTCATATATAGGTCGCCCAGAAGCACGAACCCAAAATTCTTTACCATCATAGGTGATCATTTTGACGGTGGTGTTAAAAGGTATTCCCTCACTACAAGATAGAAAAGTTTCTATGGCTTTTTCACGATGTGGCCCTTCGGGATAGAATTCAATGAGCGCGTATAGCGAGACTTTATAATCGGCTGGCGTATTTAAAATTCTTCTTGCAGCAGGGTCGAGAAAACTTGCTTTTTCAACAAAATTGACATACCAACCTCCAGCAGCTGTTAGCTCTGCGATTTCTTGATAATAAAAATTCTCTGTTAAACTTTCCAACGGCACAGATTTTTTATTCCTACCAAAAAGACGTCTCGATCTTTTCGCGGGAATACTATTCATTTACATAAAAACGGGGAGGTTAATATAGGTAAAAATTACTTAGACCAGCTTTAAGTGGCATTAAGCAAGTTCGGTGGGAGCCAATAAATTAAAGGGATAAACGGGGATGTTTCTTATAATCCAATATAGAATGGCAATTCCGAAGTAACCAAAGATAAAGAATTTGCTATAGAAAATTGTCACACGATGATTTCTTTCTAAAATGTAATTGTACAATTTGGTTCCAAAACCATATACAATAAGCGGTAATGATAGCAGCATCAAAGGATTTAACCGGAAGGCGGCGAGAAGATCCCCGTGAAATAATTGATGTAATGCTCTTTGTGATCCACAACCAGGACAGTGATATCCAGTGGTATATTTAAATGGGCATGGAAGGAAAAAAGAGTGATTTGACGGATTGAACATAAAAAACAACAGAACAATTCCTGCGAGTCCGAACGCTCCTAACAACACAAAACCTAAACGTTTATAAATTGGATGCACCTTCTACAACTATAATAAAGACTACAAAAATGATATAAATAATCACCAATACTCCTACACTGACCGCGCTATAAATAGACCATTTTTTTGCGTCTTCGGCGGCTTTGATAGCCTCTTGATGGCGACCTTGATACCACAGCTGATCTACTTTGGATGCTTTGAGAATAGCGACAATGCCAAGTGGTAAGCAGCATAATACTGTACTTAATATTGCCCAAACAAGATTGTTGTCTGGTGGAGGTCCATAAGAATTATTCATGATGTAAAGATAAAAAAAAGCCCCCTACGGTGTAGAGGGCTTTTTAAATTATATGATTTTCTTAGAATCCGCCAGATGCACCCATCACAACGAAGAAAAGAATATAAATGATCAAGAATGCACCACCTGCAATAGCACCCCACATGGCATACTTTTTAGCATCAGCAGCAGATTTTTCAGCACCTGCATGATCGCCGGCCATCCAAAGTTCCTTTACTTTAGTCGATTTGATAATGGCTACGATACCCAATGGTAAGCAGCATAATACGGTACACAAAATTGCCCAAACTAGATTATTGTCTGGTGGAGCACCTGCTGGATTTGTTGAATTTTCCATGATTTAGTTGATTGTTGATTAATAATTGGTTCAATATAATACGTTTTTTTTAAACGAAGATATATTGAAGCCTTTAATAAGCGAATTGGGCATTAAATTCTATGAATTCATGTAAAAGTCGGTTGACGAACTACTTAATTATCAGGAGCTAGAACTTATAAATGCGATTGGGCGTCACACAAAAATCTAATGGAATATCCTTAGAGTCAGGGATAATTTTGTCTTCCGAAGCAAAAAAAGAAAGACCAATTATTTTTGTTTTCGGGCTGCATTTCGCTAAAAATCGATCATAAAATCCTTTGCCATAACCAATGCGATTTCCTGTTTTATCAAAACTTAACAAGGGGACAAAGACGACTTCTATATTTTCTGGGCTTATGGTAATTCCTGATACAGGTTCTGAAATACCGTATTTTGAGCGCGACAGTTTGGTGTTTTCTTGGAGGATATAATGAAGCATTTCACCGGTTTTAAAATCGGCTTTAGGCACAATCACCGTTTTATCTTTTCCGTAAAGTATATGGAGTAGGTATTCTGTATTTACTTCCTTTTTTTCTGAAATGGGCAAAAAGAGGTGATAGTTTGTCGCATCCCAAATAGGTAGTTGAAGGGCCATATTGGCAATTTTTAAGCTAAGATCATGAACTTCTTCTTCCGAAAGCGCATTTCGAAGGGCCGTGTATTTTTTTCTAAGGACACTTTTTGAAATCATCCTTTCACGTATTAATTTTCAGAAACTTCTTTTGAAGAAACTTTTGTGTGTTCTACTGAAATATGGAAAATCGCATCACCTTGATTTACAATGGGTGCTTGGTTTACATTGATGATATAACCGGCATTGGGAGCAGTCACTTTAAAGCGCATAGTGCCGTAGGGATCGGTAATGGTAGCTAAGAACTCTCCTTTCTCCACATATTTATTGCATTCAATTTTGATGTGTAATAAACCACTGTAATGGGCGCGGATCCATCTACTTTTAGAGATGATCACGGGTGGCTTTTGCGTTTGGTTTAGGGCATGTTTTTTATCGAGCATTCCAAGGTGTTCCAATACACGAAGTACACCATCAACTCCCTCTTTTACAATATATTTGTTACTTTCTAATGATTTTCCTCCTTCAAAAAGTAAAACAGGAATGCCTAATTGGTGACAGGTAGAACGGTAGGTTTTTGTTGAATTGGTTGAGTAAACCGTAAATGGAGCGTTAAAAACAGAGGCTAATTTCAACAAGTTTTTGTCATTTGGAATGATCCTAATTTGCGACGCATTGAAGCGTTGGGCGCCACCCGTATGGAAATCCATACAATAATCGGCATGTGGCAAGATCTCCTTGGTAAAGTGATAGGCTACTCTACTCGCCAAAGAGCCCGTTTTGGTACCTGGAAAGACGCGATTTAGGTCTCTTCCATCAGGAAATGCACGATCTGCATTCAAAAAACCAAAAATATTAAGGATCGGAATACAAATGGTAGTCCCCTTGCTAGGTTTGTTGATCTTTTTCGCAACAATTTGACGAACGATCTCTACACCATTGATTTCATCACCATGTATACCTGCCGTCATCAAGACCGTTGGTCCTGGCACGGTTGCGCGTTCAATGATCACTGGAATTTCAACTTTGGTAGTTGTGTACAATTTGGCAAAGCTAAAGTTGATCGTCTTGCTTTCTCCTAGTGCAATTCGTTCATTCATGATGATCAAGTCGTCTTCCATTGCTGCCATTAGTCTACATTTCGTTCAATATATTTAATAATTGCACCTGCGACATCTTTGCCTGTAGCGGCCTCAATACCTTCTAAACCAGGAGAGGAGTTTACTTCCAAAATAAGTGGTCCGCGTGCAGATTGTAGCATGTCTACACCAGCAATACCTAGCCCCATTGCTTTTGCTGCTTTCAGGGCGGCAGTTTCTTCTTCGTCACTTAGTTTTATGACTTCAGCTGTTCCCCCACGGTGTAAATTGCTTCGGAATTCTCCTTCTTTCCCTTGCCTTTTCATCGCGCCAACAACTTGGCCGTCTACAATAAATACACGGATATCTGCACCACCGGCTTCCTTTATAAATTCTTGCACAATGACCCGCGCTTGAAGATTATTAAAGGCTTCGATAACAGATTCGGCGGCCTTATTAGTTTCGGCTAAAATTACACCAATACCTTGTGTCCCTTCTAGTAATTTAATGATCACTGGAGCTCCACCAGCTTGGGCAACGATCTCTTCAACACTTCTAGAGTAGTTGGTGAAAATAGTTTTTGGGAGTCCGAGACCTGCTCTTGAGAGTATTTGCAAACTACGCAACTTGTCTCTGGAGCGCACCAAAGCTTGAGATTCGGTTGTGGTAAAACATCGCATCATCTCAAATTGACGCACTACGGCAGTACCATAGAATGTCACGGAAGCCCCAATTCGCGGAATCACCGCATCGACATTCTCAAGTTTTTTTCCTTTATAAATGATCCAAGGGTTCTTCTTTTCAATCACAATATCACATTTGGTGTGGTTAATCACCTCGATATTATGACCTTTTTTCTGTGCGGCTTCGATAAGGCGTCGCGTGGAATAGAGATTCGGGTTTGCCGATAAAATTTTAATGTTCATACTGAAACTTCGCTTCTGCGAAAGGTTTTATAGCTGTTTTGCTTTCTGTTGAAATGATAAATTGGTTCGATTGATGTCTACAACGAACCGTTTCGTTAAAAATTTTCGCCCTAGAAGTACAGGAAATTTCATTTCTTCTCGATCGCTCAGGGTTAGAAAAATAGGATACACGGTTCCGAAGAGTTCTATTTCAGTAAGAATTCTATAACGCGCTTGGGTTTGCCCATTACTACTTTTGACAACACGAACGTCGTATTCACTAAAAATAAATTCTTTTTCGTGATATGCTGGATGTTCTGGGTCTAAAAACACACATTTTAGGTAGTTATCTTCAACGGTTACATTTTTACAATGAATGGTAGAAGTATATGCTCCTGTGTCTATTTTGACCTCTACGTCAAAAAGTTGTAGCAGGGGGAAATCTGCTTTGTCTGTTCTTCCTATTTCTCGTTTCAAAACGCGATAATTATTAAAGAAGCAATATACTAAAAACACTATTTAAAGCATGGCAATACAGGGGTAATTACAAAAAATGTTATCGCTTGTTTCGTTCAATGTAGCCAATAATGCTTTTGGAGATGTTTTTACCCGTAGTCGTTTCAATTCCTTCTAAACCCGGTGTTGAATTGACTTCCAGTACTAAAGGACCTCTATTTGATTGAAGGATATCTACTCCGCAAACGCCCAACCGTAATATTTTTGCGGTTCTAATAGCCAAGCGCTCTTCGTCATGGGTTAGTTTGATTTCTTCGGAAGAACCACCTCGATGCAGATTACTTCTAAATTCGCCAGCTTTACTTTGTCTTTTCATCGCGGCAACCACTACACCGTCAATGACAATAGCGCGTAGATCGGCACCATTTGATTCGGCAATAAATTCCTGAATGACAAAGGAAATATTTGAAGCGCTTAAGGTTTCTATAGTTGAAAGTGCAGATTGATAGGTTTCGGCTAAAATAACGCCATGCCCGTGGGTTCCTTGCGTCAGTTTGATGATCACTGGAAAATCGTGAAAACTGCTTAGCAAATATTCCATGTCATACCCAATGCCATAAACGGTGTGAGGTAAAGCAATGGATCCTTTTGCCAATAGTTGAAAACAGGTCCATTTGTTTCTAGAATGTGAGATCGCTTCCGAAGTAACCGCACAAAACACGCCCATCGCTTCAAAATGCTGAACTACTGCGGTTCCGAGGTTTGTGGTAGAAGAACCAATTCTGGGGATGACAGCCTGTATATCCATTAAGGGTTCATCGTAATATTGCATTATGGCTTTTCCTTTAAAAATAGCTAATTTGCAATAGGCTGGATCAATCACTTCCATAGTGTGATTTCTGGCTTCACCCGCACGTACAAGACTCTGTGTGGAATAAAGGTGTTCCCCGCGGGAAAGGATGGCAATGTTCATAGAAGGTTCTTACTATTGCAATGTAGTAAAAAGAATAATCTGATAATAAATTTTAATAGATGTTCTCTTTTGATGGCCTCGGAATTATACGAAATGTATCAAAAAAGAATAGGATTTTGATAGAATTTGATAGCAAATGGGACGGTAAAAAATTTAAATTGCTAGTATCTTTACAGTATATGGACAAGGCATCTGTAACATTGCAAATTTCAACGCTTCCGGAAGCACCAGGGGTGTATCAATATTATGATGCCGACGGAAAAATACTTTATGTTGGTAAGGCAAAGAACTTAAAAAAGCGCGTCAACTCGTATTTTACGAAACAACACGATAATGCACGCACCCGACTGCTGGTTCGGCGTATCGCTAATATCAAGCACATTGTAGTTGCCACCGAACAAGATGCGTTGCTGCTTGAAAATAACTTGATCAAAAAATATCAGCCCAAGTACAATGTTCTATTAAAAGATGATAAATCGTATCCATGGATCTGCATTAAAAATGAACGTTTTCCGAGGGTTTTTCCAACCAGACGTTTTATCAAAGATGGTTCTGAGTATTTCGGTCCATATACCAGTATGAAAACCGTACATACGTTGCTTGATCTTATCAAAGGATTATATCCATTGCGTACGTGTAACTACGACCTTTCCGAAGAAAAAATTAAAAATGGCAAGTATAAAGTTTGCTTAGAATATCATCTTGGCAATTGTGCGGGTCCTTGTGAAGCAAAATATAGCGAAGCTGAATATCAAGACAATATTGAAGCTATTCGGAATATTGTAAAAGGAAATTTTAAAGATTCTCTGGTTCGGTTTAAAAAGCAGATGAAGACCTACGCCGAGCAAATGCAGTTTGAAGATGCCCAACGCGTCAAGGAAAAAATTGAAGTCTTAGAAAATTATCAAGTGAAGTCGACCGTTGTAAATCCGAAGATCAACAACGTGGATGTTTTTAGCATTATTAGTGACGAAAGCTATGCATATGTTAACTTTTTGCAGCTTTCTTATGGATCTATCATACGTTCGCATACGCTGGAAATGAAGAAAAAGCTAGATGAATCTGATGAGGAATTGCTTCAGTTGGCTGTTGTTGAAATGAGGCAGCGCTTTAATTCGCAGTCTGAAGAGATCTACGTACCTCTTAAAATTACTTCGGAAGACGGTATTAAGGTTTATATTCCGAAGGTGGGCGATAAAAAACGGATCTTAGATCTTTCAGAAAGAAACGCAAAATATTACAGGATGGAGCGTTTTAAACAAGCGCGGGTCGTAGATCCAGATCGACATGAAAAGCGCATCATGGCTCAAATGAAAATCGATTTGCGCCTTAGTGAAGAACCACGACATATTGAGTGTTTTGACAACAGTAATATTCAAGGGACAAACCCTGTGGCAGCGTGTGTTGTATTTAAAAATGGCAAACCAAGTAAAAAGGATTATCGTAAATTCAATATAAAGACAGTAGAAGGGCCAGATGACTTCGCCTCTATGGAAGAAGTGGTGTACAGGCGCTACAAGCGATTGCTCGAGGAAGAACAACCCTTACCGCAACTCATCATTATTGATGGTGGAAAAGGTCAGTTGTCGTCTTCATTAAAAAGTTTAGACCGCTTGAATTTACGCGGAAAGATTGCCATTATTGGAATTGCGAAGCGACTCGAAGAATTGTTTTATCCCGATGATCCTATTCCGTTGTATTTGGATAAAAAATCGGAAACATTAAAGATCATCCAACAATTAAGGAATGAGGCGCATCGTTTTGGTATTAGTTTTCATCGTGATAAACGAAGTAAAGAGGCATTGAATACTGCTTTAGAAACAATTCCAGGGATTGGAGAAAAAACGGTTGTGGAACTTTTGAGACATTTTAAAAGTACCAAACGCATCAAAAGTGCAAATTTTGATGCCTTGGCAAAAGTGGTAGGAGCGAGTAAGGCAAAAAAGATCATTACCTATGTTCAAAATGAAAAAGAATAATAAACCAGTTAAAAAAAAATAGAACCCTTTGTTTTTTAAAAGATATATCATATTTATTGTGCTTTCGTATGTTACGTGTGCGGTTTCTCAGAATACTGAAGCGACACAAGAAGACATCAAGGTTGGTTTGGTCTTAAGCGGTGGTGGCGCCAAAGGATTGGCGCATATTGGCGCGCTTAAAAAAATAGAAGAAGCTGGAGTTCGTATTGACTATATTGGTGGCACGAGCATGGGAGCGATTGTTGGAGCACTTTACGCTTCAGGGTATTCAGCGAAACAATTAGACTCTATTTTTAATTCAATCAATTTTTCCACCTTAATTCAAGATGATATTCCGCGAAGCGCTAAGACCTTTTTTGAAAAGGGGGAAAGTGAAAAGTATGCGATCTCACTTCCTTTTGATCATTTCAATGTTGCCTTTCCATCTGGCTTGTCGCGGGGGCAAAATGTGTACAATATGTTGTCTAATTTGACGGCACATGTGAATGATGTTGATGATTTTAGCCAATTGCCTATACCCTTTTTGTGCATTGCTACCGATGTCGAAAAAGGCAAGCAAGTAGTTCTTGAAAAAGGATATCTTCCACGTGCAATTACCGCTAGTGGTGCGCTGCCGTCTATTTTTAGTCCTGTTTTTATTGATGACATCATGATGATCGATGGAGGTGTACTCAATAATTATCCCATTGATGAGGTTCGTGCAAAAGGCATGGATATTATTATTGGTGTGGATGTACAAGACACGCTTCGCAATCGAAGTAATTTAAAATCGGCTTTTGACGTGTTAGTGCAACTAAACAACTTCCATTCGATAAAAAGTATGGTTGGAAAGCGTGAGAAGACAGACATCTACCTCGACCCAAATATTGATGATTATACGGTTATTTCGTTTGATGATGGTCGTAACATTATTAAATCTGGTGAAGAAGCTGGTGCTAAGGTCATGTCTCAACTTGAAGCTGTTGCAGCGCGACAAAAAAGGCATGATAAAGATCCAATTGCCTTTATAGAACGTAAAAAATTAGCAATTAGCCTCGTGGAGATCGAAGGGCTCGATCGCTATACGCGAGCTTATATTTTGGGGAAGTTAAAGTTGCGTGTGCCAACGGTGATTAGCTATAAACGTTTTAACGAAGGAATTAACAATTTATCGGCAACGGGGAACTTTCAGGATATTAACTATCGCTATGAATTATTGGAAGATGAAACCTATAAGGTGACTTTCAACCTGCGAGAGAATCCTTCTAGACTGCAGCTACGTTTGGGAGCGCATTACGATGATCTCTATAGAACAGGAGCGCTGCTCAATGTGACGCGCAAACGATTGTTAACCAATAATGATATTGCTTCGTTTGACTTTGTCGTAGGGGATAACATTCGGTATAATTTCAATTATTATATCGATAAGGGCTATTATTGGAGCGTCGGACTTAATTCTGCTTTTAATTTTTTTGGAAAGAATGTTCCCGTCGAATTTTTAATTTCTGAGAGTATTTCCGAAGATAACACACAGCTAAATCTTATTGGTTTAGAATATGGCGACCTTACAAATCAGTTGTATTTTGAAACACTTTTTCAACGAAGTTTCTTACTTGGTCTCGGTGCCGAGCATAAATGGTTGCGCTATTTGTCTGAAACCATCGGCATTGACGATAATCAAAATCCGCGTACTATTTTTGAAAACACAAACTATGTAAGCACCTATGGTTATTTGGTTTTTGACACGTTAGATAATAAGTTTTTTCCTAAGAACGGACTTTATTTTAAAGGTGATTTTCATCTTTATTTAGTGGCAAGCGGACTCAACAAAGATTTTGACCAATTTTCGATCGCTAAAGCGGAAGCATCTTATGCACGCTCTTTTTCGAACGCTTTTTCTGCGGTTATAACTACCGAAGGTGGATTCAAAATTGCGGGAGAAAATACAGAATCGTTAGATTTTCTCTTGGGCGGATATGGTTTTAAAGGACTCAACAATATTGTTCCATTATACGGATATGAGGCGATTACGCTACGCGGAAATACCTATTTAAAAACAACCCTGACTTTTGATTATGAATTTATTCGAAAAAATCATATCAATGTCTTCGGAAACATTGCGAACGTAGGCGATGAGCTCTTTGAGTCTAAAGCTTGGATCGATCGTGTAGATTATAGTGGCTACGGATTTGGCTACGGTTTGGAAACATTTTTAGGGCCTTTTGAGGTGAAATACGCCTATTCTCCCGAACGCGCTGCAAGCGAATGGTATGTTTCGGCGGGATTTCGCTTTTGATAAAATGGTAGGTAAAGCCGCATAATTTTTACGATATTTGTGTATAAAATGAACGCATATGCCACTTTATCATTCACTCGGGAAAATTCCACCCAAACGCCATACACAATTCAGAAAACCAGACGGAACGCTCTATGCAGAGCAGCTTTTTGGAACCATTGGGTTTGATGGTATGTATAGTAACTCATACCATGAGCACAGACCAACACAAGTGAAGAATATCAAAAAGCAGTACAGTGTTGCTCCAAAGATCGCAAAGGGAAATAATATACAATCGTATCGCTTTCGAGGATTTCAGGTAAAGCCGGAACAAGATTATCTAGAAAGTCGCAAAGCTGTGCTTACCAATAGTGACTGCACGATCATTCTAGCAGCGCCACAAGCATCGCAAGACGACTATTTTTACAAAAATACAGATGCCGACGAGCTTATCTTTATTCATAAAGGAACCGGTACGTTGCGAACCCATTTAGGGAATATTGATTTCAAATATGGCGATTATCTATTGATACCAAGAGGGATCATTTATAAAATGCAATTTGATGATGCAGATAATAGATTATTCATCGTAGAATCACGAAGACCTATTTATACACCAAAGCGCTATCGCAATTGGTTTGGACAATTACTAGAGCATAGTCCGTTTTGTGAACGCGATATCAGAAAGCCGCAAACATTGGAAACTCATGATGAAAAAGGAGAATTTCTAATGAAGGTAAAGAAACAGGACGAGATCATTGAAATGGCATATGCCACACACCCATTTGATGTGGTTGGTTACGATGGTTATAACTATCCTTATGCTTTTTCTATTCATGATTTTGAGCCTATTACAGGTCGTATTCATCAACCGCCACCAGTACACCAAACCTTTGAAACCGATGCTTTTGTAGTGTGCAGTTTTGTGCCACGTTTATACGATTATCATCCAGACAGTATTCCAGCGCCCTACAATCATAGCAATATTGATAGTGATGAGGTACTTTATTATGTAGATGGGGATTTTATGAGTAGAAATGATATTGACGCAGGTCATATTTCACTCCATCCAGCAGGTATTCCTCACGGGCCGCACCCTGGCGCTACAGAAAGAAGTATTGGTAAAACAAAAACCGATGAATTGGCTGTTATGGTCGACACGTTTAAACCACTCCAAGTAACCGAAGAAGCAATGAAAATTGCCGATGAGAGCTACTACAAATCTTGGTTGGAAGAAGAATAGATCGATTTTGGGGTGTTTGCAGTGCGTAACACGTGGTTTTTTTTATTTTTGCCGCAAATATCCATGACGCTATGAGTGACCAAAAACTACCTGCAGATCCTAATGCCATGATACTTGGCATCTTAAGTATTGTTCTCGTTTTCGGAGCTTGTTGCTGTGGTTTAACCATGATCCCAGCCCTGTTGATGGCTATTTTCGGCTTGGTTTATGCCAATAAGAGCATGAAGTTATTTCAGGAATCTCCTGAAAACTATAACCTGAATAGTTTTAATAATATAAAGACGGCGCGCATCATCAACATCGTTGCTGTGATCCTGTCGGGTCTTGCAACATTAGTATATCTCGGCTACTTTATTTTTTATGGAGTCGCTATTTCAGACATACTTATGAATGATTGGGAAGACCGATCTTTTGTTGAGGAGTTGGAAGAGGATAATTGGGATGATTCTATCGAAATTATTGAATATGAAGAACAGGATAGCATAATTGTGCCCGCAGACACGTTAATGATAGATTCTCTTCGCATTGATTAAATGAAATGCTTGAAAAAGTTAGTATCTTTAGCTAACCATTTATAAAACACCACACAATGACACCAAAAAGAATTGATATAACGCCTCACTTGAGAGCTATGTGGTAATTTAATTTCTCAAGGATACTAGGGAGAATATAAAGGTATTGATCAAAGAACATTTCAGAAAAAAATAAAATTCGGTTTTCAATTCGTTGGAAACATAAATAAAGCTATCATGGCAAGAGAAATAAAGAATTTAAAAGATTTACAAAATACAGAATACGGCTTAAAAAAGCTTTTTAAGGAAGCTGAAGATTTTCTTCCGCTCTTAGGAACAGATTATGTTGAATTATACGTGGGGAATGCAAAACAAGCTGCGTTGTTTTATAAAACGGCCTTCGGATTTCAATCTGAAGCCTATGCTGGTTTAGAAACGGGACTTAAAGACCGTGTTTCGTATGTGTTGAAGCAAGGAAAAATTCGTTTGGTGCTTACATCGCCTTTAAACAAAGGTGGTGACATTAACAGGCATCTTAATGAGCACGGCGATGCTGCGAAGGTAATTGCATTGTGGGTTGATGACGCTACAAAGGCTTTTGAGGAAACTACCAAACGTGGCGCTAAACCGTATATGGAACCTACCAAAGAAGAAGATGAGCACGGTCATGTGATCAAATCCGGGATCTATACCTATGGAGAAACCGTTCATATTTTTGTAGAACGAAAAAACTACCACGGTTTATTTTTACCAGGATTTGAGAAATGGGAATCCCACTACAATCCAGAGCCCGTTGGCTTGAAATTTATTGATCATATTGTTGGTAATGTAGGCTGGGACGAGATGAACAAATGGTGTAAATTTTACGGAGAAGTTATGGGCTTTGCTCAAATTATTTCGTTTGCCGATGATGACATTGCTACAGAATATACCGCACTCATGAGTAAGGTGATGAGTAACGGAAATGGTCGGATCAAATTTCCGATAAACGAACCTGCAAAAGCCGAAAAGAAATCCCAGATCGAAGAATATCTTGACTTTTATAATGGTGCCGGGGTTCAGCATTTGGCATTAGCAACTGATGATATCGTTGCTACGGTGTCGGCCATGCGTGATCGTGGCGTCGAGTTTTTATATGTTCCTGAAACCTATTATGACGATATTTTAGAGCGCGTTGGTGAGATCGATGAAGATGTGGAGGTTCTAAAAAAACACGGGATCTTGATTGATCGTGATGAAGAAGGATATTTGTTGCAGTTGTTTACAAACAATGTGCTTGACAGACCTACGATGTTTATTGAGATCATTCAAAGAAAAGGCGCTCAATCTTTTGGCGTAGGTAACTTTAAAGCACTTTTTGAGGCAATTGAAAGACAACAAGCAAAACGCGGAACATTATAGAAATTGATGTAACAAAATAAGAACTCCATCGTTAATAGAGGTGGAGTTTTTATTTTTTGGAACAGTCCTTGTATTTACGTTGCTGTAAAGCAAAATGAACAACATGAGAAAATTTGTAACCCTTTTATTAGTATTAAGTGTCACTATGGTTTCTGCGCAGCAGCGAGCCTATGGGGATGGTGAGTTTTTTAAATTTCGGGTACATTACGGTTTTGTGACCGCAGGCTACGCAACCCTAAAAGTTAATAACACCATGTTGGATGGAAGAGAGGTCTTTCATATTAAAGGGAGGGGAGTTACCACAGGAATGTCCAAATTCTTTTTTAAGGTAGATGACAATTATCAATCGTATGTTGACAAGGAAAATGACGTGCCATATCGTTTTATTCGAAAAATTGATGAAGGTGGATACACCAAGGACATTCAGATTGATTTCAATCATAATAGTAACCTAGCTACGGTCAATAATAAGGAGCACAACAAAACAGATGTTGTTTCTTTTCCGAAGGATGCACAGGACATGGTTTCTGCTTTTTACTATCTTCGGAATCATTTGGATACCAAAACCATTCAAAAAGGTGAAACCATAGATATGAATATGTTTTTTGATAAAGAAAATTATAAATTCAGGCTAAAATTTTTGGGTAGGGAAACTCTAAAAACTAACTTTGGCAAAGTTCCTTGTTTGGTATTTAGACCTTATGTAAGTGCTGGTCGCGTTTTTAAGGAGAAAGAAAGTCTTACTGTTTGGGTGAGTGATGATGACAATAAAATGCCAGTACTTATTAAAGCTGATCTAGCGGTGGGATCCCTAAAAGCATCACTGACCGAATTTAAGGGACTACAAAACTCTTTTAAAATTGTAGTCGACTAGTGTATGAATAAAGATGCCGAAACCAAAGAACTCTTAGCGAAACTTTCAGAAAAATACAATGCCATAGATCAAGATCTGAACACACATCTTGAGGGTTTGTTGCACGCTAAACCCATTACCTATTGGGATTATATTCAGACCGATGCCTTGCTCAATCTCCAAACACAGCGAACCAATTTGCCTGATGAAATGGTATTTATTATGTATCATCAGGTCAATGAATTGTTGTTTAAAATGATTCTGTGGGAAATTGAACAAGTTGCCGAAGAAGAAGTGCTTACAGCCGAATTCTTTGCTACAAAACTCATGCGAATTAGTCGGTATTTTGATATGCTGACCTCTTCTTTTACCATTATGGGTGATGGAATGGAGCGCGAGCAGTATATGAAATTTAGAACAACACTTACGCCAGCAAGTGGCTTTCAAAGTGCGCAATACCGAAAAATTGAGTTTGCTTCAACAGATCTTATTAATCTGATCGATGCACGTTTTCGTGAAAGCATTGATCGAAATACACCCTATGAACACGCGCTTGAGCATTTGTATTGGCAAGCCGCGGGTAAAGATTATAAAACAGATAAGAAATCGTACTTGTTAAGTTCTTTCGAAGAAAAATACAAAGATGAGTTTGTGATTTTTACGCAAAAGTATAATACTACCAATTTGTACGCTAAGTTTAAGCAACTTCCTAAAGAAATTCAAGAAGATCCAGTGCTTCGTGACGCAATGCGCCATTATGATTATACCGTAAACGTGACATGGGTTATGTCACATTACCATGCAGCCAATAAGTATTTGAACAGCAATAATGAATCTGTGGAAGCAACGGGTGGAAGTGAATGGACAAAATATATGCATCCAAAATATCAACGTCGTATCTTTTTCCCTTCGGTTTGGACCGAAAAGGAATTGAAAGAATGGGGCCACAATGTATAATCACAAATAGTAAGTAATCTTGAAAAAATACCTAGTACTCCTCCCTTTATTTAGTTTGCTGTTTGCCTGTTCAGACGATATCAAAGACGACGCCGAAACCGTAGAGATCATTGAAGAGCCTTTGCTTATAGAAGAGTATGGCTTTACGCTTAATGACTTTAATGTAGTGCGTGATACCATTCGCTCTGGTGATACTTTTGGTGATATTCTTGATGCCAATGGCGTATCGCAAGGAAAGATCTTTGAAGTTGCGAATAAGTTTCGTGATAGTTTTGACGTGCGCAGAATTGTTGTTGGCAAGCCCTACGTGCTTTTAAACTCTAAAGACTCTTTGAATAAAACCGAAGTCTTTATTTATGAGAAATCGAGAGTAGCATATGCCGTGGTTGATTTAAGAGATTCACTTAATAGTTATAATGCTACCAAACCGATAAGTTTTGTGGAAAAGGAGGCTTCAGGAATTATTACGAGCTCTTTATCCCAAACCATGTCTGAGAATAATTTAAGTGCAAATATGACCGATCGATTGGCGAATATCTATGCGTGGACGGTTAACTTTTTCCATCTTCAGGCTGGCGATCGCTTTCGAGTGGTTTACACTGAAAAGTATATCAATGATACCATTCCAGCAGGTTTGGATGAAATAAAGGCGGCTTATTTTGAACATCGCGGTAAGCCTATTTATGCTTTTAATTTCGAGACCGATAGTGTGAATCATGTAGTTGATTATTATGATGAAGATGCAAATAATTTAAGACGCGCTTTTTTAAAGTCGCCTATCAAGTTTAATTTCAGAATATCGTCCAAATACAATCTTAAGCGCAGGATAAAATATTACGGTTATAAATTGCGTCCGCATAAGGGAACCGACTTTGCCGCTCCGTTGGGAACGCCAATTTTGGCTACAGCAGACGGAACCGTTACCAAGTCGGAACGCCGTGGCGGAAATGGGAATTATGTTAAAATAAGACATAATGGAACCTATGAGACTCAATACCTTCATATGAAAAGCAGAAACGTAAAACAGGGAGATTTTGTACGTCAAGGGGATGTAATTGGCTGGATAGGAATGACCGGAAATACTGGCGGGCCGCACGTTTGTTATCGTTTTTGGAAGAACGGAGAACAAGTAGATCCATTTAAACAAGATTTACCTGCTTCAAAACCGCTTGATGAAGCGCTTCGTAGCGACTATTTTCAATATATTGCTCCTCTAAAAGAGCGATTAGATTGCATCTCATTTGAGTAATTTTATATGTTAATAACGTTGTTATTAATTAAGCTATTAATTGTCAGGCCGTTATATTATTCCTTGTAACTTTCAGTTATCTTGAAATTGTTAACAATTTCACAACAAAAGAATTTGCAAAGTAGTATGCATTCATAGTACTTTTGCAAAAATATTTTAACAAAACAAACAGATATGAAAAAACTACTACTCATGTTCTTCT
>Ga0209344_10002238_pt1 | contig 22085 bp, 21 predicted proteins | sample Cruoilmetagenom6_FD_187293 | JGI IMG/M metagenome (GOLD analysis project Ga0209344, IMG submission 187293) | Oil polluted marine microbial communities from Coal Oil Point, Santa Barbara, California, USA - Santa Barbara Oil Seep Sample 6 (SPAdes)... | ecosystem: Environmental > Aquatic > Marine... | reverse complement strand
AACTTCTTACTAATCACTATTCTATTTCCGTCTAAAATGGTGAGATTATAAACACCTTCCTGTAAAGAATCAACATTAACTGTATTGTCCGGACTCAGAACATCATTTTTGAGAATGCGTCCCGACATATCAGATATAACTATGGAATATTGACTCATATCTGATGTGGTGCTAATGTTTAATTTTTCATTAGCAGGATTCGGATATATTGAGAAAGATGCGGTGCTTAAATCTTCTACACCCAAAGGAGCCGATGGAAGTTCCAAAAGATCTCCCCCAAGAGGGCTGGCCACAAACAATCCAAATTGCGGTCCATTTGAATTTTGTGATGGATCCAAAAATCCGGATGCCAACACTGTTAACGCAGTACCATCCAGGCCTAAAGTTGACAACGGAGCTTGATATGCTGCAACGCCTACTGTTCCACTTGCGTCCCTTATTTCAATTACATAGTCCGCGGTAGGCAATTCCAAGTAACCCTGAAATTCGGTGTAACTTATATCGTTTACAATGGTCCCCGCTCCTACACCAGTTTCAACTACATCAACCGTTGGGGCATCTGTAGAACCATGATGTACTAATAAATCGACATTTGCCGGGGCTGAAGCCATTTCACGAGCCATCGGGTAAACCTGCAATGATAATGGAGCTGCAGGATTATAACCTGTTGGGCTCACAATTCCGTCTGCCACAACTATATATTTTTCATCGACCGTAAGTGTTACTGGGACTGTTAACAGTACATCGCCTACATCGGTGCTATTTCCGGGTGCTATACCCAAATTAATTTCCACCCCTGCTGGAAGGTCGAGAAAAGTTGTTGCCGTTCTAAAAGCAAAATCGTCTATTGCTAAATCAGTGTTTATATAAACATCCACTTCTGCTGCAGCCGCATCGGCTGAGTTGTGTATCACTTGTACACGAGCTGTTTGTGCAATTGAAGCAATTGAGCACAATGCAATTGCAATGATTGGTAATAATTTTTTCATGTTACTTAGAGTTTTTAGTTCGGAGTAAATCTAAGCAATAAAATATTTTGTTTAATCTTTTTTGAGAAAAGTTTAACAAAATGAATTTAATTATTGATATACAGCGGTTTACAAAACTCATAAAAAATCATTTTTTTCATTTAGAAGTAAAAATTTCCTAAGTATTAGTACAAAAAAAAGACCCCAACAATAAATTAGGGCCTTCTGGGGGATTATTATTGTAAGCCTAAACTACTTCAATATCGGTATTTTTGATAGCTGCAAAACCACCTGCAACATCTACAATGTTATGGATTCCCCTGCTTTTTAAAATGGAAGGCGCGATAACGGAAGGATATCCGCCAGCACAACGCAAATAGAATTTCTCTTTCTGTGGAAATTCCTTTAAATATTCGTTTGAAAATGTGAGAGGAATATGTTTGACAGTTGGAAGATGCGCATCAGAATATTCCCCGTTATTTCTAACATCAAAAACCATTTTTTGCCAAAATTGTTTCAAAAGTGGGATTGGCATTTGGATCATAAACACTGGAAGCGTCAGTTTGTTCGGCAAGCGTAATATACCCACTCACAAAATCCGCATGAAAATGCGTCTCATTGCTCTCAATATAGTAGGACCCTAGGGAAAAGCATCCTGTATAAATTTGTTCAACTTTCATGGTTTATTTATTTGTTGCAAATATTAGGTATTGTATGTCCTAATTATAAAAAGGTATATTCGAACAATCTTTTTCACATAAATTTTGCATTAAGACTTTCAACTTATTTTATCTTTACCCAATAACCTAAAATAGATACTCCAGATGAAAAAAATGGCTTTTATTTTATTATCGATTGTTATGGTGGCTTGTAGCACCGAAAAAGACCAGGAACAAGTAGTTCGAGACTTGGCAAAAAAAGATATAATTGAAAAACTTCAACTTCCTGAAGGAACAAAATTTACCGATGAAAATATCGAAGTAATTGAAACTGAAACCGGTGAAGGATCCCTTGGCGTGAGTTACTTGGTAAAAATAACAGTGAAATCGCAAGATCGGGAAGGAAATGAGGTTGTAAAAACACACACTTTCCAATACAAAAAAACGGGTGAAGGCGGCTTATCTGAGCAGGATTACGAACTTGTATCTTTTGAATAACAAAGCTCTATAATTTATGAAAGTATTATTTTTCGCAATTTTTTCATCCATCGTATTCTCGTGCAATTCTGCCCAAAATGCAACCGATCAGAAAAAAGACAATGTTGCTTATGCCAAAACAATAACCGCCGAAGATCTCCAAAAGCATTTATATGTTTATGCAGGTGATGCCATGGAAGGACGGATGACGGGAAGCAAGGGACAAAAATTAGCTGCTGAATACATCCGAAATTTCTATATGGACGAAGGAATAGCATCTCCCATTGAAAAAAATAACTATTATCAAAATATTCCCCAAAGTTATTTTGAAGGAAGAAAAGATCCAAAATCTTCCGAAAACGTTGTTGCTTTTATTAAAGGTTCAGAAAAGCCGGAAGAAATTATTGTAATTTCTGCCCACTTAGATCACGTGGGGATGGATAGCAAAGGAAACGTTTTTAACGGCGCAGATGACGACGGAAGCGGAACGGTTGCAATTTTGGAGATTGCCCAAGCCTTTCAAAAAGCTGTTAAAGACGGCAATGGCCCAAAACGTTCCATTCTTTTTCTACACGTAACGGGAGAGGAAATTGGTCTTTATGGTTCCCGATATTATACCGAAAACCCTTTGTTTCCTTTGGAAAATACGGTTTGTAATTTAAACATAGACATGATTGGCCGAATTGATCCCAACAAAAAGGAAACTCCAAATTATGTGTACCTAATAGGAAGCAATAAATTGAGCCAGGAATTGCAGGATGTTTCTTCTGAAGTAAATGAAAAATACACCCAACTAGAGCTGGATTATAAATACGATGATCCCAACGATCCCAACCGTTTCTATTACCGAAGCGATCATTATAATTTTGCCAAGAACAATATTCCAATTATTTTTTATTTTAATGGAGTGCACGAAGATTATCATAAAATTACCGACACTCCAGATAAAATAGAATATGATTTAATGGAGAAACGCACACGGCTAATTTTCTATACAGCTTGGGAAATAGCCAATCGCGAAAAAAGAATTACCGCAGATAAGCTTTAGCGTCTACAAAATTTTTACCTGTTCAATCCCTGGCTGTTCACCCAACGCACATATTCAGCTTTATTCACATTGTGTTGGGTTAAACTTTTTGCAAATTTGTGATACCCGAAATTAGTCACATCTGCAACAAAGTAGTAATAATCGTGGTTTTCTGGATTTAATACCGCATCTATTGAGGATATATCGGGCATGGTGATTGGCCCCGGCGGAATTCCAGCGTATTTGTATGTGTTATACGGAGAATCAGTTTCCAAATCTTTATAGAGTACCCTTTTAATAATTTGGCCGTAATCGTTTGTTGAACGTTTTATTGCGTAAATAACCGTTGGATCGGCTTGAAGCAGCATTCCCACTTTCAATCTGTTCAAGTACACTCCCGCCACCCTTGGTCGTTCATCAACTTTTGCGGTTTCCTTCTGTACAATGGACGCCAAAGCCATTACTTTTTCTGGGGAAAGGTTTAATTTTTTGGCCTTTTCCATTCTGTCCTCGTTCCAGAATCGTTCATATTCAGATTTCATTCTGTCGCGAAAGGTTTCAGCGAAACTGTTCCAATAAAATTCATACGTATTCGGAATATACAATGAAAGCGCTGTTTCTTCATTTAATCCAACTTCTTTTAAAAATTTTGGATCGCGCATGGCCTCCAATAGCGAAATGCTATCGGCTTCAATCTGATTTGAAATATGCCCCGCTAAATCCTCCAAACGTTCCTGGTTATTGAATTTAACATTAATGGGGATGTTTTTGCTACGCAAGGTGTTTACAATATCATTATTGGTCATTCCTCTTTTTATAATGAAATGTCCCGGTTTTATATTTGGGGAATATTTTTTTTGATGGGCTATAGTTATAAAAGATTCAGTATCTCTCAAAAGCGGCTCCAATTCTTCGGCAACATCAGCAATAGTTGCATTGCTGGGAATATAAACATGCGCTTCTTTATTGTTGAAAGCTGTATTTCCTGAAAAGGCAGTGTTGTAAACGTACCAGGCAAATGCTCCCATTCCAACTGCACCCAGCAAGACGATAATAATCAATATTTTTTTTATGTACATTTTTTTGATTTAGGGATTAGGGATTAGGGATTAATTGATAAAAATATTCTGTTTTGTATTTTCCTTCGGAAAAAATCCAATCTTTTTTAATGCCGCTTTTTTCAAAACCAGCTTTTTCAAAAAGTTTGATGCTTCCTTCATTTTCGGCAGTAATTCCTGCAAAAATTTGATGCACATTTAAATTTTGGAATGCATAATTACAAATAAGCTGAAGCGCCTCAGAGGCATATCCTTTTCTTTTTTCCTTTTCAGAAAAAATAACGATGCCAACCCCAACCCTGTGGTGTTTGGGGTCAAACTCGAAAAGATCTATAAAACCAACTGCTGCTTCGTCACTCTTTTTACAAATTACAAGTCGCAATTGTTTAACGTCATAAATATCGCGGTGGCTGTTTTCCAAGTATTGTTTCAGAATATATTTCGAGTACGGCGTTACAGTATTACTGACTTCCCACAAATTTTCGTCATTTTCCAAGTTATATAGAAAATCCAATTCGGATGGTTCCAAAGCACGTAGAAAAATATGTTCCCCTTTTAATGTTACCATTTCCAAACGCCTTTAAACACTTGTATTGCAGGACCTTCCAGATATACATTTTTATATGCCGAACCAACTTTTTCAAAGCGCACTTGCAGTTCACCGCCCGGCGTCTTTAATTGTATCTTATTTTCTGAAGTTTTACCCGTTTCAAACATGGCAATTGCAACGGCAGTAACCCCTGTGCCGCAGGAAAAGGTTTCATCTTCCACGCCGCGTTCGTATGTTCTGACTGAAAAAATGGCAGCATCATTGTGTTCCACAAAATTTATGTTCGCGCCTTCCTTTCCGTAGATTTTATTTCGAATACTTCTTCCGTTCGTAAACACATCAAAATCTTGTAAATCAGAAACTAATTCAACGTGGTGGGGTGAGCCGGTATTTAAAAAAGTGAAATTTTCAGAAACGTTTACACTTTCTACATTGTTCATTTTCAAGGAAACCCAATTTTTTTCAACTATGGCCTCGTGCATTCCATCTACAGCTTCAAAAGTTGTTTTTTCAGAAATGATTCCCAAAAATTTTGCAAAATGCGAAATACACCTTCCGCCATTCCCGCACATAGAGCTCAGGTTGCCGTCACTGTTATAGTAGACCATTTTGAAATCTGCGGACGGATGATTTTCCAACAAAAGCAATCCATCAGCGCCCACACCAAACCGGCGGTCACAGATTTGGGCGACGAGTTGGTTGTCTTTTTTCGGAAAAAATTCATTGCGATTATCGACAATCACAAAGTCGTTTCCGGTGCCCTGATATTTATAAAAAGTAAATTCCATAACTGCGCAAAGATATAAAAAGCCATTACGAGTATCGCTGAAGTTTTGACGTTAAATAGAAGTTAAAACACTGTTTTTGGCATACTTTTTTCAATTTATGATTGTTAATTTTGGGAGAGTTATTTCAAAGTTTTACTCCCAATAAAAGAGTTTCCTCCATTTTTCCTATCAGGCAGGGAATTTTTAAAACATATTAAAATGAAACTTTTAAAAGAGTTCTATCGTTTTATAAAGCAGTATTAATTAAAAATTTTATACAATGAAGCAAACTATCCGTTTATTTCTAGTAGCGTTAATTGCCGGCGCAATTACACTTGGCGGCTACAAACTAATTGAGGAAAAGGAAGTAATATCCTTTGCAGCAACAGAAAATACAAATTTTATTCCTACGTCCTTTTCAGCAAATGGCGCTGAGATGAATACCGATTTTACCGAGGCTGCCGAAAAAACAGTGCACGCGGTAGTACACGTAAAAAACACCACGGTAAGCAGACAGCCCACCAATATCATGGAATATTTTCAAGGCGGCGGCCAACCGCGCGCAATTGTGGGTAGCGGTAGCGGTGTAATTATTTCGCCCGACGGTTATATTGTAACCAACAATCACGTAATTGCCAATGCCACAAACCTTGAGGTTACGTTAAACAATAACAAAACCTACACCGCAAAATTGATTGGAACAGATCCAAATACAGACATTGCATTGGTGAAAATTGAAGGGGAAGAGAAATTTCCCTTTGTGCCGTTTGGCGATTCAAACAACGTGAAAATTGGTGAATGGGTTCTTGCCGTGGGAAATCCTTTCAATTTAACCTCAACAGTTACCGCTGGAATTATTAGTGCCAAAGCGCGCGATTTGAATCAATTTGACGGAAACCCACAATCATTTATTCAAACGGATGCAGCCGTAAATCGCGGAAATAGTGGCGGTGCATTGGTAAATACACGTGGCGAATTGGTGGGGATAAATACCGCCATTACTTCGGAAACGGGCAGTTATGTGGGCTATTCCTTTGCTGTGCCTTCCAACAATGCGCGAAAAGTGATTGAGGATATTCTGGAATACGGAAATGTTCAACGCGGTATTTTAGGAATTCAGGTAGGAAATATTAATCCGCAGCTAGTTGAGAAATATGGAATAAATGATACTGAGGGTGTTTTTGTTGGCGGCATTGAAAAAGGAAGTGGCGCCGATAAAGCCGGAATTAAGGAAGGTGATATTATAAAACAATTGGACGGTTACAAAGTTTCAAAGTTTGCTGATCTCTCGGGCTATTTAGGATCTAAAAGACCAAATGATGTAGTTGAAGTGACTATTCTTCGTAATGGTACTGAAAAAAGGCTTCCCGTTACTTTAGTGAAACTGGAAATATTTTCAATCGATGATCTAGGATTGGAAGTAAAGAACACCACTGATGCTGAATTAAAAGAGCGAGGACTAAAAAATGGGGTAACCGTAACACGTGCCTTAACTCCCGAAGTTGCAAGATATAAATTGGAAGGCATTGTTATTACACAGCTAAATGATGAAGTTGTAAAAAATATAGATGACGTAAAACGAATTATGCAACAACGCGATTATCGCTCCCCCATAAAAATGACATTTATGGACACTGCGGGAAATATCAATTCCTTTATATTTAGGTAGTAAATATTTTAAAAACCCTTTTTAACACCGCTGAAATACAAAACCTTCAGCGGTGTTTTTATTTTAAGTTTTTATTTCTCCAAGCCGATGAAAATAAGTACTTTTGCACCAAATTTTAAACCCCTTAAAAATCCATCCTTATGAGTTTTGATGACGTTTATGAAAAAGAACTTTCTTTTCAAACAGACCGCAGGAAAGCAGCTGTAGAATTTATAAAAATTATTAGTGACCTTTGGTACGACAAGTCCATAGAATTGGTGCTTTTCCGCAACCAACTTATAGACCGCAACGTGAGTGAAATTTTGAACCTTCACGAATATGCCGGCGAATTTGTGCAAAAGCCAATCTCTATTTTCGACTCTGTTGAAATTGCACAGGCCATCAAAACTTTGGATCTTCCGCCAGCAAAACTTGATATTGGAAAACTTACCTATGAATTTCATTTGGAAGACGACAAATATTCAAACGCATTGTCATTTGTTTCGGATAAATTAAAAAATGCCAAAGAGACCAAAAACATCGTTCCAAAAGATGTTGTGCTTTATGGCTTCGGAAGAATTGGCCGCCTGCTTGCGCGGGAGCTTATGACACGGACTGGACAAGGAAACCAACTTCGTCTTCGCGCCATTGTAGTTCGCGGAAAAATGGACCAAACAGTTTTGGACAAAAGAGCATCGTTGCTTCAGAATGATTCCGTTCACGGTGATTTTGCAGGAACCGTTCGAACCGATCTTGAAAACAGCGCTTTGGTTATTAATGGAACCACTGTTCATATTATTTCAGCAAACAATCCTGAAGATATTGATTATACCCAATACGGAATAGAAGATGCTTTGGTGATTGACAATACCGGCGCTTTCCGCGATGATAAGGAATTGAGCCGTCACCTAAAATCAAAAGGTGCTTCAAAAGTGTTGCTTACCGCTCCCGGAAAAGGTGTGCCGAACATTGTTCACGGTGTAAACCAAAATGAACACGACCCGAAAACCGTTGATATATTTTCAGCAGCTTCTTGTACCACTAACGCCATCACCCCTATTTTAAAAGCCGTTGAGGATTCTTTTGGAGTAGTTCGCGGACATTTGGAAACCATTCACGCATATACAAACGACCAGAATTTGGTAGACAATATGCACAGCAAATACCGTCGTGGACGTGCCGCTGCGCTGAACATGGTAATCACCGAAACTGGCGCCGGAAGCGCAGTAGCAAAAGCGCTACCCGTACTTGCCGGTAAACTTACCAGTAACGCGATTCGCGTTCCTGTTCCAAACGGCTCTTTGGTTGTATTAAATCTTGAATTGGCCACTCCCACTACTTTGGACGGCATTAACTCGACAATGAAGAAATATGCCTTGGAAGGTGATTTGGTGGAACAGATAAAATATTCTTTGAGCAACGAACTGGTTTCCAGTGATATTGTTGGTTCTTCCGCTCCCGCTATTTATGACAGCAACGCAACAATCGTTACCGAAGATGGCAAAAATGTAGTGCTTTACGTTTGGTATGACAACGAGTATGGCTATAGCCACCAAGTAATTCGTTTGGCGAAATACATTGCACAAGTTAGAAGATATACTTATTATTAGTAGTTATAAAAATCTTAGTAATTTAAATCCCGTTGGTTGTTAACGGGATTTTTTTATGACTTCATTAACTGAAAATTTCACCACATTCAATCAAATTTGTTAAAATCATTTATTTCTTAAAAATGCCAGATACAAAAAAGCGAAGCCGTGTCAAAAAGAAACGTTATATACTTCCCATTATAATTTTAATACTGCTGATTGCCTTTCGCATATATCTTCCAACCCTTGTAAAAAATAACATAAATAAAGTTTTGGCAGAAATTCCCGGCTATTATGGCCATGTGGAAGATGTTGACATTTCGCTATATCGAGGCGCATATGTAATAAACGGAATGTATCTAAACAAAGGTACTGCAGAAACACAGGTTCCGTTTCTGAACTTTCCGAAAAATGATATTTCCATTGAATGGAAATCACTTTTCAAAGGAAAAATAGTAAGCGAAATAGTAATGACAAGTCCAGAGGTAATCTACGTTTTTGAAGACCAAAAAGACACTATAGGCGATGCCGATGTGGATGACTGGACCAAAGCGCTTACCGATATTGTTCCTATAGACATAAACCATTTTGAAGTCCACGATGGCAAAGTGGCCTTTTTGCAACTTTCCGCAGAGCCAAATATAGATTTGCAGATAGCCAAATTGGAACTCACCGCAGACAACCTTCGCAATGTGGTGGAAAAAGAGCGCATACTCCCCTCGCCCATTCGCGCAAGCGGCGTTTCAATAGGTAACGGTAAAGTAGCCCTGGAAGGTAATATGAATTTGGTGAAGGAAATTCCAGATATGGATCTCTCATTTTCATTGCAGGATGCCGAAGTTACAGCCCTAAATGATTTCACGAGACATTATGCCGGAATAGATTTTGAATCAGGAACCATTGGTCTTTTTAGTGAAATAGCCATCGCAGACGGCCACCTTGTTGGGTACGTAAAACCGCTCTTGACCGATACCAAATTAATAGGGAAAGAAGATGGTTTTTTAGGCGTTTTGTGGGAAGGTTTTGTGGGGTTGTTTAAATTTATTCTGAAAAACCAAGGGACCGATACTTTGGCAACCAAAGTTCCCTTTGAAGGAGATTTAAATAATGTGGAAGCCGGAGTTTGGCCCACTGTATTCAATATTTTTGAGAATGCGTGGATAAAAGCTTTTACAAGTGAAACAGATAATGACATTGAATTTAAGGATGCATTTCAGGAAAATTTAACCCGGGAACAAAAACGTGAACTTCGAAAAAAAGAACGCGAAAAGCGTAGAATAGAACGCAAAAAGGAACAGGAAGCCAGAAAAGGATAATCCATTAATCTTATTTCGCTCATGAAAATTATAACGGCAACCACATTAAATCTTGAGCAGGTTGTTCCCCTTTTTGATGCATATCGCATTTTTTATGGCCAAAGTTCAAATCCTGAAGCAGCCAGAAAATTTTTAAACGAAAGGTTCACCAATAAAGATTCAACGCTATTTCTTTGTTTGGATGATTCACATAATGGATTAGGTTTCACACATTTATATCCCAGTTTTTCCTCAGTTTTCATACAAAGAACGTATATTTTGAACGATCTGTTTGTTGCTTCCGAAGTTAGAAAAAAAGGCGTTGGCGAAGCGCTTATGGAACACGCAAAACAATTCGCCATTAAAAACGGCAGTAAAGGTCTTACATTGGAAACCGCAATAGACAATCCCGCCCAGAAGCTTTATGTAAAACTGGGTTGGAAAAAAGACGACCACGTAAATCATTATACTTGGGAAGCATAAGTTTGTGCCAATAAGCTTATTTTTACATTTTAAATTTCTAAACAATGGACCATCTCACCAAACTGGAAGAACTTCTGGACGGCGCAAACACAGACATAAAAAATGGCGCTTACGACGAGGCCACTAACAAGCTTGAAAAAATTATAGACATAGACCCAAACTTTGGGAAAGCCTATAACCACTTGGCCTATCTGTACGAAGTAAAGTTTAAGGAGTTTGAAAAAGGAGAAACACTTTACAAACTTTGTTTGGAAAAAAGCCCAATGTATCCACCTGTATATTATAATTATGCGGTCCTACTTTCTACCCTTGGAAAATATGATGAATTAAAAGAACTTCTCGACACTGCAATTAATATTCCAGGCATTACAAAATCTACTATTTATAATGAATACGCCATAATGTTTGAGCAACAGGGAAAACTGGACGATGCAATAACATACTATAAAAAATGCGGAATGGACACTTTGGACAAAGGCGTTTTGGAACGCGCCAAAGCCTCTATAGAGCGCTGTAAAATGAAAAAAGAATTTCTATAATGCGAATAGATATTATCACAGTATTACCCGAATTACTTCAAAGTCCATTTGAAGCATCCATCCTGAAACGCGCCATAGAAAAGGGAATTGTTGAAGTACACACCCACAACCTTCGCGATTACTCAACAAACGCATACAGACAAATAGACGATTATCAATTTGGCGGTGGCGCAGGAATGGTGATGATGATTGAGCCTATCGATAAATGTATTTCCGAATTGAAAGTGGAAAGGGAATATGATGAAATAATCTATATGACGCCCGATGGCAAAACGTTCAATCAACACACCGCTAACGAGCTTTCCCTTAAAGAAAATATCATTATTCTATGCGGGCATTATAAAGGTGTGGACCAACGTGTGCGCGACCATTTTATAACTCGCGAAATTTCGGTGGGCGATTTTGTACTCAGTGGCGGCGAACTCGCTGCGGCCATAGTTTGCGATGCTGTAATTAGGCTAATTCCCGGTGTTTTGGGTAATGAAACCAGTGCATTGACAGATTCTTTTCAAGATAATTTATTGGCACCACCTATTTATACTCGCCCGGCAGATTATAAAGGTTGGACCGTTCCTGAAATCCTCACCAGTGGTAACACACCAAAAATTGAGGAATGGAGGGAAGAGCAGGCTTATAAGCGAACCAAGGAACGTAGGCCGGATTTGTTGGAATAGGTGCCAATAAATACCCCAATTTAAAAAGAATGTCTTGAAAAGCGAATTTGATATATATTTAAAAAAGGAAGAAACTATTCTGTGGACGGGGCAACCTGAAAAAAATATTTCAAATAAAACTCATATTTTTCTTCTTGTAATTTCTGCGATAATTGCAGTATTTTTTGCTTTATTTTGGAATATCATTGTATGGACATATAATACCCCTTCTATTTTTAAGATATTTGGAATATTGTTCTTATTCTATAGCACATTTGGAGGAATTATCCATATAATCTTACATAGATACAGAAGGTCAAAAACATATTATGCTATTTCGACAGAACGCATTTATATCAAATATTTATTTTTTGGCAATCGTATAAAAAGTTACAGCCTAATATCGTTGCCAGAACCAATTCTGAAAAAATATTCGAACGGAATTGGCTCGATCTTAATAAATTATGAAAAGCCATTTTCATTCAAGTTGTTTACTTTCGCAATTGAATACAAGTGGCACGATCAATATAGAAGATTAGAATTTCTAAAAAGCGCACAAGAAGTTTTTAATTTAATAGTTGAACGACGAAATACTTTTTATAAGACAGATTAACTAAAAAAAACACCGAGAATGCAAACCAGACAAATCATAACAATATTCCTCACGATCTTATTTTTCGCAGCTTGCAAAAACGAATCAAAGGAAAAAAAAGATACTGAAAACGAAACCGCCGTGAGTTCAAATTTCAACAAAATGCTGGACAATTATTATGAAGAAGGTTTAAAACTAAATCCGCTCAACGCTACTTTTTCCGGTGATACACGTTATAATGACAGCTTTCCTAATTTTCTTTCGGAAACATATGTTTCAGAATTAAAAAACTATTATTCGAATTACAAAGAACAAGCTTCAAAATTTGAGGATGCCGATTTAAGCGAGACCGAAAAAATGAGCAAAGATGTCATTTTATGGGAATGCAATATTAATTTGGAAACCTTAACTTTCAAAAACAGCAACTACTTCCCCATTGACCAAATGTGGTCCCTAAATTTGATGATGGGGCAACTGGCGAGCGGAAGCAGTGCACAACCTTTCAAAACCGTTGAGGATTATAACAATTGGTTAAGAAGGCTTGATGGATATGTAGTTTGGTTGAATTCTGCCGAAAACGAAATGAAAAAAGGAATGAAGGAAGGATACACCCTTCCCAAGTCGTTGATTGTAAAAGTGGTACCACAGTTAAAGGCAATGACAGAGCCCATTCTAAACGATAATTTATTTTATTCGCCGGTAAAAAATTTCCCCGAAAACTTTTCCGAAGAAGACAAAAAACAACTTACGGAAGCATATTCAAAAATGGTTTCAGAAAAAATAATTCCCGCCTACCAAAGCCTGCACGATTTTATGGCTGGCGATTATTTAAAAAATGGAAGAACCACAACGGGAATTGCTGATACCCCCAATGGCGAAGCATATTACAAGCATCAAATAAAAAAATATACCACTACCGAAATGACCGCCGAAGAAATCCACCAATTGGGATTAAATGAAGTGGCACGTATTTCCTCGGAAATGGAAAAAGTGAAGGAACAAATTGGTTTTAAAGGCGATTTGAAAGCGTTTTTTAATGATGTGCGTACCAATAAAAAATTGATGCCTTATAACGAACCGCAACAAATCATCGATCATTTTTATGCTATTTACGATACGATGAAACCAAAGCTGGCAGTGCTTTTCGACAACAAGCCAAAAACTGCTTTTGAAGTAAGACAGACCGAAAAGTTCCGTGAAAATTCCGCAAGTGCCGAATATAACCCCGGCAGTTTGGACGGTACACGCGCAGGTATTTTTTACGTTCCCATTCCGAATGCTTCAGAATATAATATTTACAGCGACGAATCTTTGTTTTTGCACGAAGCCATTCCTGGGCATCATTACCAAATTTCGCTTACTCAGGAAAATGAAGACTTGCCTATGTTCCGCAAAACACTTTTCTACAGCGGTTATGGTGAAGGATGGGCACTGTACAGTGAATCGCTGGGGAAAGAGCTCGGACTTTTTACCGATCCGTACCAATATTTTGGTATGTTGGGTGCCGAAATGCACCGCGCCGTAAGGTTGGTAGTTGATACAGGGATGCATTCCAAAGGGTGGACGCGCGAGCAGGCAATACAGTATTGTTTGGAAAATGAAGCAGAATCTGAAGCGGGAATCATATCAGAAATAGAAAGATATATGGCAAATCCCGGACAGGCATTGGCTTATAAAATAGGCCAATTAAAGATTTTGGAACTCCGCCATAAAGCCGAAAAGGAACTTGGGGATAAATTCAAGATTGCAGAATTCCACAACCAAGTTTTGGAAACGGGCTGCATTCCTTTGGAATTGCTTGAAAATAAGATTACTAATTGGATAGCAAATTCAAAATAAACTAATCTTTCCACAATACAAAAAAGGAATTAAATCTTGCTTGATAAGATTATTTCCTTACTTTTGCACCCACTTAATCCAACCTCTGGCGAAAACCGCGAATGTTGTTTTAATTCAAACTTTATCAAAAAAATAAAATGGAAGCGTTACTTAAATTTGTACAAGACGAATTTGTTACAAAAAAAGAATTTCCTGAATTCGGAGCTGGTGATACAATTACTGTTTACTATGAAATCCGTGAAGGTGAAAAAACAAGAACCCAGTTCTTTAGAGGTGTTGTAATCCAAGTGAAAGGAACAGGTGTTACCAAAACTTTTACAATTCGTAAAATGAGCGGTACCGTAGGAGTGGAGCGTATTTTTCCGCTTAACATGCCAGCACTTCAAAAAATTGAGATCAACAAAAAAGGTAGTGTGCGCAGAGCTCGTATTTACTACTTTAGAGGTCTTACAGGTAAAAAAGCCCGTATCAAAGAAAAACGTATGTAGTTCTTCTTTGTTGAAAACCACCAAAAGCCCTGTTTTTACAGGGCTTTTTTTATGAACAATTGTTTATAACCAATGTTGGCAAACTGTGGATTTTTAGAGGATTACAAAAACTTGCATATCAAATTTTCGGTTCTATATTAGCAATATCAAAACGGCCTAACAGCCAAGATGATAAACTAAAGTTACGTTCTTTTACACTATTTTTTCCAAATTGCTGACGAAGCTAACGATCGAAAGAGTGTTAGCCTCCAGATTTGAAAAAATAAAAAGAAATCACTTTACAAGCTTTTTTTAATTGCTTGAGATACTCACGATCTTTAGATTATTAGTATTGAGATTAAAAAAAGTTTTGGGTCAATTTTTGAAAATGCCGTTAACCTCACGGAAGACGAAAATTACAAAAACGAAACCCGTGTAAGTAAGTCACAACCGCAAGTCTTTAATAATCTTGCTTTGATTCCGATTCTGTCGGGATGGTTGGTAACAATTTACTTTACAAGGAGCCATATCACAATGTATTTTATACAGTGATATGGCTTTTCTTGTTTAAAAGAATACCTATTCCTATCTTTTTTAAGCCTTTCCAAATCGCTATATTTGCTTTGCTTAAATTTCAAAATAAATATTCCAAAACATACGCAATGACAAACTCTTCCAAAATAATATATACCAAGACCGATGAAGCTCCGGCTTTGGCCACCCACTCTTTTTTACCTATAGTAAAAGCCTTTACAGCTCCCGCAAACATACAACTCGAAAGTCGCGATATTTCATTGGCCGCTCGTATTTTAGCAGTTTTTCCAAATCACCTTTCCGAAGCACAGCGCGTAAATGACGATTTAGCCGAATTGGGCGAACTTGCAAAAACACCCGAGGCAAACATTATAAAACTTCCAAATATCAGTGCATCGGTGCCACAGCTTACCGAAGCGATTGCTGAACTACAAAAAAAAGGTTTTAATATACCCGATTATCCGGAAACCGCGGCTACTTCAGAAGAAAAAGAAATAAAATCAAAATACGACAAAGTAAAAGGAAGTGCCGTAAATCCTGTACTCCGTGAAGGTAACAGTGACAGACGCGCACCAAAGGCTGTGAAAAATTATGCTAAAAAGCACCCGCACAGTATGGGAGCCTGGAGCAGTGACAGCAAAAGCCACGTTTCAACAATGAAACACGGCGATTTCTTCCATAATGAAAAATCGCTAACGATGGCCGCTGATGATACTTTAAGCATTGTTTTGAATGAAAATGGCGGAAATAAATCCATTTTAAAAGAAAATCTAAAAGTATTGAACGGTGAAATTATTGATGCCACCGTAATGAGTAAAAATGCATTAATTTCCTTTTTGGAAGAACAGGTAAAAGAAGCAAAAGAACTAAAAGTATTGTTTTCAGTACATCTGAAAGCCACGATGATGAAAGTAAGCGACCCGATTATTTTTGGGTATGCCGTAAAGGTTTACTTTGAGGACTTGTTCAAAAAATATGCTGATACTTTCAAAAAATTGGGTGTGGATGCCAATAATGGTTTGGGCGATTTGGAAAACAAACTTTCAGAATTATCGGAAGAAAAAAGAAACGAAATCCTTTCAGACATCAAAAAAATAATGGCTGAAAATCCAGATTTAGCAATGGTAAACAGCGACAAGGGCATCACAAACCTTCACGTTCCCAGCGATGTGATTATTGACGCCTCGATGCCCGCAATGATTCGTAATTCTGGTCAAATGTGGGGCCCGGATGGAAAAAGCCACGATACTAAAGCCGTAATTCCCGATAGTAGTTATGCGGGAGTGTATGAAGCGACAATTGAATTTTGCAAAAAAAATGGCGCCTTTGACCCAACTACTATGGGAACCGTTCCAAATGTAGGTTTAATGGCTCAAAAAGCAGAGGAATACGGAAGCCACGATAAAACTTTTGAGATTTCAGCCGCTGGAAAAGTTCAGGTTTTAAATGCTTCCGGAAAAGTAATCATAGAACACTCGGTTGAAAAAGGAGATATTTGGAGAATGTGTCAAGTGAAGGATTTGCCAATCCAGGATTGGGTAAAACTCGCGGTGGAACGCGCCCGAGCAACCGGAAATCCAGCAGTTTTTTGGTTGGATGAAAACCGTGCCCACGATGCAGAACTTATAAAAAAGATAAATAATTACCTTCCCAATCACGACACGGAAGGTTTGGAAATTAAAATTCTTTCCCCAGAAAAAGCAACCGAATATACATTGGAACGCGTAAAAGCCGGAAAGGATACTATTTCCGTAACCGGAAATGTTCTGCGCGATTATTTAACAGATCTTTTTCCTATTTTGGAATTGGGCACGAGCGCCAAAATGCTTTCCATTGTTCCTTTGATGAACGGTGGTGGCCTTTTTGAAACTGGCGCGGGAGGTTCAGCTCCAAAACACGTTGATCAGTTTTTGGAAGAAAACCATTTGCGATGGGATTCACTTGGCGAATTTTTGGCATTGGCAGTTTCTTTGGAACATTTGGGTACAAAATACAACAATCCAAAAGCAATTGTTTTAGCGGAAGCACTGGACGAAGCCACTGAAAAATATTTGGACAACAGTAAATCGCCTTCCCGAAAAGTTAATGAAATAGACAACCGCGGAAGCCATTTCTATTTGGCAATGTACTGGGCTGAAGCGCTTGCAAATCAAGATAAAGAAAAAGATTTGAAGAAAATCTTTATTCCAATTGCCAAAGAATTAAAGGAAAAAGAATCCAAAATTAAGGATGAGTTATTAGCCGTGCAAGGCCAATCCGTAAATATTGGCGGGTATTATGAGCCAACGGAAAAACTGGTAAGCGAGGCAATGAGACCGAGCAAAACTTTTAATAGCATCCTTTCGGAAATAAAGTAAAATTGAAAACGTTTTATAAACCTTCAGTAATCACTGAAGGTTTTTTTATATATAGAATAAGCCCTTGAAAAAAATCTTTACCATTTTACTTCTCTTCGGAACCATAATGGCCTTTTCCCAAGAAAAATATACACTTAGTGGAACCATTTCCGAAGCCGATTCCGGTGAAACACTTATTGGTGTAAACGTTATTATTCCAAGCTTACAGACCGGAACGGTTACCAACCAATACGGTTATTATTCAATCACGCTGCCAAAAGGCGAATATAAAATTGTATATAGCAGTATAGGTTTTGCAACACAAAAAGTCCAAGTTTCGCTTTCTGAAAACATAAAAAAGGATTTGACCCTAAATACCGATACCGAAAGTTTGGACGAAGTGGTAATAGAAGCAGACAGCGAAAGGCTCAACGTGCGCAGTTCGCAGATGAGTACCAACACCCTTTCAACGGGCACCATTAAAAAAATTCCAGTGGTTTTGGGTGAAGTGGATGTTATAAAAGCAATAACACTACTTCCGGGCGTTACCAGTGCGGGCGAAGGCGCCAGTGGATTCAACGTTCGCGGTGGGGCCGCAGATCAGAACCTTATTTTGCTGGATGAGGCGACGCTTTATAATTCTTCGCATTTATTTGGTTTCTTTTCGGTTTTTAATCCTGATGCAATAAAGGATTTAACGCTTTACAAAGGAGGAATTCCCGCGCGATACGGAGGACGAATTTCTTCGGTTTTGGATATTTACCAAAAAGATGGAAACAAAAGGGAATACCACGCAAGCGGTGGAATTGGTTTGGTAGCGAGCCGATTGCTTTTGGAAGGCCCCATAAAAAAAGACGTAGCATCGTTTTTAATTGGCGGCCGAAGCAGTTATGCACATTTGTTTTTGCCTCTTTTTGACAATGACAATATTGCCTACTTTTATGATCTAAATGCCAAATTAAGCTACAATCTCAACGAAAACAATCGCCTTTTTTTATCGGGTTACTTCGGAAGGGATGTTTTTGAAATTTCGGACAGCTTCGCGAACAGCTTCGGAAATACAACGCTCAACCTTCGCTGGAACCATCTTTTTTCAGATAAATTATTTTCAAACCTATCCCTGATTTATTCAGATTACTATTACGGATTGGAGCTGAAATTTGTAGAATTCGATTTTGATAGCGGCATTCGCAATTTTAATTTGAAGTATGATTTCACACATTATATATCGAACAATATAGATTTACGCTATGGCATAAACAGCATTTATTATAAATTCAACCCCGGAGATGTTACGCCAACCACTGAAGATTCGGGTATAAACCCTTTTAAACTGACCGACAAATACGCTTGGGAAAACGCGGTTTATGTTGATGCTGAAATAGATCTTTCCGATAAGATTTCAGTTCAAGCTGGGCTTCGTTTATCAACTTTTAATCGTTTGGGACAGGATCAATTATTTTTATATGAAGACGGAAACCCCATAATTTACAATGCTAGTTTAGATCTTTATCAAAAAGCAAAACCGATAGATACCGTTTCTTTCGGCAGAAGTGAGACAATAAAATCTTTCGCTAATTTGGAGCCTCGTTTTTCTATTTCGTATTTAATTAATGATGATTCCTCCATAAAAGCGAGTTATAATAGAATGTCGCAATACATTCATTTAATCAGTAATACTACTTCGCCCACCCCTTTTGATATTTATGCCCCAAGCGGAAAATATATTGAACCGCAATTGGCAGATCAGGTGGCATTCGGTTATTTCAGAAATTTCAAAAATTATTCGCTGGAAGTTGAAACCTTTTATAAAAAGGTGAAAAACCGTTTGGATTATGTGGATGATGCCGATTTAATTGCGAATGATGCCGTGGAACAAATTCTTTTAAATGGGGAAGCCAGGGCCTATGGTCTGGAAATGCTTTTCAGAAAAAATACGGGAAAGCTACAAGGTTGGATTGCCTATACACTTTCAAAAAGTGAACAGCGCACACCGGGTAGAACACCCAATGAAAGTGGAATAAATAATGGCGAATGGTATAACTCACCCTGGGACAAAACACACGATATTTCCGTTACGACTCAATACGAGCTCACAAAAAAATGGTCGTTTGGCGCAAATTTTATCTTCCAAACCGGAATACCAACTACGTATCCGGAAGGGCAATATCAATACAATGGCGTGATAGTCCCTGTGTATGAAGCTCGCAACAGCAGCAGGCTTTCATCATTCAACAGGTTGGATTTTTCTGCAACTTGGATACCTAAGCCCGAAAGTACAAAACGTTGGAAAGGCGAATGGGTTTTTAGTATTTACAACGTCTACAATCGTAAAAACGCCGCCTCAATATCATTTCGTGAAAATACGGACACGCGACAAAATGAAGCTGTAAGGCTTTCAATTTTTGGGATAATACCTTCAGTAACCTATAATTTTAAATTTTAAAAATATGAAGAAGTTATTTTTTATAGTGATTTTCTTCGGAGCATTAGTTTCCTGTGAAGATGTTATTGAAGTAGAACTAAATGACGCTCCTCCAAGATTGGTGGCAGAAGCTAATATAAATATTTGGGAAGATGGAACTTCCCAGGCCACTGTACGGTTAACTACTACTGCTCCTTTTTTTGATGACGGCGTACCGTTTGTTACCGATGCAAAAGTTACTGTTACCGATGAAAATGAAAAAGTTTATCCGTTTCTTTATTCTTCAAATGGTTTTTATTCTTCCACTCTTGTACCTCAGTTAAATGTGGAATACACACTAAAAATAGTTTATAACAATGAAACCTACACTGCCACCGAAACATTTTACATGGTTTCGCCATTGGAATTTGTGGAACAGCGCAATGATGGCGGTTTTACAGGCGAGGATATTGAACTGAAAGTTTTTTTTACGGATCCTGAAAATGAAAACAATTTTTATTTTTTTGAAGGACTTTCGGAAAGAGGCGATGTGCTCGATGTTTATAATGATGAATTCTTTAACGGAAATACCATTTTTGGATACTATTTGGTTGAAGATTTAGCGCCAGCAGACCAAGTACAATTCAATTTGTACGGTGTAAGTGAAGCCTATTACAATTATATGTTTATCCTTTTACAGCAGACAAGCGACGGTGGCGGCGGACCCTTTGAAACGCAACCCGCCACTGTCCGAGGAAATATTATAAACGAAACGAATCCTGATAATTATCCTTTAGGATATTTCAGGATTTCAGAGGTTTCTGTGCTTAACTATACGGTAGAATAAATTACTGTATAAAATCATACATAGTCAATCGTAAATCGTAAATCGTAAATCGTAAATTTGCTTATGTCTTTTATAAAAACCACCGAAGCCGATTCAAAGTATAATCATTTGGAAAAGATGAGCGTTCCTGAATTGCTTCAAAACATCAACAATGAAGATAAAACCGTTGCTTATTCTGTTGAAAAAGCGCTTCCGCAGATTGAAGAACTCACCGAAAAAGTAGTGGAGAAACTAAAGGCTGGCGGAAGATTATTCTATATCGGCGCAGGAACCAGTGGTCGTTTGGGTATTGTTGATGCCAGCGAATGCCCTCCAACCTTTGGTGTGCCGCACAATCTTGTAATTGGATTAATAGCCGGTGGCGACACCGCAATAAGAAAAGCCGTAGAGTTTGCCGAAGATTCCGAAAACCAAGGTTGGGAAGATCTTCAAAAAGAAAATATTTCTGAAAAAGATTTTGTAATAGGAATTGCAGCTTCGGGGACGACACCTTACGTTATTGGAGCATTGAATAAATGTAATGAAAAGAATATTTTCACCGGCTGCATAACTTTTAATGAAGGAAGTCCCTTGGCTAAAACGGCGCAGTTTCCAATAGTGGTTACGGTAGGTGCGGAATTCGTTACGGGAAGCTCGCGTATGAAAGCTGGTACTGCACAAAAATTGGTTCTGAATATGATTTCCACAACAGTTATGATTCAATTGGGAAGAGTAAAAGGAAACAAAATGGTAGATATGCAACTAAGCAACAATAAACTCGTGGACCGGGGCGTGCGAATGATTATGGAAGAATTGGATATTTCAGAAAAAGAAGCGCAATCTCTTTTGGAAAAACATAAAAATGTTCGGAATGCGATAAACAATAATAATAGTAATAAGAATGGGTAAAGAGCACACAGATTTCAACATATTGAAAAAAGGACTGAAATATATGGCCATTGCTCTACCTTTGCTTTTTTTAAGCCCCTATTTAATTACGCTTTCATTTCTGAACAAAGAGACTTTTATGTTTTACGTATTTCTTTTCTTCGGATTAGTTGCTGGTGCGGGCGCTATTTATCTTTGTTTTAAAGGGATAAAGACTATTATGAAATCTATCTTTTAAATTCTTCGGATAAGTACAACAAGCTTACTGGAATCAACATTTCACATTACTCCATAAAAAAAGTCCTTCATCAATAGATGAAGGACTTTAAAGGAAGGCGGCGACCTACTCTCCCACAGGGTGCAGTACCATCGGCGCAAACGGGCTTAACTTCTCTGTTCGGAAAGGTAAGAGGTGAGCCCCGTCGCTATAACCACCTTAGTTTTATGACATTGCAGCGCAAAAGCTGCTCGGTCATCCCGCGCTGG
>Ga0209344_10002237_pt1 | contig 22090 bp, 17 predicted proteins | sample Cruoilmetagenom6_FD_187293 | JGI IMG/M metagenome (GOLD analysis project Ga0209344, IMG submission 187293) | Oil polluted marine microbial communities from Coal Oil Point, Santa Barbara, California, USA - Santa Barbara Oil Seep Sample 6 (SPAdes)... | ecosystem: Environmental > Aquatic > Marine... | reverse complement strand
AAAACCACCATTCTCTGAGGCAAATAAATTGGTAAAAGATTCAAAATCAGTATTCATAATTTCAGTGATGCGATCAGAATCTACTCCCATTACGCCGTTTTTATCGATTGAAACTCCTGCCTCAATCAAATAACTAAACGAAGAACCATCAATGGAAGACCCCGCATTTAATACATCAAATATCTGTCTTTCCAAAGTCAACAAGGTACTATCAGCTTCAAGTTGACCATCACGTTGCTTGTTAATTTCTGATCGTAAAGCATTAAAGGCTGTTGCAAAGGCCTCTACAGATTCGAGAATTTTCTCATCATCCCGCGTTACACTTAATGTTGATGAACCAATAGCAGCTGCATTGATAGTAACACCATCAATAGCGCCGGTAATTGTATTGGTGCTGCTACTAACATTAAAACCGTCTATCCGGACGAGGGCATTTTGAGCTGAAGAAATAGCCGCCCGAAATTCCACGCCGCCTTCTGGATTATAAGCTAAGGCAGATAGACCGGCTTCATCAGTATTGCCACCATCACTGTCTGTCACACTTATCCGCAGAGCATTATCCGTCCCGGTTTCTTGAGAAGAGAGAACTAATCGTGCACCATCATCCCCGGTAACAATTGTTGCAGAAACACCGGTATTACCAGCTGCATCATTAATCGCATCACGTATACCAGCCAAAGTGTTATTGCTACTATCAATCGTGAGATCAAAATTCTCAGCTCCGATACTGATACTCAGTGTGCCTTCACCTACTACTGTGTTGGAATCGGTATAGGCTTGGGTGGCAATTTTGTCTCTTTCTGCCAGACTGACCACTTCAATATCGTAATTCCCGGCTACTGCACCATTGGAAACTGAACTGGTAAAAATAGATTCACTTCCACTAGTGGCTTGATATACCTGAAACTTCTCAGGTGAATTGAGATTAGCCATTGCTGATTGGAAATCAGCAACTTTACTTTTCAAGGAACCATAAGCACTTATCTGGGCATTAACAAATGACTTTTTAGACGTTAAGTTGTCGATCGGCTGACGCTCAATCTCCAGTAACTTAGTCACAATGTCATTGACATCTAAGCCAGAACCGATGCCTGGTGCTTGTATTGTAGCCATGATAACGCTCCCGATTAGTGTGTAATTTTAAGCAAATTACACGCCAATCAAACTGTCATTTCTAGTAACATGCCGCGATATTCCTCTAAAGAACTCCGCAGTACCAGCAATTCCTCAGCTGGGATTTGTCGAATCAGTTCATCCGTTTCTGAATCAATTACCTTAATGATGGTATCGCCACTTTGCTGGTCAATAGAAAATTGCAAAGAACGATTAAGATTTTGCATATAGCTGTTTAGCTCAACAACTCGATCCTGAATTGCGGCTATTTGTTCTTCAGTCGCCTCCAATTGCTGGGATAGCGAATTAGGTTGAGATAATGGATTTACGCGTTGTGTTGCTGCAAGCCCTGAAACAACTTCAGCAGGAGCATTGCTGCCCTGCTGAATATTGCCAGAAGTTTGTAATGACAACGAATCCGTTTTAACTATGAAATCGTTTGTAGTCATTCCTTCATCCTCCAAGAGTATCGGGTAAGCGTTTCCCGGCTATTTGCCGGGAAAGCCTCCCGGTAACTTATCCGAGTAATGAAAGTGCTGTCTGAGGCAGGGTATTTGCCTGCGCCAGGATTGAAACACCAGCCTGTTGCAAAATCTGCGAACGAGTCAGGTTAGCTGTTTCAGCAGCAAAGTCAGCATCTTGGATACGGCTCCGTGCAGCAGTCAGGTTTTCTGCGTAGTTTTGCAGGTTAGAAATAACCGCTTCAAAACGATTTTGCAGCGCACCATATGTAGCACGTGATTGGTTAACTGTATCTAATGCAGTACTCAAAGCAGATAATGCACCAGAAGCTGCGCCTGCAGTACTTACGTCAATTGTACCTGTAGCCGCCAAATCAGCAGAGTAGCCTGCAATAGCAGTCATACTTACAGTTGATACAGATAGTTGGTTTGTTGCCGCACCACTCGCACCGACCTGGAATGTCAATGAAGTCGCCGCACTTAACAGACCATTACCAGCAAATTCAGTTGTTTGAATGATACGTGAAATTTCTTGAGTTAACTGGTTAACCTCGGCCTGAATACCAGTACGGTTACCTGTCGTGGCGTTAGCTGATTGCACAGCCAATTCACGAATACGTTGTAAGTTATTACCAATTTCACCCAAAGCACCCTCAGCCGTTTGGCCGAGAGAAATACCATCTGATGCGTTACGAACCGCTTGGTTAGTACCACGGATATCACGAGTCAGCTGTTCAGCGATGAAAAGACCTGCCGCATCATCTTTCGCGCTATTAATACGCAAACCAGATGATAAACGTTGCAGTGATTGATTCAGACTGCTTTGTGATGATTCAAGATTACGCTGAGCATTTAATGATGCCAGATTCGAGTTAACAATAACCGCCATGAGAATTCTCCTAGGCTTTTAAGGGCATTTTGCCCCACTAAACATGGCGGACAGACTGTGGAAAACCCAGTATTTACCGCCTCCGAAATGTTTAGCGTCCTGCGATTATTTTTCTTTAATCTTTTTTTCAAATAAACCGGAATCCACCCAAAGCATGTCTTTCCAGGAATTTTGAATCCATCATGATTAGCCCTGCAATAGGGTTAATGCACTCTGTGGCAAACTGTTGGCCTGTGCCAGAATTGATGTACCTGCCTGCTGAAGGATCTGAGCACGAGTCAATCGGGCTGTTTCAGCTGCAAAATCGGCATCTTCAATCCGACTACGTGCAGCAGTCAAATTCTCGGCATAATTCTGCAGATTAGATATAACGGCTTCAAATCTGTTCTGCAAAGCACCGTAGGTTGCACGAGTCTGGTTAACCGTATCAATATCAGTTGATAATCCTGATAATGCTGCAGATGCATTTGAAGCATCGCTCACATTGATTGTACCGGTTGCAGTTAGGTCTAATGAATAACCACCAATACCGGTAATATTAACCGTATCCAAAGTCACTTGGTTATTTGTTGAACCACTGGCTCCAACCTGGAAGACCAAAGAAGTTGCCCCACTTAACAGCTTGGTTCCACTAAACTCTGTAGTTTGGACGATACGCGAAATTTCCTGGGTCAACTGATCGACTTCTTTTTGTAAACCGCTGCGATCCCCAACCGTGGCGTTTGACGCTTGTATAGCAATTTCACGAATCCGCTGCAGATTATTGGCTACCTGGCCCAGCGCACCCTCAGCTGTCTGCCCTAAAGAAATACCATCTGCCGCATTACGAACAGCTTGGTTTGTTCCCCGAATATCTCGAGTAAGTTGTTGAGCCACAAAAAGACCAGCAGCATCATCTTTGGCGCTGTTAACTCGCAAACCAGAGGATAAACGCTGTAAAGCTGTATTCAGATCATTTTGTGAAGTGCTCAGGTTACGCTGAGCATTCAAAGATGCCAGATTACTATTGACGATTAGTGCCATAACACTCTCCCTAATTGAGCGATTCTATTCAGAACCTGCCGGCGTTCCGAACAGGTATGAATTCAACTAAGCAGTGTTCGTGCCAATAATCTTTATTTTTTCAATGTGCTAAGCGTAAACCTTGAAAAATAAAGGGCCAAACAGGCCCTATAGATTTGGTATTAATTTCTTGTCAGCGCCTCAAGCCATTCATCCAGATGATCTTCAAGCATATAATGCTTGAGAACCCATGCCTTTAAGGCTGAACCGGCATGAGCTAATGCCGCTTTATCGGCCAATATTTGCCGGATTGCCGCCACCCATTCATCTACTTGATTTTGCACATAAATAACTGGGGGATTGTTGGTACGATAAGGATAAATATCGGTACAGATAACAGGCCAGCCTAATACTCCATACTCTAATAACCGTAGATTACTTTTTGATTCATTAAAAGGATGGAGTTCCAGTGGCGCGATAGCCAGATCCAGATTTAAGCTGGCAAGTTTTGCAGGATAATCGGCAATTGGTACAAAATGATGATACTCATGGACATAAGGCTTAATATTTTCAGGACACATGCCCATAAAAATCCAATCCACCTCATCTGCAGTCGCCTTGACTACTTCAAACATAATGGCCAGATCACCTTGATGCTGCTGCGCGCCAGCCCACCCCACACGAGGCTTGATACCTTGGTTAACTAGTGAACTAAGTGATAGCCATGGTTCTTTTGGTAGTCGATTTGGAACCACTCTTATATCATCAATCATTCCAACACAAAGGTCTGCTAAAGGTTGTGTAGAGACAATTAAACGATCGGAGGTTTGTAATGCACGACGCATTCTCGATTTTGCGTCAGCAAAATGACGCTTTATTTCTTTATAAGCTGAACTCTGCTCCGGCACGTTGGTAAGTAAATCATCAATACTGTAAACCCGGAAAACATCGGGTAAAAATTCTTTAAGCTGGTCTAATTGCTTGAGTTGGAGATCATTTAAAGCGGCATGAAACAACACTGTCTCCGGTGCAATGCGAGCATATTCCGAGATCATAATCGGTTTGGTGAAATTATGGTTAAACCGATAATATTCACATTGTGCCATTGCTGCATGACTAAGAGCACTAAACGGTTGAATCACTCTGTAATCGCCACTTCCACCGGCCAATGGCAGCCCAAGTACACGATTTCTATCATGAAAATTGGTATCCCAATTGGTCGGCATTTGGGCTTCGATTTGGATTTCTCTGGCTGCAAGAGTCAAATGACGGTTAAAGTAAGGATCATTGGCTATCTGAGGCAGCCACTTTTTCAGCATAAATGATTTTTCACGTAGAAATCTTCTGGAATTTTCGTCAGCTCTTGGAGAAAATTCGCTTATTTGACTGACACTTCCGTGATGAACTAATACGGTATAAGGAGTCCAAGTCACTAGGTATCCCTTTTCCCGTACCTCTAGACATAAATCAATATCGTTATAGGATATGGCCAGATTTTCCTCGTCCATCCCCCCGACATCATCATAAATAGATCTTCGAATCATCAAACAGGCAGCTGTTACAGCAGAAAAGTTTTGATCTAAATGTGCACGATCCATATAGCCTGATTCGTGTATATCCCGCACACCCAAGAAAAGATGATCCGCAACACTATCCATGCCCAAAACAACACCTGCATGCTGTACTAATCCAGACTCGGGGTAGACTAACCGTGCTCCGACAATGCCAACTTCCGGCCGTTGTGCATGTCTGACCATTCTGTCTAACCACTCGGCATGCAAAATTTCCGTATCATTATTTAGGAACAGTAAATATTCGCCGTTTGCCTCTTTTGCGGCTAAGTTGCTTATTGCTGCGTAATTGAATGGGTAGGGATACTCCAACCGTCTAACCCGCTCACCGTGGAGAGCTTTCAGTGCGTTAATGTATTCTAAAATGTCTGGATCTTCACTTTGATTATCGACAATAATCAGCTCAAAGTTTGGATAGTTCGTTTTCTCAAACAGAGAATCAACGCATGGGCGCAGATACTCAATCTTATCTTTTGTTGGAATAATGATAGATACTACAGGTGATGCAGGCCACTCATACTCTACTCGAATACTGTTTTTGGCCAGTCCCGGTTCGAGATAAGCCTTTATACCCAAACGCTGTAAATGCTGTTCTACGGCCATCTGCATGGTGGGTTGATTCGTTTGCCCATGAATTGTTTCTGGAAGATGAATCAACACATCACTAATATGACCTATTGCAGACGATCCCAACAATTCAAATGCTTTAAACGTGAGACCATAATTTTCATGCGCGGGAAGCATGTCAAATCCGCCTACAAGTTTGAACATGTTAGTTTCGAACAGTATTAAACCAGCATAATCTGTGCTTCTCAACATATCGAGATTAAAGTCTGGCTTGAACCGTGGAGAGTGCCTTGTTCCATCTGCGGAAATTAAATCATCATCCGTATAGAACAATTTCTGCTGTGGATAATGATCAATATAGTCTCCCATACTCAATAATGTATTCGCTTCAAACTGCACACCTGCAGGTACAAACATGGCCCAACCATCTGACTGCTGCAGTATCAAATTATTCAGAAAAACGTATGGGTCTTGCTCGGCAGGGAAGCTCTGCCACTCCAAAACATCCAACTCATCAAACATGACATCTGGTGCAAGTCCATCAGCAATAACCGTTAGCTTCCAATTGTGATAGAACTGTTTTGCAAGTGAATCAATCGTATTCGCTAAAAGACTTTCCTCACCCTCAAACATAAACATATATAAATGAAAGGTTGGCTGAACTGACCATCTCATCATTCTTTCTGCATGAAGCTGGGCATCAATTTCTAATAAGGCATGATTTTTAATCCAACGTTGATAATCAATATTTAACTGCCACTCATAAATTTCTGATCGCAGTTGAAGTGCAAGGGCTTTTTGCTCGACAATCTGTTTATGATCAAGCAGGGCTTTCATCAAATCATGGAGCTCAATGGCATCCTCAGGACTGATTGCATTTTTATAGCGCTGAACAATTGCATCGAAGGCCGCTTTACAAACAGTGATTAAAAACAGTTCTCTATCTTCAGCAGAAGAGAGAATATTTCTCTTCTTTTCCAACATTGACCGTGCAATCGACAGTAATGGTAGTCCCGTTTGGTTCTGTACCGGGAAAAGTTGACTGTATATAAGGTCACGGATTTTTTCCGCTTGAGGGTTGATATGCTGCGGCTTAATATTTTTAAAACAAAACTGACAAATTTGCTCAATTTCCTTTAGGTTGAGCAGTACCTCACCTTCAGTGGATAAAATGTCAAACAGCAATTCTTTCAATGTGGTTTCAGTGAACTCATAGCCTAATGACTTTATCCAGTTGACCAAATCATCCTCTTGGAACAGCGTCAACTGTGCATATGTGGCCACTTTGAGTACGACAACCAGTACAACTCGCTTTATGTTGTCTTTTTTTGCTTCAACTGGCACACCAAAGCTCTCTGCATAACGTTGACCTTCTGTATGGGTCAGCCAGTCAGCCGTGGTCAATAAGCTGCCTGGTGAAAGCTTGAACATGGAGGTCGCAAGTGCCATAAACACGTTTATATAGTTTGGATTGGGGGTTTTTTTGATATACCAATGGCGTTCAGCCGGCTCCTCCAAAAAAGCGACATTGTTTTGCACATGCAAGGCCGTCATTTGAGCGTCATGACGGCGCCATACTCCCCCCATTGTGCCGGTATAACAGCCAATACCGTATTTATCTTCTAATAACTTCAAGACAAATTGTTCACCTACTTGCTTTAATGGTGACGCCACTAATGCCTCATATCCATATTGCAAACATTCGGTTCTGAATGCCGCCATGTGTAAAGGAACAAAGTTGAATATGGTGAGGAAAGGACCAATAAAAAGAGGACCAGAACGATCCGGGGAAAAGGGAAAACGATTGTGATCGTATCGCGTTTTCGTTTGCTCTATGTATTGCTGCCAGTTGAAAAAAACAAAGGGACTTTCAGGGTGATACTTAAATTGCTCCAGCGCATCCTCAACAAAGTTATGTTCTAGAAAATCATCGGCCTGTAGAAATGAAAAATATTGGCTATCAGCTTGTCGAATCGCATAAATGCTATTTGCTGTACCACCAATATTTTTTTCATGGACAAATAATGACACTCGAGGATCTTCAAGATAGGGTTCGATCACCTCAAACGTATTGTCGGTTGAACCATTATCGTAAATCATTAACTTCCAATGCGGAGAAGTTTGATTGATAACCGACGCAAGCGCCTCACCAATAAAATGTCCATAGTTATAACTGGTGATGCCGATTGTTAATATTCCGTCCTGCTTTATTGTTGTCATCGTTTCTTCCTGGGGTGGTATCTGATGTTGTACTAAATAAGTTTACTTTCTCAACAGATAACCATCTGGCGATCCTGTCAGCACCACTTTATGTTCTAACTCTTTATCCATTTCAAACAACAGTCTGTCTCCATCTGCTGCTTCAACTAATTCCTTTTCGAGTTTTTTCAGATAAGCCCAAACAGCCGTTTTGGGATTATTACCCTTACCCCAGGGGCGTTGAGATGTCATATCTTCTGGAGCATCTTCTATTACCGTATCACCCACCATGCAATAACTGCCTCGACTCACTAAGGGTGCATAAGCCTCAAGCTCGGCTAAGACATGCTCATGCGTATGATTACTATCCAGGCACACCATGATTCTTTTGTAATCCTTAGCAAAATCTTTTACCCGGGCAATAATGCTGTCATCAATGCTTGATCCTTCTAGCATAGTGATTTTTTTACTCAAGGGATGATGGGCTAAAGCAGATTTGTTGTGTGGTCTGATTTCAACATCTATTCCCAGCACATGTCCTTTATCAATTTCATCACAGGCTTCCAGAATAGCGAGCATTGATGCGCTATGGATCAAGGTTCCTCCCCAAGCGATACCGGCTTCAATTATCAAATCTGGTTTAACCTTCCAGATAATTTCCTGCAAAGCATACAAATCCTGGGGTATCTGGATTATCGGTACACCTAGCCAGGTAAAGTTATAAACATAATCAGCTTTACCAATGCCAATCTGGTTAAAAAACTCTTTAGAGGCAGACTGTAATGGCTGGTTGACAGGATATTGATTCACACGATCGGTAATATCTTGTTTAAATTGTTCTAACGGCGTTTTTTCCATGCTTAACTTAACCTTTAATATGACCGCTATCGATTAGATGTGGCAGTACAAAACAAAATCGCCAAAAAGAGGGGCATGCTGACGTAAACGGAATTGATATTCTGGAACAAGTTGTCTGGCATACTCGGCAATCTCATAAAGATCGCTCGGATAGTGATATACACACAATGCCATTTTGGGTTTATATTTCTTAATCGTTTCTTCAGCGCCCCTGAGGAGAGGCATTTCCATCCCTTCAACATCCGCCTTTAAAAACGTAATGGGTTTTCCTGCAAGATAAGCATCTAAGGTCCATACTGCTGAGCTAATACGCTCATCAATTTCTGTAGCCTGATCTTTAGCCTCGGCTAACCCATGGCGAAGCGGATCATCATTTACAAAAGTACAATTCATGCGTCCTTGTTCAGAGGAAAGTCCGGCTTTTACTAATGAAACCTTGCTTTCATCGATAGCCCATTCCTGTGTTAACCTTTCCATTCTTTTTGTCATTGCAACAAACTGTTTATAGCCTGGCTCAAAAGCATACAGATGTCTGAAAGTTCCCAGGTTTTCCCAGATAAACCTTTCTACACTATCGCCAACAAACGCACCGGCATCGACAAATATTTCATCGAAGTTGCCAGAAAACTCTGGCAAGCCAAAATACATGTCTTTTTCCATCACGTTCAGGCAACTTTCAACTGACCCCGTCAGCATCGCAATCAGTAACGCATTAAATGTTTCTACCGATCTTTCATCCTGGAAAAAATTCTCTCTAATACTGGCTAATCTCGCGTAATTTTTTACCACAAAATAACCATCAAATGACATGACAGGGAAATCATAATTGCTCATTTCATCAGCAACCTGTTTCACTACATGTCTTGCTGCAATAAGCATGGCGGGGACTTTTTCTATTTCCGCTTGCTCAGGATACTTAACTAAAACGTTATGTATTTTTGAACCTGTTTTTCTAGCATCTCTATCTAAAAAGCAGTCCACTTTAACACCAAGGTTCTGCAGATACTCACATGCCCATGTGCCTACAAATCCAGCACCATAGATCACCCCACCGTTGATAAAATTTTGATCTATTTCATCCACCAGAGGGGCCAAGTTTTTAACTAGTTCAAGAACATCTTCCGATTTATATTTCATTCCATATTCCATTCTTGGCTTTTAGCATTTATTGCAGTCTGTAAATAGCCCGTGGGGACCAGCCTAGGGATAAAGCGGCATTTTCTATTTTTTCAGCATGTAAATATGGAGCGATGACCAGTAATGCTTCCGGCTGAATCTCATTCGGATCATATATAGATTGCTGTTGAAAATGACTTTTCTGTTTTTGTTTACTGGCATCACACAATCGGTAGTCAATTCCTTTTAACTTCGGTAATAGACTGAATAATTGCGTTGAAAGCCCCCATATTGTGAGCTGAGAATATTGTTTTGCTAACCTGATAAGTGTCTCTGCCTGTTCGTTCAGCGCACGCTTTGCAGAAGACACATAGTTTGCAATATTATCGGTTAGCGCAAATACAGCCGGGGAAGGATGCTCAGTTTTTTTGGCTAAAATCATCAGCGAAGGATACTCAAACTCCGGCGTCGGCAACATCGCTCTTTGACAGGAAACAATTTCAAAACCATGCCGGTTTAACGCGGTATTCAAAGATTGTGCTGAATAATGGTAGATATGTTCACGAATGCCCATCCAGAATGCTGTGCCAATCGGTTGTTGGGCATAGTTTTCTGCATCTGGAACCTCAATCAATATATGTCCCTGGTCCATTAAAACGTTATGGGCATTTTTAAGAACAGAATTTAAATCATGGATATGTTCCAGGACATGGAAATACGTCAACAAACGTTGACTGCTAACAGAAAATGGCAACGATAAAGCGCCGCCGGTTTGAAAACTAATGGGTGAATCATCACTATTTTTCTGGCTAACAGGCATGCTTTTTATATCCACATCCACACCAATGCAGTTGGCTTGCCAACCTTGGTTATTTAACCATTGTAAAAACCCACCCCGACCACAACCAATATCCGTAATAGGAGTGTTTTCCAAACCAGCGTTCGAGATAAAATTATAGTAGTGCTGATATTTCGTCACATTTGCGGGTGAAGTAATATCAAAATGGTCATTTTCAAAATAGCTACATTCATAGGCATAAAATTTGGCCAAAGTCTCATCATCAATATTCGCGACATAAACCAGTCCGCAATTATTACAATTATGCCATTTGGCAGTGTAATTAAAGATTGATGCATCAAGGCCACTATATTCCCAGTCGGTCAAATGATGGGTCTCTGCCAGGCATGCAGGACAAATATCACTTTTTCTCACTTGCTTACCTGCTCGCATTTAACTTGGTTAAAAGTACTTCTTTGTAGCGGTCGATATTATCAACCTGAGCGTATTTAATATGACCACAGTTACGGCAAATCGGGTTAGTCTTTCTCTGACCTTCCAGATGAAGAACCCTTAGCTCCTGCATTTTTTCAGAGTTCCATATTTGCTTGAGCGTTTGCTGCTTTAAGTCACCAATGACCAGTTTTTGATCCCAGTCGGGGCAACACGCACTGATGGTTCCATCTGCATTCACGGCCATGGCATAAAAAAGGTAGCTGCACACACTTTTTTCTTCCAGACTTTGCTGATATTGACCTTGGTCCATCTGCACCTCAAAGCCACTTCTTTCTTCAATATCAAATTCAGGCCAGATGGGGGCGATGCTTTCCACAAAAATTCGATCGCAATACTCACCAAAAGTATCGTAAAACTCTCGCTGCTGATCAGAACTAAGATAGTTACCAGGGACTTTTATGGTCACTTCACAGTCGCCTTTATTGGCATATAGCCATTTGATTTTTCTAACAAAACCAGGGAAATCTATTTTAACTTTTGCGTGCTGCAGATATTGCTCAGCATTAATGCCTTCCAATGAGATATTCAGACGATCCAAACCCGCTGAAATCATTTTTGTCAGCAACTCTTCCGTAAACAAAGCGCCATTGGTGGCAAGATCAATATGCTGAACACGTCCACTGTTTTTGGCTAAGGCAATCATTTCTGGAAGCTGTTTATTTAATAAGGGCTCACCAATCTTATTCATTCGCATCACTTTCAGTGGTTGCGAAAATTCAGCTAGCTCATCAATTAATTTTTCGAACAACCCTAACCCCATCAAACTTCGTTTGTAATCAGAGTTTTTAATCAAATCAATGTGCCCAGTCGGACAAAACTGACACCGAAAGTTACAGGCACTGGAAGGATCGACATACAGCAGGAAAGGTGTTTCTAAAGGAATCACATTCTGCAATTCGACCCTGTCTTCTGGGTTGAGTTTTGATTTAACTTCAGCTTTCATTATTGACTCCAGCATTGTTGGTTCGCTGATAACGTTCCGATGGTATCGCGTAAATTACAGCGCCTGTGCCACAACCACTATGCAGCCGAAAAAAGAACTGGTAATTGTCTAATGTTTTCATTAACCACGCTGCCATTTTGTATAGTCCTAAACTATTGTGATAAGCCGTGCTTGCCACGATGGGTCGATGTTTACGCAATGTTTTTTCGGCCCCTTGCAACACATTCAACTCTTCCCCTTCCAGATGTAATTTCATGAAGGTTACCGGCACATCAAAGGCATCAAATGTCTTAACACTAATGGTGGTATCACCGATTTCGGTAAGCTGACATGCATATCCCGCGCCAGCAAAAAATTGACGCCTCCCTGAAACATTTGACAAGGCTGTACCATACAGATGAACTTGGTCTTGGTCTCGGCTGATAAGTTTAGCCAGGTTCGACTGTATCTGGGACAGATTGTCAGGATCAGGTTCAAATATCCATAACGACTCATAGTGATAATTGACAGCATCCAGAAGCAATAAAGAAGTTTCTCCATGATGAGCACCAATATCAGCAATAACTTCTTGCTGATGCACGACTGACTTCACTTCTGGAATCAAATAGCGGTTATCTGTTTGTATTTCAGCCCCAGCAAACAGCCAATCTTGGCGAAGGTGTCGCCAAGCAATGAACTGAAGGTGGTAAGCACGAGACTGAGGATCATTCCACTGCTCCATCGCAGTCGAAATCTGTTCCGCCTCTTCCGTTGATAGCTGAGCGCAAAACCAACCATTACTAAGTGGGTGCTTATCGCGATAAGCTTCGCTAATATCATAGAAGTGCACCACATCTTGCCACCCCTGTTCAGTCAATGTTTCCTGTAAATGAGAAAACACCGTATTAGCAACACATATGGCTAATAAAGATGAGAGTTTTAATTGTAATGGTACTTCTTCGGGAAGAAGCAAGGTTACATCTTGCCAAAAAGGATCCTGTCGATGCTGATTCGCTTGCTGATCCACCACAGCATCAATTTTAATGCCCAGTCGATCACAATACAGTTTAGCCATTCTGCCTAAATTCCCGGCCCCGTAAAACACAAGTGGTTTATCCACATGACGGCTAGGATCGGTTATCTTTTGCTGCACCAATTGATGCACAAGCTGCTTGACCATTGGCATATCAGGTAACGAATCAAATTGCCTCAGCATAATGAAACGACTCCTGTGGCCCATTTGGCAAGCAGCTCATCCTGTGGAAAATAACGGTGAAAATGTAATGCAGATCCTTTTGTCTCCTCCATCATACTGTGACGCAAATAATCATCCTCTGGACTCACAACAAAGCCATCGTTTTTAAATAATTCTGCATGTTGTTGACAGGATAAGAACCACTGGGCGGGAGTCTCGCCAAAAATGTTATCAAACGCAATTATCTGTTTTTGCGTTTGCATCACAAAGTTGTATTGTTCATCAAAGGCTCGCTGCATTTTCCCTGGTGCATGACGCTGGCGAACAAATGCTGCTGCATTTTCACCAATTTCTATTCGTTTTTGAGGATGCTGTTGCAACCATTGAATCGCTTCAGCAAAACTCGCCTGATCATTAACCACTAGTCCGGTTTTACCATGCTCAACAATTTCACATTCAGCAGGATTATTTAACACCACTGGCACGATGCCCATTGCCATTGCTTCCAGCAAGGCATTTTCATTCGTTCCATAGTGTCTCGGATTTTGTAGGTACGCCAACACATTAATTTTATCTAATGATTTGGCGACATCATGGATGTAACCAGAAAACATTAACAAATCAGTTCGACCTAAACGCTTCGCTTGTGCCATCAACGTGTCTGCATGCAAGTCGTCGCCAATCATCGTCACTGTGAAGGGTGTTAATTCAACCTTAGACAGATAATAAATGTAGTCTGGATGCAATTTAGCGAAGTTAAAACTCCCAAGATAGCCTACTGACAAGGGTTTTTGAAGCTGACACGCTGCCGACCTGGGCCAATGTTCCAAACCATTATTACTATGAATAACCGCCAACTTTTCATTATTTGTTTCCAGCATGGTCTGTATTGATTCAGCCTGATAAGTGCAGGCTGACGTCATAATAAAGCGTAAGGATATTTCAAGTAGTGCTTCAGGAATAATTTCATTATACAAACCAGAAACATGGCACCAAACCATCAGCCTCATTGGCAAATGACAGCATTTTAATAAGGCCGAAATCGTTGTTGGATGGCGCCACCATTCCAGTTGCACAATATCCGCATCGGTTATCAGTTGTTTTAGATGTTGCTCATCAGGTTCGACTATTACTTGATAGCCAGCAGCGATGATCAACTTTATAAAATGATCTTTTTCAGCCCGCTCTAAACAAACAAACACATGCTCCACATGATGTTCTGATGGTTGAAGCAAACCTGATAATGCCCGCCCAACCCCTCCTCCTAGATGTGGAGTGAGGTGAATTACTTTCACTACCGACTCGCCAAATGTGCCTTGAATCGTTCGAGTAAGACAGGTTGATAAGGGTCAATATTGTCAGGAAGACAGTGTGTCAGCTGGCCACAATTATTGCAGACAGGATGTTCGTTGCGTCTTCCTTCCAAATGCTGAAGGCGTAAATCGTTAAACTCGGTCGAGTTCCATATTTCCCGTAAGCTGTGCTCACGCACATCACCAACAATCAAGCGTCGCTCCCAATCAAGGAAACAAGAGCTCACCAACCCATCGGCGTTGACTGACATGCCATAGAAAATATATGGGCAGGTATCGGTTCGTGTAATCGGTTGGTTATAAATTCCTTCTGTAATCTTTATCCCGGTTTTTTCTTCGACATCAAATTGTGGCCAACAAGGCGCAAAGTTTTCCAAGGAAATACGATCACAATAATCGCCAAATACATCAAAAAACTCCTGTTGCTGTTTTTCGGTAATCAGCTCTTTAGGAATTTTCATTACAATTTCACAATTGCCTTTATTGGCATATAGCCATTTGACGTTTTCAACAAACTGTTCAAAATCAAAGTTGAAATTGGTGAATTTTTTGTACTGCTCTTTGTTCATGCCATCAACAGAGATATTAATTTTATCTAAGCCGGCCTCAAGGATAGGTCCCATCCGTTCAGGAGTCATCAAAGAGCCATTGGTGGTGGTATCAATATAATCCACAAAAGGGCTTTGTTTAGCATAAGCGACCATCTTCGCCATTTCTTTATTCAATAACGGCTCACCATCTTTATACATTCTCAGCACTTTTATCGGCTTACTAAAACCCGCCAGATCATCAATCACTTTCTGAAACACTTCGAACTTCATTCTGCCAACAAAACGGCCAGTATCTTTAATCAGATCTTTGTGGCCTGTAGGGCAAAAAGTACATTCAAAATTACAGGCACTGGCAGGATCAACAAATAGGATCATCGGTGTAGCTAAAGGGATGACATCCTGTAAAGGAGTACGCTCCTCAAGATTAATTCTAGGTTTAACTTCAGCTTTCATTTGTTTCCCCTAATCTCGTATTATTCAAGATATTATCCATTGATTTAATTTGTCTGCATCCCCCCAAAACGCCATAGGTTCATAATCTGGATATGGGTAATACCCCAGATTAAGTTCTATATTGCTTTGGCGCGCAGTTATGAAATTTTTCACTAACTCTAAAATGGTTATCGGCTCGCCACTGCATATATTGAGGATACCGTTACAATCTTGTCGTTCTATGACTTTAAGCAAATATTGCGCCACCGTTTCAACAGCCAGATAATCTCTTACCTGTTCGCCACCAGACATGTTAAAAACAGGGTCGCCATTTTCAATCGCCTGCTCTAATTGAGATAACAGACTGTTTGCATGTTGGCCTGAGCCATACATGTAAAACAAACGACACCATTGAAGTGTAAAAAATTGCTGTTTCTGCATGGAAACTAGCCATTGCCTAAGATGATCTTTTGCCTGAGCATAGGGGACACCTGGAAATACCGGCATAGACTCCGTGAGTTGTCCTTCTTGTTTACCATATTCAAGGCAGGTTCCCGTCACCAGAATATGTTTGATTCCAGCCTCAATCATGGTTTGTAAAAACTGCTTATGTGCCGGTAAAACAACGTCCAGATGAAAGCTTTGTTGATAATTTGGCAGCCCACTCCACGCTAAATGAATGAGTGCATCATGACTGGCTATCATGTCAGGCCACTTAGTCTCGGGGTTCTCTATGTCAGCTTCAATACTATCGACCTGATGTCCCCAATCCGTATTGAGAACATTCGATTTATCTCGTGTAATTACCGTGATCTGATGACCTTGGCGAAGCGCTTGATTGATTAAATGGCTTCCAATAAAACCGGTCGCGCCTGTCACCAGTAGTTTCATGATGAAACTTTCAGTTCCGGAATTACCGTCACAAATTGGCCACCCCATTCTCGGATATGTGACTGTTGCTGCATCACCTCATCAGCAATATTCCAGGGCAAAATCAATACAAAATCTGGTTTTTCTAAGGTGATTTGATCGGGTGCTAAAATCGGAATATGCGATCCTGGAAGAAATTTTCCTTGCTTTGATGCTGCAGCATCCACCACCAAAGGCAGTAAATCAGTTGAGATACCAGCATAGTTAAGTAATGTATTACCTTTTGCTGCTGCACCATACGCTATCACTGATTTGTTCAATCGCTTTTGCTCGGTTAAAAATTCCATTAACTGCTGTTTAATTTGTTCGGCATACCATTGGAATCCGGTATAGGTGTCCAGGGTAGATAAACCAAACGTTTTTTCTTCCGCTAATAAACGGATGACATCGGGTTGTGTACTGCGTTTATCACCCTCATGGCAGGCATAAATTCTCAAGCTACCGCCATGGGTTCGCAGTGTTTCTACATCAAAAATTCTTAATCCAGCTTGGTCAAAGATCTGACACACTGTGGTGAGAGAGAGGTAGGAAAAATGCTCGTGGTAAACCGTATCAAACTGTCTTTGTTGAATGAGCTGGAGTAAGTGAGGGAACTCTAAAGTAATGGTTCCCTCATTTTTAAGCAGGGTCTTTAATCCCGCTGTGAAATCGTTTATATCAGGTACATGTGCATAAACGTTGTTACCTATGATGAGGTCAGCCTGTTTGCCTTGTTCAGTAAGCTCTTGTGCCAGTTGCTGACCAAAAAACTCACGAATGACAGGGATCCCCAATTTTTCAGCATGGTCAGCAGTGCTGGCCGTTGGCTCAATACCTAAACAGGGAATCGCTGCAGCCACAAAGTTTTTTAATAAATAGCCATCATTCGCCGCAACTTCAACGACCATACTATTCTGATCCAGCTGCAGGCGTTGGGTAATCTGATGACAGTAAAGTTCAGCATGCAATAACCAACCTTGTGAAACTGAGGAAAAATAGGCGTAATCATGTGTAAACAGGTTATCCGCCGCAGTGACATCTTCTGTCTGGACCAACCAACACTGATCACACACATACAGCTTCAATGGAAATTTTGTTTCAGGCTGGATAAGTTGTTCAGCCGTTAAATAGGCGTTTGAGGGTGGGGCCATGCCAAGATCCAGAAACGTATGGATTAATGGTTTTTTACAATGCCTGCAGTTCATCCAGATAAATCCTTTAACCACTTCTTCACTGTAGGTAATTCGGCATCTCTTATCGATAAATTATTTAACGGCAGTGGCCAATCGATAGCTAAATCAGGGTCTTGAACATGAACTCCCGCTTCAGCCGTTTCAGAATAAAAAGCGGTATGAAAGTAAATTAATTCACTTTCTGCTACTAATGCCTGAAAACCGTGCGCACACCCTTCCGGAATAACGATCATCTTATTGTTTTCCTGACTCAACTCTTCTGCATGCCATTGGAGAAAAGTTGGTGAGTCAGGCCGTAAATCCACCATGACATCCCATACGGCGCCTTGAATACATCGGATAAACTTCATTTCCGCAGCAGGAAAACGCTGATAGTGCAGCCCCCTAACAGTGCCCTTAGTGGTCGTCCTGCTGAAGTTCACTTGTTTGATTTCCCGCTGGGCAAGGATAGGTCTTAATGTTTTCTGACAAAATAATCTGGAAAACTCCCCTCGCTGATCTGTAAACGATATTTGTTTAATCACAAAAGCGTCAGCAATATCCAGTGATATAAGTTGCATTGTCACAACCAGCAAACACCAGCATTGTCGGCGTCATTAATGTATTGTTGCCATTGATTTGCTGTATCCACCAAACCATCTTCTACTAATTTCTTGTACCAAATCGCTGTAGTTTCTGTGGCTTTATTCAAGTCCCAGACGGGTGTCCAACTTAATTGCTTACGTGCTTTGTCACTATTTATCCCCAGACAGATGGTCTCATGCTGTGCGTCTCGCTTTGCAATATGCCATGTAAATTCTGGCCAATGAGCATGTATGGACTCCAACACATCACTCACAGTAGCAATCTGCCCCGAGACAGGACCAAAATTCCAGGCCTGAGCGCAAGCCTGCTCTCGTTCCCATAATTTTTGCCCTAATAACAAGTAACCGCTTAATGAATCTAAAACATGTTGCCATGGTCTTGAGGATTTTGGGGAACGAACTTCTAACGGAGTTTTTTTAGCCACACTTCTGGCAGCATCCGGGATCAACCTATCTATCGACCAGTCTCCCCCTCCAATCACATTACCTGCCCGGGCTGATGCTAATAAAACACCTTGCTGCTCAAAATAAGACTTTCGGTAACTATCAACCACCAGTTCTGTCGCCGCTTTGGAAGCACTGTAGGGATCATGGCCACCCAGACGATCGGATTCCGTGTATCCCTCTTTTTTTTCATGATTCTCATAGCACTTATCACTGGTGATAACTACAATGGCCTTAACCGAAGGTACGTGACGACAGGCTTCTAACAAGTTAACAGTACCCATTACATTGGTTGACCAAGTCTCAATAGGTTCACTATATGAAAGCCTGACAATGGGTTGAGCCGCCAAGTGAAAAACGATATCGGGCTGCCAATCTGAAATAAGCTTTGATAATGCTTGAGAATCACGGATATCAGTTAGCTTTTGTTGAATATCGAGCTTTAATAAAGCCCAATGATTGGGTTCAGTATCAGGCTCCAAAGCAATGCCATACACTTTGGCCCCCATTTGGGATAACCAAAATGTCAGCCAACTTCCTTTAAACCCGGTATGACCAGTGACTAATACTTTTTTGTTGTGATAAATATCTGCAAACATTACTCCCAGACCTTCCATGGAGCTGTGGTCTGCCATAGATTTTCCAGGCTGACTTTATCCCGTAAGGTATCCATTGCTTTCCAAAATCCCGTATGGCGATAGGCCATTAACGCCTGCTGGTCTGCCAGTTTTTTTAGCGGTGATTCTTCCCAGGCTGTCGTCGGACCATCTATAAACTCAATAACCTCGGGTTCCAGCACAAAAAAACCGCCATTGATCCATGAGCCATCACCTGCTGGTTTTTCTTGAAACTGTTCGACACTCTCACTATTTAAATTAAGTGCGCCATATCGTCCAGGCGGTTGAATAGCTGTAACTGTGGCTAACTTGCCATGAGATTGATGGAATTCAATCAGTTTTTGAATATTAATATCGGAAACGCCATCACCGTAAGTAAAGCAAAATGTTTCATTACCAATATAATCTCTTACTTTCTTTAAACGTCCGCCAGTTTGAGTATCTTCCCCTGTTTCAATCAGCGTGATTTTCCATGGCTCAACATGCTTTTCATGGACTTGCATTTCATTATTAGCCATATCGAACGTCACATCTGACATATGCAGGAAGTAATTAGCGAAATACTCTTTAACAACATATCCCTTGTAGCCCAGACAGATAATAAACTCATTAACACCGTAGTGAGAGTACTGTTTCATGATATGCCAAATAATAGGTTTGCCACCAATGGTAATCATGGGTTTGGGTTTGAGATGAGACTCTTCACTTATTCTGGTGCCCAAGCCACCGGCAAGAATGACTGCTTTCATAGTTAATCTACTGTGATTAAGTTGCGTCTAAGTGTTTCACAAAAAGTTAAACAAAGATAATCCCTGCACTTTTACATAAACCTGTTGAGCAGCTTGCAATCCGACTGATTTCAAATTTAACTGCGTGATAGCTTCAGCATAGTCGAGATCTTCTATTTGAGAAAGTGTGGTGGTCATACTGAACTGTGAACTGTCATTGATTTCACGTTGTTGTTCTACTGCATTCTGCCGTGTGCCAATCCGTGTGCGGGCATCCAGAGACGCATCCATCGCATAATCCATATTCGCCAAAAAATCACCGTCATTCGGTGCAGTTCCGACAGTTCCGGTGGAGAGAGCGGTGGTAAAATCCTGAATGGTCTGAAAAATGGCCTGATTGGGGCCAGCTACTGTCTGTGTAATAAACAAATCATCGCCTGGCTCATTGATTGCAACCAGATACCCATCACTTACCCGTAATTGTCTTTGTCCACCATCGCCGTTATAGGCATAAGTTGTGGTATCAAATGGTTGCACATCAGATTGATAACCAGAAAACAGAAATTCGCCATTTGAATCTGTGGTGTTAGCCAAAGCGACAAGTGTTTCATTTAATTGGTTAATTTCTTCGGCAATACCCTGACGTGATTCATTGCTATTTGTATCATTAAGCGCCTGAACTGCCAGCTCACGAATACGCTGCATAATATCGCCAGCACTTTTTAGTGTTCCATCCGTTGTGCTCAAACGGCTATCAGCGACATCGGCATTGTCTTGATACTGTTGCGACAGACCAATCTGTCTTTGCAAATCCAGCATTTTGACGGCGCCAATGGGGTCGTCCGATGGTGTTTGAATCCGTTTTCCCGACGACACTTGTAACTGTGTTTTGGCTAATTCATTTTGCTGCCTCAGCATGGCTTCAAGGCCTTGTTGAGTAATACTATTTGTGGAGATACGCATGGGTTAATCTCCTAAAATGCGTTGATTAACGAATTAAACACGGTGTTCGATACTGTGATTATTTGCGAAGCCGCTTGATAGGCTTGCTGAAACTTAATCAGATTGGCCGCTTCTTCATCCAGATTGACCCCTGATACACTCTCCGACCTTTGACGGATCTGACTCACAAGTCCCGCTTGTGTTTCCTGAGATACAGAAGCTTGATTAGTGCGAGTCGCCACTTGAGAAACGATGGAGCCGTATTGATCGTTGAATGAGCGCGAGATAACCGGCGGACCGGGATCAAGTACAACGGTTGTTTTATCAGTTTGCAAAGCCGCCATGGCTAAAGCATTTTCATTATTACCCACGCCGGGATCGGTGGTAGAGGATGCGGCAATTAACCGCGTATCAGTAATATTCATACTCATAGTAGAAGCTGTCGTACCGGCAGCATCAAAAAAATCTGTTCCTGCATTGCCATTCAGATCGACACCATTACCATGAGCAGTATTAAAGGCGGTAACGATCGATTCGGCTAATACATCCAACTCGGCACGAGTACTATCCACGACATCAGTTCTTGCCAGTATCGCACCACCTATTTCACCGCCACTAAGCTGCTGGGTAATATTAATTTGTGAGGGACCATATCCAATAGCAGTACGAGGGGGATTGGTACTATTGTCGGCAATAGTTGAAAGTTCAACCCGACTATTACCTACAACAAGCCCTTGTCCGTTACCGATAAAGACATTTACTGCTCCGTTATCCTGCTCGACTACATTCACCGAGACTAATTCTGACAAGTCGCCAATCAATTTATCGCGTTTATCCAGCAAATCGTTGGGGTTGTAACCAGCAGCCAGAGACTCAGAAATGGATTGGTTTAAATCCTTTATCCCCTGAGAAAGCACATTGATGTCCTTGACTGACGCCGAGAGAGTGTTATCAATCTGTCTGTCCAGCTCGCCCAGTTGGCTGTCCATCGTATTAAACCGATTGGCCAGCAAGTCTCCTTGTGTAAGCATCACCTGTCTGGCAGCAATAGAGGTTGGATCATTGGCAACTTCTTGAACAGAGTTGAAAAATGCTTCCAATCCACCACTGATACTTAGTGAAGAAGAGCCAAGCAGATCATCAACCTGCTTGGAAAATGTCAAAAAACCGTCTTGTTGTGATTCAGCTGA
>Ga0209344_10002236_pt1 | contig 22102 bp, 44 predicted proteins | sample Cruoilmetagenom6_FD_187293 | JGI IMG/M metagenome (GOLD analysis project Ga0209344, IMG submission 187293) | Oil polluted marine microbial communities from Coal Oil Point, Santa Barbara, California, USA - Santa Barbara Oil Seep Sample 6 (SPAdes)... | ecosystem: Environmental > Aquatic > Marine... | reverse complement strand
CGATGCGCTGTCTAAATCAGGGTGCACCCCCACAACAGGGCGCTGGGCTTCTCTTAATGCGAGTGCTGCGTTCATGGGTTACTCCTCCGGCTTGTACTCAATGCAGCGAATGCTCTCGATACGCTCATCAATCACCGCGATTTTCTGCATCATCTGCTCGCGCACTGAGTCGCGATGCCGCTCTAGCGCAGTTATTGCCAGGGCGGCTGGGTTTACGTCTGTAGGGATAGGCACCTCTAGCTCGTGCTCCCCCAAGCAAACGTACTGCCCAGCAAAGTGCTCACTCTTACTCATGTCGTGAGCTGCAATTGAGTATTTTCCCTCCCAAGAGTGGGGAGATAGGTTCTGCAGGATGAATAGCGTCTGCTTTACTGTTGCTTGTTGTTCAGTGCTCATAAAAATCTCCTTACGGCGCGGGGCGTAGGCCGGGGCAAGACTCGGCGGCAATGCCTCTATAATCGGGGTGTCCAGTTCTGCGGGTAGGCTCAACGCCTCGCGCCTCCTCAGCAGCCCATACAGCCACCTCGGCGCAATACGTCTGGTGCAGGCTCTCTTTGTCAGCCGCGCCTAGGTTGGCCGCTAGCACCATACTCAAGCCGAGAGCCATCAGCGCGATTGCGCTAAGAGTCTTCTTGTTCATTGGGAACCTCCGGTATTTGCATCCAGTGGGTTACGTCACTGCTTTTAAAGGCTCGATCAACCATGCCGCCGTAACAGAATGCACAGCAGTCAACATCCATATTGACTGTGCAGGCTTCGTATTCACCTTCGCCCCAGTAACCAACTACCGGGCACTCTTCGTAAGCGATCGCCAGCAGTACGCGCTCGCCCTGGCTAGGCGTCGATTCGCTCGCTTTATTCCATTTCATCGCGTCACCTTCTTGATTAACTGGGGCGGGTAGCCGTGGTCTTTTGCTGCCACGCGGGCTGAACGACGGCCATAAAAAAGCCCCAGGTTTATGTGGGGCGTCGTGATATCGTCTTTTCTATCTCGGACTATCCAGCGGTGTCGCATGACTCACCTCTCGCTTTTGCCAGTGCGGCGCGGGCTTTTTCTAGCGCTGCCTCAACATCAACAAAGCCTTCGCCATCCACATAACCTGTCTCGTCGCACACCTCATTGATCGCGACCAGCTCATCAAGCGCCTCGAAAAGCTCAACGCCCGCATTGCGCTTCATGCCGCGCTCTTTCGATATTTTCTTTTGGCGCCGAATTAGACTATCTAAATCGCCATCACGAATAAGCTGCTTGCAGGTGTTGTTGAAATTCCTATGCGAAGGAATCCAGGGCTTGCCTTCGCTGGTTAGCGTCGCTACCAGCTCGGCTGGCAGATCTCTGGTGTGAGCCCATATCTCACCGTTTGAGTAAATATTGAAACGCACGCCGTCCTTGTGCATTTCTGAATGTGCTGGCTTTTCTAAATCACTCATACTCATAATCCCTTCTCTGATCGCGCTGCAGCGCTAAGTCAGCGAGCAACTGGTCGTTAGCAAGCCGCAACCGGAAGCGCTCGGCGTCCTTGTCTTGCGATACCGGCCTGGGTGCTGTGCGGCGCGTGATGTCGATGTGGCGAGTGTGGGCAGGCTTAGCCATCGGTGCGCTCCAGCCTGTCTAGCCTGTCGAGTTCATCCAGCATGTAGTCGGAAGCCCGGCCAGCATCCAGAAAGATTTTATCGTCCATGGGTTTGTAGCCATTGCGCCCCGCATTAACCATGGTTGCCTCCATGGCTCGCATAGCGATCTCCTGCCGCCGCGCCTTCTCAATCAGTGCGTTTAGCTCGGGGTCGCCGCTCTCGGGTATGCGCAGGTCAATGCAGGCGCGCTCGCGTTTTGTAAAGCCCATGCCGCCTTCAGCTCGGCCCGGAGTTAAGTTGCTGCCGTTAATATCGGAGTAGGCATCGCCTGTTAAAGCATTTGCTGGTTGATCTAGATTCTTCATAAATCACCTCTTATAGAATTAGGCGCGCCGCCTCGGCAACTCGTCGCAGTGCCAACGGCTTTGAGTTAATGGGATGAAGCGGCGCGGAAATGAACGCGATCCACGCTCATTTCAACTGACAAGGATTACTTGATGGTTCAAAAAAGCCCTCCGTAGAGGGCTGTGCATATCCATTGCAAGGAGTCGATGCCATGGCAAGCATCGGGATAGCAGCCGCACAGACTCGAACTGTGAGTGCTGACTGGGTTTATTCGCCCCATTGATCAAGTGAGGCGTGAGGCGTTTCTCTCCTGGCCGCTAAGCCGCTCAATCAGCCTCACCAGCCAGCTCCGCTCCCCGCCGACTGCTATCCCGATGGCTCGCAGATAAGCGCTGCGAGCGCCGCTGATGCACCGCCTTACTTCTTTAACCGCCTGTTAAATTAGCTGGGTTTAGGTGCATCGGAGATGCCGCTTGGCGCTTCCCAGGAGACTATCGGGCAAACGGCATCACCGATGCTGGCTCTATTCTCAGCCGAACCAGCAGGCTTTAAGTGGCACTGTCGCAGGCCCCGCGCTTCACGGTATGCTGAAGTTTCCACACACCAGCACCGTTAAAGAGGTTTTAAATGGATAAATTCATCATCAGGGTTGTTCTTCATTCCGCAGATTCAGAAGACTACGAGCGACTACATGAGCTAATGGAAGCTAAGCGATATTCGCGACAGCTCAAGGATGTAAATGGTCAAGTATTCCAACTTCCAGATGCTGAGTATTACGCTGAGAAACCGCTAAGCGCCCTATCAGTGCGGAATGAGGTTAAGAATCTGTCAGACTCAATCGTGCCCGGAAGCTTTGTCCTGGTGACCAAGGCGGATGATATAAGCTGGTATCTACAGCCCATCTAGACAACTTTTCGCCTGCCGAGCAGCTCATGATTTTGCTTTCTGAGCAGCGCTATCTCGTCTATAAGGCCGGATAGCGCTTCTAGAACACTACTGACATCATCCTTTTTCATTGCTTCTGGATGCGAAATGCTTCCAGCTTTGCCGATAGGAGGTGCGCCATGCGAGGCTTTAGGGACAATAACTGGCTCGCTGCGTATCTTCTCGGCAAGATCAACCAGTACGGCGGCGTCAATCAATATCTGTGCATCAGCGTAGCCAGCGCGCTTCATCTCAACCTTGCTGACCGCCTCCGCCGTGCTGACCAACTCATCAATGCGATCTGCTATCGCGTTTTTGGTGGCTGAAACGGCCACCGACTCATCTACTGCTATCAGCATTCTTGATTGCGTTGTCATTCTCGACTCCTTAAATCCTGTTAAGCGCCACAATACGCACGTTGTCGTCATGCCAAATCTTTTGGCCGCTGACTATCTCTATTCCCTCTTTGGCTTCGCGCTTCGCTATATCAAGCAGCTCGCCTGCTGGAACAGGAAACCATGAGGTGAACTCCATGTAGCCGTGCCACCACGCGTAACCGCCTTCTTTGTCACGCCTAGTGGCAGAGTAGAAATACGTTCTCTTAATCATGCTCAAATCTCCATGTAACCGAAAAGACACTCTCTGAATGGCCTTTCGGATGCTCCCTGCATTAAACAAGGAGCAACCATCGAACTCTCGTTCCTTACGCACAACTGATGTCGCTATCGGCAGCCTGGGGTCGCAATCCAGAGTGCCCACGCCTCCCAATCCTTTTAGGGAAACGCCCCGCGACGAGCGCATCTTGTGGGTGTGCTTTCTCGCCTCCGCTTACGGGATGGCTGTGCGCGAACTACGGCATATTGTTAAAGAACTCCACATTGCCCGGTGGTGCGGGTCGTGCTGCTGCTAGGCGATCATCTGAACCTGTTCCGCCTTTCGGGCGATGCGCGTCTTGCCACTGCGGCGCATCGCATCGTCTGTGCCTGTGAGTAGCGTTGTTGCTAGTGCTAAGCACATGCCTAGCTTCCCTGCGTATCGAATCCATCCTTTGGCCTGGGCCTTGGCTACGGCGGCAGTGCCTCTGGTGACGCCTAGGCGGTGGTAGGCTCGATCTAAAGAGCCGCGCACCGTGCGAGGGCTTAGGTTGATTGCCTTGGCAATCTCCTTTTGGGTCATGCCGCTAGCTAGATGGAGAAGGCTTAGCGCTTCGGATGGCGTAAGGCCGCTGCCCCGCTCCTCGCTTACCTCTGCTATCCAGCCGTTGTGCATGATTTCCATGAGTCGCCCTGCTTGCCTGTTGCGTTGTTCGATGTGAATAAAATTAGCAGTGCTTCTTATTAATTGCAACAGCAGTGCTGCTAATAATTTATAAAAATAAGCTAAGTGACTGAAAAACAATAATCAGTGGTGTTAAAAAATATTGGAAATAGTGTTTTTAGGTGGCGCTATCTGTTTTTAAGGCACAAAAAACCCGCCTCGCGGGCGGGTAAAGTGGTTATGAGGTAGAGGGCGGGGGCAGGATAGGCTATGAGGGTTCTGAATCGCTTTTCCTGCTCGCCATTTTTGATTTCAGAAGCCGCTGATCCTCCGTTTCTTGACGGGATTGCCACGAAATCATTTTTTGGATCGCGTAGTCTTGCGCCTCAAGAAACAGGCCCTCGTTAACCAGAAATTCGTCGAAGCTGGAGCCTACAGATTTATTCATGGGTGGGCGCCCTTGGACTAACTTGTCCCTGTGGCTTGCAGTATAGGGGCAAGGTATTGCTGAACAACCCACCACCCGCCAGCCAATATAGACAATACTGCGATAAGCGCAGATGTTGCGGCTTGGCCCTTGGTGAGCATGTTAGATTCTATGTGCGTAACTTTGGTTTTAACCTCGGCCATATCGACGCGAAGTTGGCTAACTTGAGATTCAAGATTGATAATTCGATCACTCATATCGCCCTCCTTATCGATTGGCCACCTTTTGTCATTATGGTCGGATTCAAAAGAAAAGTCACTAGCGTCTACAGCGGCGTCTTTAAGGCGTTTTCTTATAGTGGCGCGCTTTCTCATATAGATAATAGGCGTATCGCCCAAAGCTTCAGCTAAATCGTTCAGCGCACTCTCCACTATATTAATCTTGTGCTCCATCCTCTTCGCCCTCCTGCTCCTCCTGGCCAGATATGCGCTTGAACTCAACGTGAAACTCGCGCAGATCTTTCATGGCGTCATCTGCAAGAGCTAGTGACCTTGCCCCGGCTACAAGCAATTCATTGTCTCCACTGTCCAGCATTGCTCTGCCTAAAATATTGACACTCTTGATCAAGCTGGAAGAAGAAAGCACCAATGGCAGCATTAGCTCCAGCATCTCTGCGCGACTGACTTTTTCCTCTTCCCACTCCTTATCTAGTCTTTCTTTCTCAGCTTTATCCATAAAGACTCCTTAGCACTAACCCGCCCTGGGCGTTCGTAGCCACATGGTTGCGATAACAACACCGATAATCTGGCAGTTTCCATTGATGGGTACCCACGGCTCAGGCCAACCAGGATTGCGAGCCTTGAGCATTTTCTTGCCGCCCGGCTCTTCAACGTACTGCTTGAAAGTCGCCTCGTTATCATCTGTAAGCATTGCGACGACGTCATCGCCATCGAAAGGCACTACCTCTGGATCGACGTAGATAATTAGTCCCGGCTCGTACCTTGGGGCCATTGACTGGCCTTTGACACGCAAGGCGAAGGTTGATTCTGAGCATGCTGGTGGCCTGGGTACTACCTCCTCGCTCAAGAAATCGACATTGCAAACTTCTGTCCATGCCCCGGCCTGAACCCAAGAGATCACTGGAACGTACCCCTCCAATTTTGGGGCAGGTGCAACATTAGATTCCGTCTTTATTGGCGTTACGTTTGAGCCGACGACCCTCTCGCCAGTTAAGCGCGGACTGACTTCGCTTGGCTCAAAATCCAAAGCCCTAGAAAGCTTTAATAAAGCATCCAGGTTTAGTGCTATACGCCCGTTCATGTACTGGCTCACAGCGCTCTGACCGCCCCATCCGCAAGCGGCTGCAACGTCATCTTGGTTTAGCTTCCCGCCACGGGAACGCGCCGCATCTTTTCGTGCGTTAAAAATCGCCTTTAAGCGCTTCGCCTCCTGATCTTGCTCAGGAGTAAGAGGTGTTCTGACAGGTTTTTTCATACCTCTTAATTTATAAGCATCGCTAATGCCAGCGCAAACAGCAGGAGGCGCGAATTGTTGCTGATATAAATTAGCAGTGCTACTATCATAAGCAAGGAAAGAACCACAGGAAGCTACCATGCGTGAAATCCCTATTCGTGAGTACGTGAAAGACCGAACTCAAGACGTGGTGGCCCAGCAGATAGGGGTCACTCAGAGCGGTTTATCACAGATGCTCCGCAGCTCAAGAAAGATATTCGTTCGGCTTGATGAGAAAGGAACTCTTTTAGGCGCGTACGAGACCCGCTCAATTGGTCGCCACTCGGTCAATGAGAACAAGTGTACAGCCTGATAGAGATTTTTTAATCGGGCTGGAACGCCCTGTTCGGAATTACAGAGGTTAGCGAGATGGCTACGCATCACATGACCTACGAGGCGGTAAGAGAGCTGCTGCACTACAGCCCGGACTCAGGGCGCTTTACATGGAAGCCCAGGGATCGGCGGTGGTTTAAAAGCGAGGCAAATTTTAAGGCTTTCAAAAAATTGTACGCCAACCAGGAGGCTGGCTCGCTACGGACGATAGATGGTGGTTACCAGCTCCGCGTAATAGTTCTGCTGGATAAGCATTATGCCGCGCACCGCCTAGCTTGGCTCTACATGACTGGCAGCTGGCCCGAAAGTGACATTGACCACATTAATAGAGATGCGCGTGACAACTCGTGGAAAAACCTTCGGTTAGCTCAAGGGATGAATAGCAGAAACCTGAGCCGGCACGGCAGAAATAAGTCAGGGGTAAGCGGGGTTTCGTGGAGCAAGCGGGCTGGAAAATGGTACGCGCAATTTAACACGTCCAAGAACGGAAAGCGCAAGGCTCATAGCGTTGGGTACTTCACATCTTTAAAGGACGCAGAGGCAGCGATTCTGGCGGCAAGAAAAAAACACGGATTCGATCCTAATCACGGCAAATCATTTGCGCATTACTCAAAACACGACAACCGGAGGTAGGCATGGCACAGGCAAAAGACACCATCGAAGAGCTGGCACTAGGCGCAATGTACCGCCTACTGGATCAGCCAGCATTTCATGAGCTGGCATCTACTGCTGTCAGTCTCGAAGAAATCACCCGTGAAGAGTTCTTTGAGCAGACCGCCCGCGCTATTCGGACGGCCTGTGAAGTTGCTTTTTACGGCTCTAAACGTGAAGCGGCTTCATTCCACCCTTCGGCTTCTGATGATGCGGCTCCAGCTTCTCCGTCAGCGTCTGGTGAAGCTCAATGATTCTGTCTGCCAGCACTTCCAAGTCTTGCTCTTTATCGAGCAAGGCGCTGGCTGCTGGCGAAGCTAGGAATTGCAGCGTTAGCGCTGTAGCGGCCTCTGAGGGAATTGTCTTCTTGAGGTCTTTCATGTCGGGCTTCCTGGGCCGTCGTGTGTGTGGAAGCTCCGACGATACCACAGGTGCGCCCGGCACCCTTTGAAAAGCAAAAAGCCCGCTTATCGCTGGGGAGCGAGCGGGCTTTTAACTACATCTAACCGATAGGAAACATTATGAGCACTGAATACGGATTTGTCTATGTTCTTGCTAACCCAGCCATGCCTGGGCTCTACAAGATCGGCTTCACGACTCAGTCGGTGCAAATACGCATCTCTGATCTGTCACGCGGCACGTCGGTGCCAGCGGCTTTCTATAAGGTGTTGGAAGTTACCACCTACAATCCCGCCGCAGTAGAGCGCGACGTTCACTTGCTGCTGGATAAGTCGCGCAGCAATTCACGCCGTGAGTTCTTTCAATTCAAAAGCGACACCGAAGCAGCTTCGGCAGTTCTAGTTGCTGCGGGCCAGTCTGGCTTTTATCAGCCTGTTACTGATAACCGTACTCGCGACGCCTTATACGCCAAGCCTGAGCCTGTCGTTGAGCTGTCGCAAGCTGAAATAGAGGAGCGCAAGAAAGCTGGTAAGGCTGCGATTGATGGGCTGAGAGCTATCTGCGATGGGGGATTTGCTAATGAGTAATATCGCTTACTTTCCATCCCAGGTTGCCGAAGCTGCTCCGGTAGAGGTGCAAGATGCTAACAGGGGGCCTCAAGTGGAGGATGGCTACACACGTATAGCGAATGAGCTATATCAGGTCGTAAATAACGCTCACGCCTGCCCTGTGACACTCACACAGTTACGCCTTATCCATGCGGTCATCCGTAGGACATACGGCTTCAACAAGACCATGGATGCAGTAGCCGATACTCAGCTAGCAGGCGATACCGGCATACCGCGTCAGAAGGTTAACCCCGCTAAGCATGCGTTAATCGCCATGAAGGTACTGGTGCTATCTGATGATGGCCGGAAGATCGGCATCAACAAGCGCTATACCGAATGGGATTTTTCAGCACGTCCTGAGAAGAAAGCGCCTAAACGCAACCCGCAGCCAGAAGGTGACACTGTCACCAAAAAGGTGACACAGAAAGTCACCAAAACGGGTACACACAAAAGACAGAAAGACAATTACATGAATACTTACGTATTCATTGCACATCGCCTCCCGGCGAATGCGCTTGTCGATCTGACTAAAACTGATTTCAAGATCAGCCCCGTTAAAAACAAACCGCTACCTGCTTGCCCGCACATGGCGATTATCGACAAGTGGGCAGAGTTTATGGCTGACAAACCCCAACCCGCTAAAAACCTTTGGCACAACGCACCTCGTGCTAAACACCTCGCCGCTCGCTGGAAAGCTGGCTTTTCGATCAAGCATGAGCGCACTGGCGAACCGCTATACCGCACTGAGAAAGAGGGTATCGAGTGGTGGGGTAAGTTCTTCGCCTACCTGCGCAAATCGCCTTTTCTCATGGAAGACCATCGCTGGTTCAAGCTCGATTGGGTAGTTAACAAGACGAACTTCACCAAGATCATGGAGCAGTCGTACCACGGGGGTGAATCATGAGCCTGTTTTCGCTAGAAGCTGAGCAGTCGGTCATCGGTGCCGCCATGCTTAACAGCAAAGTGGTCGATAGCCTTTCTGATCGCGTATCCCCTGGTGACTTCTACGAGCCTGCTCATGCTGCTATTTGGGGTACCATCGTTGACGTGACGTGCCGCCAAAGCATTCAGGCCGACATGATTACCGTCAGCGAACACCTAAGCGAGCACGGCCACCTTGATGCAGTAGGTGGCTTTGGATACCTAGCAGAGATCACTCGCAATACACCAACCACGGCAAACGCAGAGGTTTACGCGGGCATTGTCCGCGATAAAGCACAGCGCCGTCGCTTGCTGGCTAGCTTGGCCAACATGTCCGATGAAGCCAGCAATAGCCGCGAAGACTTCTCAACCCTGATTGATAAGGCCCAAGGGCAGCTTCTCTCCCTGGTTGGCGGTGAGAAGAAAGGCGCCGTAATGATCAAGGACGCCTTGAACTCGCTGGTGGATACCATTGACCGGAAGTACAACCTGCAAGAGTCGTCTATGGGCGCATCTTTCGGGCTATCTGACCTTGACCACATGACGATGGGCATGAAGTCAGGCGAAATGATTGTTGTCGGCGCCCGGCCTTCGATGGGTAAAACAGCATTCTCGCTTAACGTGCTGCGCGCTGTACTGACGAAAGATAAGCGTCCCGCCATGCTTTTTTCAATGGAAATGGAATCGGAGGCGATTACTACCCGCCTGCTTTCTGCAGCCAGCCTATTGCCGCTAGACAAGATTCGCGACCCTCGCACGATGGAAGACGCCGACTGGCCCAAGCTGGCCTGTGGCGCAAACATTCTAAAAGACACGCAGATGGTTATTGACGATCGCCCTGCTTTGACGCCGAGCCAGATTCGCGGTGCCGCCAAACGCTGGAAGCAACACCTGGGCGACATGGGCGTTGTCGTTGTTGATTACCTCGGCCTGATGAAGTCCGAAGGTAAGCACGGCAGCAGGGAGCAGGAAGTAGCTGAGGCTAGCCGATCAATGAAGGCCTTGGCCAAAGAGCTTGAATGCCCCGTTGTAGTCCTCTCCCAGCTTAACCGGAATCTAGAAAGCCGCGACCTCAAGAACCGCCGCCCGCGTATGTCGGATTTGCGCGAATCAGGCGCAATTGAGCAGGACGCCGACCTGATCTTATTCCTGTATCGCCATGAGGTTTATGACGAGCACGACGACCGCCTGAGAGGAATAGGCGAGGTGATCATTGGCAAGCAGCGCGAAGGCCGCCTTGGCACTGTTTATTCAGCCGCACGCTTAGCGATGGGTCGCTTTGATGATCTGGACGCCGAGACCGTTCGCAGAGTTTCCGAGCCCGCGCCAATGCAGGCATCCAAAGGCAAATCAGCTATGGCGGAGTTTTAATCATGACGCTCTCTATCAAACAGCGCGCCCAACTCCGCGCCAAGCAGATCATCGTTCGCATTGAGTACGCAAATGGCAACGTGAAATGTTCAACGCCAAGCGGCGAAAGATACTACACGGCAAGCGACCTAGTGCAGCTAGCGAAGCCTGGGTTTATGGATCGCCTCACCGCGCTTATGGGGGTGCGTCATGCGGCTAACTAAATACGATCTAGCCAAGACAAAGGCGCCGGTGCATCGCCCAGCTCGCCACCGTGGGATGTACTCAATCATCGACAACGAGGCGTACCGGGCTGACCTAGCGACTAAGAGCAAGGCTCCGGTATTAGCCAAGCGATGGGGTGTATCGCCGAACACCGTGCGTCAGCATCGCTGCAATCTGCGCAAGCGGGGTGATCTGTGAGCAAAGAGCTAATTATCCCCGTTTCCTCGCTGCAAGAGATGCAGTACGCCATCGCCCGCGTTAGCGCAGCCATCGGCAAGGGGCTTGAGAGAGCCCCGGTCGAGGTGGCGCTGCGGCATCGGGAGGATAAGCGGAGCGTCAGTCAGAACAAAAAACTTTGGCCCATGTTGAGCGACGTTGCCAAGCAGGTGAAATGGCCGGTCAATGGCGCTATGGATTATCTGCCTGCCGAGGACTGGAAAGACATTCTTAGCAGCGGCCTAGACAGCGAGCAGCGTGTCGCCCCAGGCATAAACGGCGGGTTCGTCATGCTCGGCAAGCGCACTAGCAAGATGCGGAAAGCTGAGTTCGCCCAACTGATAGAGCTGATCTATGCCTTTGGCAGCCAGCACGGCGTGCAGTGGTCGGAGCCTGCCCTGGCCATCTATGACGAATATCGGGAGGTGGCGTGAATGAGCTTTCACTATTCACAGGTGTTGGCGGCGGCTTGCTCGGCACTGGATTGCTCGGCATCCGGCCTATCTGCGCAGTCGAAAACCACCGGCACGCCATCGAAGTGCTCAAGCAGCGCCAAGATGATGGATGCTTGCCGCCATTCCCTATCTGGGACGACGTCACCACGTTTGACGGCCTGCCCTGGCGTGGACGCGCTGACATCGTTTCTGGCGGCTTTCCCTGCCAAGCATTCAGCACTGCCGCATCTGGACGCAACAATGCTGACGACCTTTGGCCGGAGATGCGGCGCGTCGTGGCAGATGTTGCTCCCTGGTACGTCTTCGCCGAAAACGTCAGCTGGCGAGCCATCGAAAAAGCGGCCGAAGACTGCCGGGATATGGGTTACCAAACCAGAGCAATATCCCTTGGCGCGTCAGACCTGGGTGGTGACCACGTTCGGCAGCGGTATTGGCTACTTGCATACGCCGACGACAAAAGCCAACTACAGCGCTGCATCAATGCAGAAATGGCCAGCAGCACGGGCTTTTGTCCAGGTGTTTGGAAAGCCGAACCCGAGCAATCAGGAATGGCTAATGGGCTATCCGGCCGGGTGGACAGATACCGCGCCACTGGCAATGGACAAATTCCAATCGTGGCGGCGTCTGCACTTCACGCCCTCGCTTTCTGCCAATAAGGATGCCGCCTAATGCTTAAACGCAAAACGCCCCTCAAGGCCAAGAAGCCCATGGCCCGCAAGCCGATAGCGAAGCGTCGTAAAAAGGCTCAGTCGGCAAAGCAGAAGGATTGCCGCTGGCGGAGTGAGCAATACCTGGCGTTCGTTAAATCCCAACCCTGCTGCAACTGCCAAGGCCCTGGCCGCGACCCGCATCACGTAATCGGCCTGCATTGGGGATTATCCGGGCATGGCCTAACGGCTCCAGACAGTTTCGCTATGAGCTTGTGTAGGACATGCCATGACGCAGTGCACCGCTCGCCAGAACTGCAGCAGATGCAACCCCAATGGCTGCGCACCACGTTGCGCGCTGGCTTAAAGCAATTCACTGGTGCTGATGCGGAAGCTTTATTGCACGCACTGGCCTACTTGGAGGCACAAGGACAATGAGCACACGCGAACTAAACCCCATCACCAGCAGCGCAACGAACAACCAAGCGCTCGAAACGGCTAGAGAGCTAGGAACGTGCAGCGATGGCAAGAAATGCGGCGTACCGCCCTCAGCAGGCGATGACGCTTATTGCGTGGATTGTCCGAATAGGCTGGGCGATAGACAAGTTGTTTCATGCGCCTGCGGCGACAGCTACCCAGCCAACAGTTATGGCGCTGGGTTCATAGTCGCCAATGATGGCGTATGCGAGAACTGCGACGCCTATGAAAGCGATGCCCAAGAACAGCACAGTAAGTACCACCGCGAGATAAAGCCCGGCGTCTGGGTAGATTGCTATGACGTTCTCCAAGCGTGGGCGGTCACTAACCCAGCCCTACAGCACTTGATAAAGAAAGCCTTACAGCCTGGGGAGCGTGGCCACAAAGACCTAGAAACCGACATGAACGACATTATCGCCAGCGCTAAGCGGGCCAAGGAGCTTGAGCAGTGAGCGATTTAGCCCTAGGCCGCATGAAGGCCGGAAAGATGAATCAGACAGAGGCGGCCTATGCCGCCCTGTTAGAAGCCTGCAAGCAGGCCGGTGAGATCGTCTGGTATTCCTTTGAGGGTATCAAGCTCCGGCTGGCTGACAAGACATTCCTGACTGTAGACTTTGCTGTAATGACGACAGATAATGTAATTGAATTGCACGAAGTAAAAGGGTTCATGCGCGAAGATGCGAACGTGAAGCTCAAGGTCGCTGCCGCCATGTACCCATTCGTGTTCAAGCTCGTCAGGAAAGGCAAGGGTGGGACATGGGATATCAGAGAGATTTAGACCGCTTTATGGCCAAGGTTTCCAAAGTGGAAAATGGATGCTGGCTATGGAAAGGAAGTACGACGGAGGGAGGCTATGGGAGGTTCTACTGGAAAGGGAAAACAATCGGCGCGCATAGGGTTTCCCTTTATTTATTCAATGGCTTGTCTACGGATAACAAGCTAGATGCGATGCATTCATGTGACACCCCTTCGTGCGTAAACCCTGCTCATCTTTGTTATGGGACAAGGTTTGACAATATGAAGGATGCGTCTTCCAAAGGGAGAACTGTCCGCGTTCAGGATTGGCGAGGAGCTCTAAACCCAAAAGCGAAGTTAAGCGATGAGCAAAAGGCGGAAGTAATTCGTCTGGCTTCCAGCGGTAAAACAAGAGCAGAAATAGCCAACAAGTTTGGTATTAGCGATGTTCGAGTGGGGCAGATCCTAAAAGAAGCGGGAATGGCTTCTGAGCTAAGCGGGATTGAAGTGGCAATAGCTGCTCGTAAGGCCATGACCTCGTGTAAGCGCGGGCATCCGTTGAGCGGGGATAATCTTCGAATAAACACAAGTGGGGGTCGTGTATGCCGGACGTGCGAAAGAGAGAGACAAAAAGCACGGAGAGCAAAAGCGGGCAGTTAGCCAAGAAGGCTGGCGGCGGCTGGAGCCGGGAGGTGTTCGAGTGAAATGGGAATACCAGCGCAACGGCGACGGCACCAAAAACCTGTGCTGCAAAATATCGGATTGCAAGGAATACAAGCTAAGCAAGTACACGCTAGGCGGCGAAAAGCTTTACGTGCTGTTTCACAAAGGAGTCGAGCTAGACAGCGGTAGCGATGCGGGAAAACTCATCAAGCGGGCAGAGCGGCATAAGGGGGCAGCATGAGCTATTTAGATTCCAATCCGAAAATCGCGTGGGCGCTATCGTTCGAAAGCGGCATCCGCACCCAGGCAACCGTAGACCTTGCCGAAATGCAGGAAGCGCAACCTGTTAAGGGCAAGCGAGCCAAGAACGCAGAGCGGCGCGAGCCGGTTACCGCAACGCAAGACCGCGTGAACAAAGGCGGCCCCGGCGCAGCTTATGGTGCCGAGTACACGCCGGTTTATTCAGCCATTCGACGCATGGAGCGCGAGTCTCCCCTGCTGGCTGCTGTCGGTCATTGGCTATGTCTAGCGGACACCGGCGCAGCGAACCAGTACCTAGATGACGTAGCAGAGGCCATCCTTGCGCTGTACGTGGCAAAAACGCCGGAGTGGATTAGTTATCGCACTGCACGCAAAGAGCGCGTAGAGGCGCTTATTCAGGCGCGTATGATGCAAGATCGAAATGATGTGGATGGAAGCCGTCCGCTTTGGCAGCCACTAGAGATAGCGTTTTATTGCCGGGAATACATGGGCGTGAAGATTGTTTCTAAAAACTGGCTGCAGGATGGCTGGCATCGAGAATGGTCAAAGATTGGCGATATCATGGCGTCACTGGAAACCCAGGCCATGGAGCCGATATACAGGGTGATAAAAGAAACCAACCGGCTGTATAAAAAAGCAGCATAAATCCTTGACCCCCAAATAAGGTTCGGATAAAGTATTAATTACTAAGCTGGACAAATTGCGCTTCACCAGCACTTGATCTTACAAAGCCTCGCCATCGTGCGGGGCTTTTTCATGTTCGGGCCGCACCGGTACACTCCCTGGCTACACCCTTATCGCCTCTGCCGGTTGGCCCAACTCTTCCCTCGACTCACCCAAGTCGTTGCCGCCCTTCCCTGCGGCTTTTTTATGCATAGGCATCCCATGGCTTTTACTTTCTTGAGGCATGTACCCCAAGAGGGTACGGCTACGTATACCCCGCAGCCGTTCATGCTGCCGTGGGGCGCTAAAGTCGATGATGCGTTTATCGACAAGCTATTTGAAATCTGCGAGCGCATGGGCTGGGGGCCTGACTTGGCCGATGACTTGATGGGCTGTATGGCCTTTGAGTCTGCCAGGACGTTCTCTCCCAGCATCAAAAACCAAGCGGGCAGCAGCGGTCGAGGCTTGATCCAATTTATGGAGGCTACGGCCCGCGACCTGGGCACCACTACCGAAGCCCTCGCCAGCATGACCGCCGTAGACCAGCTTGAGTACGTTTGCGCCTACTTCACCAAGTACCGATGGCATGAGCGCGTTCGCTGCCTGGAAGACATGTACATGGCCATCCTCATGCCAAAGTACATCAGCTCCCCGCTCGGCACCGTGCTATTCAGCGATGGCACGCGAGCGTATACGCAGAACCGTGGCTTAGACGCTGATCAGGATGGGCGCATCACGAAAGCCGAAGCCGCCGCCAAGGTGCGCGCTGTTTACTTGGAGGGATTCAAGGCAGGCAATGCCCGCGAGGTTTTCTATGACACCTGATTCAATTTTCGCACTCATACAGATACCGCTAGCGGCAGTGACCGCCATTCTCTATGGGCGACAATACAAACGCCACGGCGCCGTTTCGTTCAGCCGTGCGCACTGGCGAGAATGGCTGGTATCCATGGTATGGCTAGCGATTGCCGCTATAAGCTGCGGCATGGTCGCATGGCGTCTTGGCACGGCTAGCGAAGTCGTGGCTCCCGATTACCGCGCCGCCGGTGGAATGGCTGTTCAAACGCTTTATCAAATCGTCGTCCTCATTGCATACGTTGCGCTCAGAGATCACCGCGGCTCAGAAAAATAGGGGTCGCGCATGGCCGAACTACTGGCACAGCTATGGTCGTGGGCGGCTATGCCCTTTCAAGATCCTCGCATTGCGGCAGCAGCTCCGGCGTTTGTTGTTTCCTGGCTGATTGGTAACCGCAATACCGCCTTGGTCTGCGCAATCATCGCCTTCTGCACGATCAACCTGATTATATACCTAAGCGGCATACCGGCGAACGGTGCGTATCAACTACCCGTCGAGGCTGCTGCTGGCGTTGGGGCTGGGATGGCCCTCATGGGAGTGCATGGAATGCAAGACCGTGTGCAGCAACTCAAATTGAAAGCGCTCATCAACAGCATCGCTGAGAGCATCCGGGGCAAAAAATGAAACGACTATTCCGTAGTTACCCGGTGCCGCTCTGGATCGTCGCGCTGATGTTGGTGGCCGCCACGGTCATGGCCACCGGATGGGCCGCTGCTCACCAACGACGACTTGAACACCGCGACTTCTACTTGCAGCGCATCGCTGAACAGCAGGAAACCATCGAGCAGGTACAGCGCGTCAGCGTCGGCCTAATGGCGGCTAACGCAGTGATCATCGGCGGCTGGCAATACGAAAAGCGCCGCGCCGACGATAACGAGCAGAGCCTAAACATCGCCAACGGTCGACTCGGCCCGATGCAGCGCCGCGTTAACTCCCTCCAGGGTGATGTAGAGCGGCTGCGCAATAACTGGACAAGCGAGATAGGGGTGGAGTGATGAAGCGAATACAGCTAACTGATGAAGCGCCTATCTGGTACAAGCTCTGGTCAAACCAAGCGCAGATGCTCGCTATTTTGGCCTACGCGCAAATGGCGTTACCGTTCTGGGAGGGGGTTATACCGCCCTTTTGGTTTGGCATTGCCGGGGCGGTGATCAATACGGCGGGTATCTACCTGCGCGGGGTCAAGCAGCCAGGCCTCAAGCGAGGTACTAATGCTTAGCAGCCTGTGGTCAAAGATTGCCGGTGCGCTGGCTTTAGTCGCTGGACTACTTGGCGCCGCTTTGCTCTACACCGGTGGCCAACGCGACCGCGCCCGCGAAGCAGCTATCCGTGCGAAAGCCGAAGCGCAGAGTAAAAGCGCCGCACTCGATGCCGAGCGCGCTATCGACGACGCCCGCGCCCAGGTGCGCGAGAAATCAGCGGAGAAGCAACGTGAAGCCGATCAACGCCCTAAAGGCCAGCGGCCAAGTGGTTCATTTAGGCAGTAAATGGTAGAATTTAAGGGTGGCTAGGCCCGTACAGCCGAAAAGGAGTGACGCCTACTCCCTGCCACACCCATTAAAGGCGAAACGGGAAGGCGACGTTATGAAGATTGGAACGATTATATCCGGCGAATACCGAGAGTGGGATCACAGAGAGCTAGCGGCTTATCTTGAAGAGAGTGGATCGGATGACGCTCTATCTGCCTACGAAAGGCAGCTAGGCGCGCTGCCCAAATGGCTGTCGTCTGATCGACTTCCTATAGCATTCGCAGCGCACAGCCCGGTCGGCCATATTAATTTCATCTTTACCGCCGACCTCTAGGCGCCAAGAACACCAATAGCCCAGCCGCCGCGCTGGGCTTTTTAATGGGCCGAATATGCGATACATGATACCTCTCCTCGCTGTATTGGCCCTAAGTGGCTGCACCACTACCGAGTTCATCCACGTCACGCCTGAATGCACGCCACCGCCCTCTCCTGTATTGCCTGAGCTAAGCAAAGGCGAGCTATGGGATAGGTTGGGGGATAGCGAGTATCGGCGCTTAGAGGCTTATATCAACGGGCTATGGGCTTATTCAGACGAACAAGGCGCGATGCTTGAGGAGATGTGTGATGCTCAGGCGATTAATTGAGGCTTTTGGCTATAGCGTGATTTACCAGAGCGAACTTGGCATTCACTCGCATAGGTACAGCGGAATAGACCACACAATGAACCGCCCTATACATCAAGGTATGTCAGTGGCGCCGCCCTGGGCAAAGCTGCGAATCGTCAAGAGGTCGCAAGATGGCTCTGTTATCTAAACGCCTCGAAGCCTGGCTGCGTGTCCGCTACATCATCGCTGTCTACCTGCTGTCGTGCTACTGGCACCGTAAGCGCAAACATTGACCAGGAGTGGTTATGGGTAACGTCGCACCAATTGACGCAAACCTCCCGCAGTACCGCAAAGACATAGCGGCATCGCTACGCGCCGTGGCCGGCAGCATCGAGTCTGGCGAATACCAGCCTTCTCTCCTGATGATTGTTCACGACTGCGATAAAGACGAAAGCGAGCTAGCTACCTACAGCCAAGGCCGAAGGGCTGATGACGTATTGGCCTGCATCGGGTTACTTGAGCTAGCAAAGATGGCAGTAGCGACACCAGATTGATTGACTCAAGCCGAAAGGCAGGAGGTGGTCATAATCTCCATGCAGGGCTCTGGAACCCTGCGCCACGCCGCGATGGCGTAGATGCGCATCAAAGAGCGTTCCATTTTGGGCGCTCTCTAATGTGTATTGACCATAGGTAATGATATGAACATCGCCATCAAGCGCGTTTCCACTGTATGCAGTCCTGATGCTTACATCTTGGTAGATGAGAAGGATGAGGCGCTGCCCTTTCAGGTTGAGACGGTGTTGAAGTCTACTGCTAATGCCCTGCCCACGTTTACCGTCACATTCCAAGCTGGCGAGAACGGCTTGCGTGTAATTGATCCCGAATAGGTAACCACATGGCAAGACCTACCAAGTACAGGGCGGAGTTCGCCGAGCAGGCCCGCAAACTGTGCTTGCTGGGTGCGACGGACGCTGATTTAGGCGGATTCTTTGAGGTGCCAGAGTCCACTATCAACAACTGGAAGAAAGCTCATAAAGAGTTTTTGGAGTCCATTAAAAAGGGCAAGGTTCTAGCTGACGCCGAGGTGGCTGCCCGCTTATATGAGCGCGCCCTTGGTTATAGCCATCCAGAAGAGAAGGTTTTCCAGAATGCTGGCGAGATCATTACTCATCAAACGACAAAGCATTACCCACCGGACACAACCGCGGCAGCTATTTGGCTGAACAACCGGAAGCCCGACCGATGGCGGAATAAGCCGGAAGCTGATACGGGTAATGATGCCCCTCAACCCGTTCAGGTAGTCTTTAAGGTGCAGGATGCTAGCAGCCCAGAACGAAACAGAGGTGACGCTTAATCAGCCGCAAGGCGATTTTCTACAGCTTCCACATAAGTTCCGCGCTTACGTGGCTGGTTTTGGCTCAGGCAAGACGTGGGTAGGCTGCGCAGGTATTGGTGAACACGCATGGAAACATCCAGGCATAAACATGGGCTACTTCGCCCCTACCTACCCTCAGATAAGGGACATCTTCTACCCTACCATTGAGGAAGTCGCTCACGCCATGGGGCTGCGGGCAGAGATACGCGAAGGCAACCGCGAAGTCCATCTCTACAGCGGTCGTCAATACCGTTCGACTACCATTTGCCGGTCAATGGATAAGCCAGGCGCTATCGTCGGCTTCAAGATCGGTCATGCATTGATTGATGAGCTAGATATTATGGCCGCTGCCAAGGCTCGTATGGCCTGGCGCAAGATCATGGCCCGGATGCGTTACAAGGTCGACGGCCTTAAGAACGGCATCGATGTAACGACGACGCCCGAAGGTTTCAAGTTTACCCATGAGCTATTCGTTAAGTCTTTGCGCGAAAAGCCAGAGATGGGCGCTCGCTATGGCCTGATCCAAGCCTCTACCTACGACAACGAAGCCAATCTGCCTGACGACTACATTGACTCTCTTCTTGAGGCCTATCCGCCTCAGTTAATTGATGCCTACTTGCGCGGTCTGTTCGTCAACCTGACCACAGGCACCGTATACCGCCAGTTTGATCGCCGTCTTAGTGATTGCAACGACACGCTAAGCAAAGGCGAGCCGCTTTATATCGGCTTGGATTTTAACGTCGGCAAGATGAGCGCAATTACTCACGTAAAGCGAGATGGCGACCCTAGGGCTGTTGACGAGATTATGGGCGGCCTCGATACGCCGGACATGATTCGCCAGATCAAAGAGCGCTACTGGGAATACAAAGACGGTGACTACCGCAAGACCTGCGAGATACGCATTTACCCTGATGCAAGCGGTGATTCACGAAAAAGCGTCAACGCATCTACCACGGACATTACTCAGCTCAAGCAAGCTGGCTTCAAGGTAGTTGTCGATGCTAGCAACCCGCCAGTTAAAGACCGCGTGAACAGCATGAATGCCGCCTTCTGCAACGCAAAAGGTGAGCGGCGATACAAGGTCAATATCAGCAAGTGCCCGACCTACGCGGACACGCTGGAGCAGCAAGCCTGGACGATACATGGCGAGCCTGAGAAAGAAGGTGATAAAGACCATCCAAATGACGCGGCTGGCTACTTCATTTTTAAAGACTATCCAATTTACAAGCCGCAGGTTGGCATGAGGCGTATGCCTGGGCTCGCTTAATCGCAAAATATTCAACTAAGAGGCTTGCTAATGGCGGTCACATCGCAGAATTCGCAATATACCGCCATGCTCGAAGAATGGCAGGAGATGGAAGACGCCCTTATCGGGCCGCGTGCCATTTCCGCTGGCGGCATCATTTACCTGCCCAAAACCTCGGGAATGATCGAGGCCGAATCGTTGGCAGCTACGGACAACAGCCCGCTAACGCCCGATCAGGCCAGGCAGCTTTACCTCGCCTATAAGCGCCGCGCTGAGTACCCGTTATGGGTGAAAGACTCGCTGCGCACGATGGTCGGCTTGGTATCGCGGCAAGAGCCGGAGATTCAACTGCCTGATCAAATGTCAGACTTGCTCAATGAGGCCACCAGCGACGGATTTAGCCTAAAGCAGCTCTACTTGCGTATTGTTGCCGCCCTGCTGACTAAAGGGCGCAAGCCTTTGTTGGCTGAGTTTGACGATAACGGGAAGCCTTACATTGCGACCTACACCGCTGAAACGACGCCCAACTGGCTAACCTCAGATGCTGGCGGGCGGCAAGACTTAACCCTGGTGGTATTCACTGAGCAAAAGCTAAAGGCTGGGGCTGACGAATTCGCACCTGAATACGAAACCGTTTATAGGGTGCTCGATCTTCAAGAGGGTCTGCGTTACCGCGTTCGCATCATGAACGAGGCAGGCGTTGAAATAGAAAATACCGAATACCCCGGCCTCATTGGCGGCACCCAGTCAACGCCGCTAAAGTTCATTCCAGCGGTTTTTGCTGGAAGTACTGACAACAACGCGGATGTTGACGAGATCCCTCTGCAGACAATGGCTAAAGCCGCGCTCAAGTATTACCAGCTTAGCGCTGATTACTACACTGCGATGCATTACACCGCTCATCCCCAGCCTTGGATAGCAATGAACGGTGACGGTGATATGCGCGTCACTGGCCCTATGGCTGCCTGGATGCTGCCAGAAAATGGCAAATGCGGTTATCTAGAATTTACAGGCGCGGGCATTGAAAAGCTTCGCCAAGCCATGCAAGACCAGCAGAACGCCGCTGCTGAGTCAGGCGCCAAGACTATCGACATTGGCGGCATGGAGTCAGGCGAGGCCCGCAAGGCTAGGCAGAATGACCAATACTCCGCGCTTTACAGCGTATGCGTGAACGGTGCTGAAGCGTTAGAGCAAATGCTTCGCTATATCGCCTACTGGAAAGGGATGAAAGAGGCTGAGGTAGCTGAGAAAGTCATCTTCAAGGTTGAGCCCAAGTTCAGCAAGGAGGAGGTCGACGCCGCGATGCTTCAGGTGGTTTACAACATCGTCATGGCTGATCGTGCGCCGAATGAAGTGCTGTTTGAATCAATGCGCAAAGCTGGACTTACTGACATGTCAGACGATGAGTTGGTTTCGCTGATGACAACAGGAGGTTTGCCGCTGCCTGAAGGGGTTGAGTGATGGATGAGATCGAGCGCGCACAGCAGAAAGCCTTTGATGCCGTCCTGCGTAATGCCCTGGCCGTCGAGCGAAACAATCGCGGCTTAGTGGCTGATATGAATGATGTGGTGGGTAATGCAGGCCGTACGCTGGGGATGGAGCTGCTGGAGCGGTTAGACAACCTCACCCCTGGCGAGCTGCGTACACTAAGCCGCTATCGCTCAGGGCAGCGCGTTGACCGCCTGCCGACTCGCGTGCAGGGCGTCGTTAAGCTCCTTGATGAATGGGCGGCATCGCTTGGCGCCACTATCATGTCAACGTGGAAGGAAGGCGCGATAGATTTCACGCAAGCTGAATCGGACTTCATCGTTGATCTGATGAAAGAGACGCTGGTGGATGCGCCTACAGCCACCATTAGCGCCGCAGCGGTCTACAGGCAGGCCATGGAAACGCCGGCGCTGGGTGTC
>Ga0209344_10002235_pt1 | contig 22104 bp, 14 predicted proteins | sample Cruoilmetagenom6_FD_187293 | JGI IMG/M metagenome (GOLD analysis project Ga0209344, IMG submission 187293) | Oil polluted marine microbial communities from Coal Oil Point, Santa Barbara, California, USA - Santa Barbara Oil Seep Sample 6 (SPAdes)... | ecosystem: Environmental > Aquatic > Marine... | reverse complement strand
ACATCTGGGATTATTTATCTGTGAATGTTGACCTTTTTGTCTAAAAATCACATCACTTTATTTAAGTGATGCTAAAAAATCCATAGCGTCTTGACGTTCATGGCTTATTTTCATATCAGGTAGTGAATTCAAAAAGGTTTTGCCATAGCCTTTGCTGGTGATTCTGCGGTCACAGATAACCAGTACACCACGGTCTTCTTCACCACGGATAAGCCTTCCGGCGCCTTGTTTTAAACTGATGATGGCTTTGGGAATTTGATAATCAAAAAATGCTTTGCCACCGTTTTTATTGATGTGCTCAATTTTGGCTTTAAGCACGGGCTCACCGGGGTGCGCAAAAGGTAGCTTGTCGATGATAACACAACTTAAGCTGGCTCCAGAGACATCTACCCCTTCCCAGAAACTGGCAGCACCTAATAACAAACCATTACCCGAAGCGCGGAAATCTTCCAACATTTGATTGCGATCACCTTCACCTTGAACAAACAAAGGGCGGTCTAATTGATCACGAAAATGATAAGCCGCCATTTGTAATGATCGGTGCGAAGTAAACAAGAAAAACACGCCACCCTTGGCCTGTTTGATAATGGGCGTAACATAATCGAACATGGCTCGATTGAACTCAAAGTCGTTCGGTTCAGGTAAGGTTTTAGGCAACAGCATCAAAGCTTGATTCGGATAATCAAAAGGGCTATCCAGCAACAGAGTTTCAGCCGGGTCAAAACCTGTTTGTGATTGAAAATGGGCAAATGAATGGTTCACTGTTAATGTCGCTGAAGTCAATACCCAACTGGTTTCAAGAGGCGCTCTAAACTCTGACAAAGGATCAGCTATTTCTAAGGGTGACTTGTGCAATGCAAAGTATTTTTCTCTGGCTTCAAACCAATAAATATAATTCGATTCCTTTTGTTCCATCATGTCTTGCAACATGATCTTTAAAGCATCAAGGCGTACATAACAATTTTGCAAACCGGTGCTTTGTACCACCAACGGCTCTAAAGCCGTGATAAGTAAGTTCATTTGATGCATTAATAAATCAAATGCTTCAATAACGATTTCTGTCTGAAACAAACGTTTACTGCTTTCTCTTTCAGGCATCTGACTCATAACCAATAAAACATCTCGCAATGTACGCTTCATTTGTTCATGCGAATCACTGATCGAGGCAAAAGCCGCATCCACTTCACCCGCCTCGGTTAACAAGTCATTTAAGATATCTGTACATTGTCTTGAACTGAACAAATGACTAAAAAACCGTCCTGCGATTTCCGGAATTTGATGTGATTCATCTAAAACAATGACATCTGTCTTGGGTAACAATTCACCAAAACCACCCTGTTTAATCGCCATATCAGCAAACAACAAGTGATGATTAATCACCAACAAGTCAGCTTCCAATGCTTTACGTCGCGCCTTATAAACAAAACAGTCCGTATAATGATCACATTCTGATCCCAAACAGTTTTCTGGGTTTGAAGTGATATTCAATAACAACATTCTGTTTTCAACTTGGTTAATAAATTCAGATACTTCACCTCTGATGCTGTTGTGAACCCATTTTTTAAGGTAATTAAACAATGGTTTATTTTCAGGGAACCGACTGACTGGCATCACCGCTGCTTTATGGTAACGATGTAAACAAAGGTAATTACTGCGGCCTTTTAACAACCTCACTTTGGGTTTAATTGATAACAGTTCTAGTAGTTTTGGAATGTCCTTACTGAACAGCTGGTCTTGTAATGTTTTGGTTCCGGTTGAAACGATGATTTTTTTACCTGACAACAAAGCCGGTAACAAATAAGCAAATGTTTTACCTGTTCCGGTACCAGCCTCTGCAATCAAAACCGATTGGTTCTCTATGGCTTGTGAAATCTTTTCAGCCAATTCAATTTGTTGAGGCCTGGACTTAAACCCAACCAGTTTTTCCTTAAACAGTCCGTTTTCACCCAAAACATCATTGATTTTCATAAATAATTCTCGACCATCAATATTTAGGTGTGCTGACTTGAGTACAAGATGCTATGGCATCAAGTGCCATTGCCTGAGTCTCAACATCACCCAACATTTCAGCCGCTAACGCCAATGTTCGTCTGGCCCTTTCACAGATAGGCCCATGCTTTGGTCCTTCTGTAAAAACCCAATTTGACCACTTAAATGCGGCTTTATAATCACCTTCTGATAAATAGACTTCGGCCAAATGTTGATGGACTGTTGCTGATGTTGGACTGATACTCAATGCTCGATTAAAGGTCAGAATGGCTTCATTAACCAGGCCATTCTCTATTTGAGCTTCGGCCTCATTAATTAATATTTGTACGGCTTCAGGCACCATCGGAGCAATCTGAATGATTGATGTATTGTGATCTGAAGGATCACGAACATCATCAGTGATATCAATGGGCTTTCTTTGGCTACAGTGGCTCAAAGCAAGGATTAAAATGGTGGCTAAAACACCACGATAGAAGCAAAAATTCATAACCGCATCTTATCTGCTTAGCTAATTTCTAACAAGACAATGGTTACAAATTCATAAATAAATGAGACCATAATATCAATGCCCCGCTGCTGCCCGAATAGGGTGTTGGTTGGTTGTCATCTCTGCCAACCCAAACGGTAACCAATAAATCTTGGTTAAAACCTGAAAACCAACTGTCTCTGCCTTTGTTGGTGGTCCCTGTTTTACCAAACATCGGCTGAGGTAAATTAAATTGCTGAGTGATTTTCTTCGCCGTGCCCTCAGTCGTAATCGCATGCAAGGCTTGATTAACCTGATCAATATTAGCTGTTTTGGGTTGTTTTTGCCTGACCTGCTGACTCTGGCTTAACAATTTACCATCACTTTGTGTAATGTAATTCACCGCATACACTTGCTGATTTTTACCTCTTGAAGAGAACAAGCCATACAGATGATGAACTTCAAAGGGGGTTAAGTCTATCGCTCCCAAAAACAGCGAGGGGTGATGACTTCTGTTGATATTCAAGCCCAACTGGGTTAAGTATTGAACGAACCGATCCAATCCAATTTTCAACCCCAAACCGACAGTTGCTTGGTTTCTTGAATGAATCAAGGCCTGGCTTGCAGTTATTTTTCCCCAACTTTTTTGGTCCCAATTTTTTGGTTGCCATACATGACCATCATTTGTTTTTAAACTCAAAGCACTGTCGCTCAATTCAGACTGAAAACTAAACCCAGCAAGCTGTTCTAACCCAGCGAGATAAACCAATGGCTTAATTAATGAACCAATTTGTCTTTTGGCTAACAAGGCCCTGTTGTAATGTGATTGACCATTTTTTGAACCAGTTAAAGCCAGTAATTCGGCATTTTGCGCGCCACTGACCACAATTGCACTTTCCACATCTGAAGACAGCCAATCATTGGTTTTCATCGCAGTTTGTGTGGTTTTGTATTGAATATATGGATCTAAAAATGTAAATATTTTCAATCCTTTTTGTTTAAGATCTGATTGGCTGAACTGCGATCTGATTTGACGCTTGACCACATCCATATAATCTTCGTAATCAGCCCTAAGTCTGCGATGTTGTGACAACCCCAGTGGTTGTTGGCTTGATGATTGCCACTGTGCTTGATTTATAACACCGGTATCTAACCAAGTTTTCAGTACCAAATTGCGGCGCTCAAGTGCCCGTTTTGCCTGTTTAAAGGGGTTATACCATGAGGGACCTTTGATGATACCAACCAATAATGCTTGGTCTGCGATATTGAGTCTTTTAACCGGTTTAGCAAAATAATAACTGGCTGCTTCAACCACACCATGAATTGAAACTTTGCCATCTTGTCCCCAATAGATTTCATTGAAATACATTTCAAGAATAGCGGCCTTATCCAGCTTGCTTTCTAACAAAGTGGCCGCGAAAGCTTCATGAAGCTTTCTTAACAAACTGTTTTGATTGTACTGAAGCTTGTTTTTAACCAGTTGTTGAGTAATTGTGCTCCCCCCTTGTATCACTTCACCCGCCATCATATTTTTAATCGCAGCACGTAAAATACCAAGCCATGAAACCCCATGATGTTCACTGAACGTCCGGTCCTCTACCGCTTGGAGACCTTGAACCATGGTATCAGGAATTTCGGTGACTCTAATGGGCTGTCTGTTTTCCAAACCTGCGGAGAAAAAATGGCCAATCACTTTGGGTTCAAGTCGATAAATAGCTGGGCTTAAAGCTTCAACCACACCATTCGAAAGGGTTAATTTAACTCTTTTGGGAACGGTTACCCCATCTGCAAAATTGAAGCCTTTGGTGTAAATGTCAAAACTGTTTTGGTATTTTTGGTATTGCCCCAATTTTGGCGTACCACTGACCTGAATATATCCCAAAGCATCCAATTCAAACATCAGCGCCTGGGGCGATATGTTTTTATTTTGATACAACTCTAAGGGACGAGCATACACCACTGATGGGATATCCCACTGCTCATTAACAATTGATTCAGTGACATGGTCAATATAAAAATACCAAGGAACCACGAGTCCAATACAACAACCCAAGAAATACCAACACAATCGTATTATCCAGAATTTAATGGGGTATTTTGAGGTGGTTTTTTTGGTCACTTATTTTACGACGGGGTTCACAATTATTTTTGGCTCATATTAACATGAGATTTATTATTAATGCGTACAATGCTTACTTTTACATTTTTACTAAAGGAAAAAATATATGCGTATCAATCATTTTTTATTAGCCGGCTGTTTATTTACAGGAATGGTAGAGGCTGACACCACCTTAATTTATAACAACAAGGAGGGTCAAGAACACAGTCGCATGCTGTTAACAGAAGGCAAAGTTAAAATGACCAATCAAGCCGACTACTCGACTGAAATACTTTTCAATTCAACAAACACTTCATTCACTGTGATAAACCATGATGAAAAATCATATATGGTTTTTGGCCAAAAACAAATTGAAGCCTTGGGCGATGTATCTAAAATGGTTGATAAAATGATCGATCAACAATTGTCTCAAATGCCTGAAGCCCAACGCGAACAAATGCGGGGCATGATTGAAACAATGGTTAAAAAACAAATGCCTAAAGCGGCACCAATGCCCAATTACAATAAAAGTGGAGAATCTAAAACCTACAATGGATTCGATTGTGATGTGGTGGTTAAAGAAGTTAAAGGCCAAAATGACGGTGAGTTTTGTGTGACTCAATATTCAAACTTAGGGATCAGTGACGGGGAATACAGTGCAGTCAGTCAATTCATGAAAATTGCTGAAAAAATGGCCGCACAATTTGGTCAAGACCAAAGTATGAACTTCGATGCCATTGGACAAGTTGTGCCAGTTTATTATGACATGTCAAATAACCAAGGTTTTTTAACCGAGGTTAATGATGACAACCTGCCCAAAGGCACCTTCGAAGTTCCCGCCGGTTACCAAGAAGAATCGTTGCCTAAAGAACTGTTTTAACCACAAACTGATTAATTCTGGTAAGAGCCTCCGACTCCTGTTGGAGGCTTCTGACAATTATGGCCATCATTTCTCAGCACCTAACACCTGTAATTTTGGTAGAATGCGCGCATGTTAGAGAATGTTCACCAGGTTTTTTACAACAGCACTGAAAATAAGCAGTCTGATTCACAATGGCACACAGTACATGAGTCTTGTGATGCTTGGCTGTATGACCAAATCAAACAAAAATATGCCGATAAAGGCCTCATTGTTATCATCAATGCCAAAGCCAAACGACCAGCCAATTGGCTGCGTCGATTAATCCAACCATTCTCCGAATTTAATGACATTAACTGTGTCACTTCACTCAGCACCGATTTTTTTGAATTGTCCCCACTGGCATCAGGGTGTGAATTCAAAGGAAACTTAGACGACCTAGACCATGCCATCTTTGTGGCTCAAAAACCTCAAATTTTTCTCACTTCTGCAATCAATCCTCAAGCTTTTGCAGTTCGGAATTCCTCATTTTTAGCCAAGCCTGAAAATGTGTACGCCACCAATAATTTGTTGATAAACCGGCCCAGTCAATCGGGCCACATTACTGGCATTTCAGGCCCTGATGTTGGAGACCAAAGACCGTTGCCGGCGCACCCTTTGGCTGAATTACAATGGTATTTTATTCAAAATAACAAACCTTGGCAGCAACAAGAATATCCTGGACTGAATCATAAACCAAATGTGCTACATCTGTTAATGGACTGGGGTGGTGGCGTACAAAAATGGGTTGATGATTTTATTCAGTCCCATCCAGAATTGAATCATTATATTTTGGTCAGTGAAGGTGAATTCTACCGAAAAATGCATGGTGAAAAACTTAAGTTATATTGGAATGACAATCGCAACCCTTCGATTAAACAATACCACTTAAGTCGACCCATTAAAGCCACATGCGTTTCGCATCCAGAGTATAAAAAGATATTGGATCAACTACTGATAGACTTAGACATCAAAACTCTTTTTGTCTCGTCACTGATTGGTCATGCCATGGATTGTTTGGCTACGGGCTTACCTACTGTCCGAATACTACATGATTACTTTCCACATTGGCCAAGTTTAAATGCACAATTAGATGCGGATGTTATTGGTGAAAAACAAATCGAAGTGGCTTTAGAAAAATCAGTTGACGAGCCCTTGGGGGAAATCAGCAGTAATCAACTCGATCAATGGCAAGTGAATACCAACAAACTGCTATCAAAACCTAAAACCACAGTGGTTGCACCAAACCAATCAGTCATTGATAACTTAAAAAAATTAGCCCATTCTGCTTGTTATGACGATGCACAGCTCATTCCACATGGCATCAACCAACTTAAACCTATTACCTACCAATCAACCCAAAAATTGTTCAAAATTTTGGTGCTTGGAAGAATCAGCGAACCTAAAGGCCAGGCTTTACTGACCGAATGTATAGAATCTTTTCAGACCAATAATAATATAGAGTTTGTCTTGTTAGGTGCGGGTAAGTCTGGCGCCATGTTTGAATCTTATCACCAAGTAACAGTGATTAAAGATTACCACCAAACTGACCTGTCTCAAATTGTTGAAGGGTTAAATCCACAGTTGGCCTTGTTATGCTCTATTACTTCTGAAACGTTCAGTTATACACTGTCTGAGCTACACATGTTGGGGCTGCCTGTTTTAGCCACCCGAGTTGGTGCATTTAACAACCGAATCATTGATAACAAAACAGGTTTTTTAGAAAACCTAAATGCCAGCTCACTTCATGATCGAATTCTTAATCTAAAAAACGAACCTGAATTATTAAACAAAGTCAGTCATGAAGCTAAAAAACTGACGCACTGCTCGCTGCATGAAAATGCTGAGGGTTATCACGCATTACTACAGACTTACCACCTGAGTGAATCGCTGTATCAGCTCAATGGAATTGTTACGCCCAATCCATTGGCACAATCATCACAAACCTCTTATGAGGAAATAAACCGCCTACACCATCAACTCAGGGCTACCGAGCAGAACCTAGACGAAAAAGTTGCATGGGCTAAAGAATTAAGCCTACACATCGTTCATTTAGAGCGCAACATAGAAACTGAACGAGCGGAAATAGACCGCTTAACCCTCACCCTAAAACAGACTCAAAAACAAGCCCATCAATTATCAGCCAAAATTGAAGACATCAACAATCAATTGAACCAAGTCACTGCGCACCGAAACCAACTACTTGAAACTTTAAACACCGCAGAAAGCCAAATTGAAAACATGTTAAACAGTCGTTCTTGGCGTTTTACCGCACCTATGCGAAAATTGACCACTTATGCACGACACAAAAGAAATGCATTAAAGTTTAGGCTGGCTCAAGTGCTTGGTTTACCAAAAAGGGTTAAACAAAGCCTAAAAACACGAGGGCTCAAAGACACAGCTAAACTGGCCACCAGCAAGCTCAAAAAAACCAAACCAACTGTGGCCAAAGTCAAAGTTCATCAGGTCACTGAAACATACACACCTTTAACCATTAACACCGCTAACAACCCTTTGGTTAGTGTCATTATCCCGGTTTACAATCAATACAAACACACTTACCACTGTCTGGAATCGCTGGCACGGCTTAAAGACACGACTCCATTTGAAGTGATTGTGATTAATGATTGCTCAACTGACGACACTGAAAAACAATTGAAACAAATCACTGGAATTACTGCATATACCCAAGCCCAAAATGGCGGGTTTATCGAGTCCTGTAATACTGGTGCGAAAATGGCAAACGGTGATTATTTGCTGTTTTTGAATAATGACACCGAAGTATTGCCAGGTTGGTTAGATCACTTGATTGCTACTTTTAAAACTCAGTCGAATGTCGGTTTAGTGGGGTCTCAACTGATTTATCCAGACGGACGTCTTCAAGAAGCGGGTGGCATTGTTTTTGCCGATGCATCAGGATGGAATTATGGCCGTTTTGATTCACCGGATGATCCAGAATACCAACATGTTCGGGAAGTTTCCTATTGTAGCGGTGCCAGCATCATTATTCAGAAACAACTGTTTAATGAGTTGGGTCAGTTTGACCAACGTTACAAACCAGCCTATTATGAAGACACTGACCTGGCCTTTGCGGTCAGATCTGTTGGCAAAAAGGTCTATTACCAGCCCTTAAGTAAAATAATCCATTTTGAAGGTATTTCATCTGGCACCGATTTAACCTCAGGCACCAAAAAATACCAAGTGGTCAACCAACAGAAATTCTTGGAGAAATGGCATTTAACGTTACCAAACCAACCACTGCCAAACACGGACATTGAACTGGCACGTTTCCAAAATCAGTCGAAAAAAGTTTTGATTTTAGATGCTTGTACACCAACGCCTGACCAAGATTCAGGCTCGTTGCGAATGCTGAACCTGATCCAAATCTTTAATGAAATTGGTTATCAAGTCAGCTTTATTCCAGAAAATATGGCTCATTTTGATCAATACACCACCAACCTACAACAACTCGGTGTTGAATGCGTCTATGCCCCCAAATACAATACACCCATCGACTACCTCAAAGCCAAAGGCCATCTTTTCGATGTGGTCATCCTCAGTCGTTACTATGTTGCAAAACCGCTGATGTCTTCTATTCGCAGTTATTGTTCAAAGGCAACATTGTGGTTTGACACGGTTGATTTACATTATCTTCGTGAACTGAGAATGGCTGAAATTGCAGCCGACCCACAACTGATTAAGTCCGCAAACATAACCAAAACACAAGAGCTTGCTGTGGCCAAAGCCTGCGATTTAACCTTGGTGGTGAGTCCACATGAAAAAGAAGTTTTGGCACAGGAAATGCCTGAGCTGAAAGTCGATGTTTTATCCAATATTCATGAAATATTTGGAAACAAAAACAACTTCAACAATCGCCAAGACATCATGTTTATTGGCGGCTATCAGCACACACCCAATGTTGATGGATTGTTGTGGTTTGTTGATGAGATATTCCCATTAATTTGTGCGGCTTTACCTGACATTAAATTGCACGTTATTGGCTCCAAAGCCCCTCAAAAAATAATTGACCTGGGACAACATCCCAACATTGAATTTCATGGTTTTGTAGAAAACATTGATCCATTTATGCAAACCATAAAAGTCGCTGTGGCACCATTGAGATTTGGTGCGGGTGTAAAAGGCAAAGTCAATATGAGTATGAGTCATGGACAACCTGTAGTAGGCACAAAAGTCGCTGTCGAAGGCATGTACACTACCCACGAAATAGATGTGATGATGGCTGATGAACCCGAAGCATTTGCTCAGTCAGTCATTCGCCTGTATCAAGAAGAAGAGCTGTGGTCGCAAGTTTCAGCCGGTGGTTTAGACAATGTAAAACGATGGTTTTCCTTTGATGCCGCCAAGGCACAGGTTACCAAACTGTTAAAACAATTCAGTACAAATAGTAAAAACACCACCAATATCAAATAATTACAGTGGTTATTTGTTCAATTCGTTAAAAAATTCTTTCGGCCAGTATGATAATTGGATACAATCCTTGATATATGGTTAAATTTTTTCGATAGTCATATTCTGGAAAAATTTTCTTAACCAAAATAATTAGAGGGTAATAAATGGTTCACTTACAAAACAATAAAATGCTGTTGTTTCTGTTATCACTTTTGATGCTGATAACCGGCTTGATTGAAACAGAACAAATAGTGGTGTCTTTGATTTTGTTTTCTTTAGTTGTAATGAGTGGCTGGGTATATTCTTTGCCCATCATTAAAGACCGTTTTGATGAAATTGTTGCTGCTCAAGTCAATAGAACTGTACCTCTTATTGCCAGTTTGTTTTTAGCAGTCAGCTTCTGGCTCATCGAAAATACCCACGCTCCTTTGTTTATCGCATTGGTGCTTGTTTGGTTGTCTGGAGTCTTACTATTTTCAGGATTAAACCTAAAAAACACCAGCGCTGCGGTTTCCGCGCCGATCCTCTCTTTAGTTGTTTTATTTATTCTACAACCGGTTAATTTGACCGGTTTGTCATCACCTTTGTTGTTTTCTTTGTTACTGATCTTAACCACTGCATTTTTAGTGGTGTCTATTAAATTAATCTTAAGTGATTCCACCATAAAACAAACCAAGAAAACCGACCCACTCCCTGCAAGTTTAGCCAACCAAGTTAAGAAAGCCGAAGACGCCAAACATGAAGTAAAAGAATTAAAAGCAGAAATAAAAAATCTACAAGTTGATTTATCAGCCGCTGAAATGGCAAAAATGGAATTTTTGGCTACCATGAGTCATGAAATTCGTACACCGCTCAATGGTATTGTGCCATTAATTGATATAGTCATGGATACCGAGCTCAACGATTTCCAAAGAGACTACCTCAATACAGCACACACCTCTGCCACTCAAATGCAAAAGCTGATTGATGATTTGTTGGATTATTCTAAAGTTGAAGCTGGCAAATTAACCATAGAAGTGACTGGAATCAAGCTGAATAAAGTGGTCAATGAAGTTTTAGACAGCCTCACCCCCAGTGCTGAGCGCAAAGGTTTAGAGGTTAAATTAACCATCGATGATCAAATTAATCCTTTGTTGCGTGGTGACCCCATTCGAATTCGCCAAGTATTAATGAACATCGTTTCAAATGCGATCAAGTTTTCAGACCATGGACGCATTTCAATTGAAGTCAAAAAAGTCAAAAACTTTGCAACCAACGAATTAATTCGATTTTCGGTCAGCGATCAAGGCATCGGCATTTCGCCAAACCAAATAGAAAAATTATTCAATGCATTCACCCAAGGTGATAACTCATCCACTCGTAAATTTGGTGGTACTGGTTTGGGTTTAGCCATCAGTAAGAAAATTGTTGAGCTGTTAAAAGGTCAAATCGGCGTTGAATCAAAACCAGGTATCGGTAGTACTTTTTGGTTTGAAATTCCCTTTACCAAATCAGCGGGCGGTGCACTAGAAGGCGGGACAGAAGTTCACCAACACCAAGCCATTTTAATTAATACCAACCCCACCCTGTTCAAGTCAATTCAAAACAATTTAGAAAAACTCAGCCTGCCGGTTCAAACCTCTTTAAATTATCAACATGCTTTATCAAGGATTCAGGCTGCACGGGGTATTCAAGATGGCAAAACAACCTTGTTGTTTATTGATTTTGATACCAATGCCAAAACATTAAGACAAATACTGATTTTGGTAGAAAAGGGGGACTTGGATGATGTTTGGATCTGCGCCATCACGAAAGGAGAACACATCGCTGGTGTCAAACAATATAAAAACATTCAAATCATCAAGTCTGATAAAGACATTGAATTGCTGATTGGTGAATTTGAACGTCGCTTTACACCTGAAGAAGTCATGCAGTTGGATGAACAACAGCCTGAACAAGAAATCGTTTCAGACAACCTTCAAGATGATGAGGCCATTGATCAAGAAGTAAGTTCAGATTCTACAGGCAGTGAACAGGTTAAAACCAAATCAATCTCAGACCTCAATAATATTTCTGAAACCATTTTATTGGTTGAAGACAATGAGGTTAACTTAAAAGTCGCCCAAAAACTAATTGATTACATCGGGTTTCCATTTGATGTGGCTGAGAACGGCATGGTCGCTTTAAACAAAGCTAAAAAAACGCGTTATAGACTGATATTAATGGATTGTCAAATGCCAGTTATGGATGGTTATTTCTGTACCAAACGGATACGAAAATATGAATCGAACCACCAATTGAATCATACCCCAATCATTGCCATGACTGCCAATGCCATGTTAGGTGACAAAGAAAAGTGTTTAGATGCTGGTATGGATGATTACATGTCTAAACCATTGAATCGATATGTATTAGAAAAAACCTTAAAAAAATGGGACCCTTTTGCGGCGGTCAAACAAAATCAACAGACAGCCAACAAATCAGCCGTTAAGGTAAAACACGAAGCTGTAATTAATCCTAAATGGCTTAATGCCAAGGCATTGGCAGAAATAAAAACATTTATGGGCGATGAAACCAATTCATTGTTAGATTTATTTCAACAAGAATCTCCCGAAATGCTGAATCAGTTGAAGACTTTTTCACAAACTCAAGATTTCACTGAAGCCAAACAAATTGCACATACATTGAAATCAACAGGCGCCAATATTGGAGCCACTGGTTTCAGTCACTTTTGTAAAAAAATTGAAGCAGCTGCTATTGAAAAGGACCTCCAGGCTGTAATCGAAAACATTCAAAAAGCCCGAAAAGCTTATATTTTGACTGTAACTGAAATTCAAAAATATAAAGATGCCGAAGCAAAATAAGATTATATAATGTCCTTATTTGGTCTTATTTTCATTCAGCTCCGGTTCAGAAAACTCATCAATTTTTAGTCTAAAATCAAACAGTGACTATCGGTTATTGATTATGCCTTTGTACCATAGTAAATTACCCAGCCTTTGACCAAAAACAGACCATGAAAAAAATCATTGTAGTCATGCTAATGGCAACATCAGCTCACGCCCAAGAGTCCTCAAATGCTGATGAACAGGAGTCAGTAGAATCATTATCCCCCTTGCAAGTAACAGCCAGCAAAACTGCCACCGCCACAAATGATTCGGCATCTGCAGTGACCGTGATTACTCGTGATGAAATTAAAAACAAACCCAACACTTTATTACCTGATTTACTGCGTCAAGAATCTGGGGTTTATATACAACAAACCACGCCAGGGCAAGCGGTGCCAATTATTAGAGGCCTGAAGGGATCAGGCAATGTTCATTTGGTCGATGGGATGCGTCTTAATACTGCTTTTTTCCGCAACGCGCCCAATCAATATTTGGCATTGGTTGACTCGTTTATGACGGCACAAATTGAAGTGGTTCGAGGCCCTTCTTCAGTTTTGTATGGTGGTGATGCGCTGGGTGGAGTGGTTAACGTGCTAACCCATACACCAGAGTTCTTCAGCCCTAATTGGGAAATCACAGGCGAACTATATACCTCATGGGACAGTGCCGATGAAAAATGGATCAGTCATGTTGGGGCTGATTTTGGAAACAATAAAATTGCATCAACCATCGGTCTCAGTTATCAAGACATCGGACAAAGAACAACTGGCGCAGGACAAACCATCCCCAGTACAGCTTATACATCACGTTCATTGAACAACAAATGGGTGTTCAACACCTCTGACATGAGTCACTGGGTGTTTGACTTACAATATACCCACCAACCAGCCACGCCGAGGGTCGATAACTTGGTGGCAGGATTTGGTGAAACTGAACCTGAATCTCTGGTGTATTTATTTCAACCCAATGAGCGTCAATTCGCACATTTAAAATACACATCAGCTTCACCAACTCAATGGTATGACATGGCAAATTACCATTTTGCATTTCAAAAAATCACCGACAACCGCTACAGCCAACCTTTTTCCGGAAGTCGCACGGACACAGAACAGAACCACAGCGATTTATTCACATTGCAAGCCGATTGGAATAAAGCCATGAGTGACAACAGTATGCTGGTTTATGGTTTTGATACCTATATAGACACCATTTCCAGTGCCAGACAGCGCGTGTCCTCAGAAGGTGTGGATGAGCCACGTGAATCCAGATACCCTGACCAATCCAATATGCGCCAAATTGCCATCTTTGCCGATTGGCATCAATACATTGGCAACCATGAATTAACCGCCGGTTTGCGCTTCAGTGATTATGACATCGATTTAAACAGCCCAGAAATTGCCCATGACCAATTGGACTTAAATGACCTCACTTGGCATACCAGTTGGTTGTATAAGATAAACGACAATGACCGAATATTCATCAACATTGGCCGTGGATTTAGACCTCCAAATATATTCGACTTAGGCCAAGTCGGAGAACGCTCGGGTAACCGCTTCAATGTCATCAATCCTGATTTAGATCCAGAATCTGTGATTTCATTTGATGTGGGCTTTAAACATGCAGGTAATAGATGGCAAGCAGAATTGGTGGCCTTTGTCGCCAGATATCAAGATGTTATTACTTCGGTAGAAACCGGTGAAGTCACAGCCGACGACTTAGCTGTCGTACAGTCACAAAACATCAACGAAGTGGATACCTATGGCTTAGAAGCTGAATTGAATTATTACTTCAGCAATGGCGGACATTTATTTGCCAATGTGACTTATACACATGGTAACGAAGAAACTGAAGATGCCACAGGCCCTGCTGATAGAATCCCGCCTACATTTGGTGTTTTAGGTTACCAACAAGACTTGAATGAACAATGGGATTTTCGTTCACAAATTCGCTACGCAAGCACCCAAAATCGTTTAAGTGCCAGAGATTATACTGACCCAAGAATCAATCCATTTGGCACGGGTGGTTTTGTGGTATATGATACCCACTTTAGCTGGCAGCAAAGCATAAACAGCCAAGTCAGGCTGGGTATAGAAAATATATTTGATAAAAAATACCGTGAGCATGCTTCCGGTTTAGATGCACCTGGTAGGAATTACCACGTTTCTTTTTACTATGATTTTTAAAGGTTAAGTCATGTTGATATTTGAAAAATCCAAAGCAGGCAGAACAGCCACTGCTCAATCTCCTAACGAAGTTGATGTTTCTGCATTAATCCCAGAACAATTTCAGCGCGGCAGCCGTTTGGGAATGCCACAAGCCAGTGAACTGGATGTGGTCAGGCATTACACCAAATTAAGTCAAAAGAACTTTTCAATCGATACCAACTTCTATCCCTTAGGATCATGCACCATGAAATACAACCCAAGGGTCTGTAATTCATTGGCAATGAAAGACGAATTTCTTTCCAGACACCCATTAGCACATCCCAGTTTGTCACAAGGCTACTTGGCTTGTATGTTTCATTTACAGCAAATTCTACAAGCCGTAACCAACATGAAAGGTGTTTCGTTAACTCCAATGGCTGGGGCTCAAGGTGAATTTTCTGGTGTGGCCATGATTAAGGCTTACCACGATGACCGCAAAGATTTTGCGCGTCGTGAAATCATCGTTCCAGATGCCGCTCATGGAACCAACCCCGCCACTGCCATCATGTGTGGTTACAAGGTCAAAGAAATTCGCACTGACAAAGATGGTAATGTTGATATGGATGCCTTGGAAGCTGCTTTGGGGCCTCATACTGCTGGTATCATGTTAACCAACCCATCGACCTTGGGTGTGTTTGAAAGTAAAATCAAAGAAATTGCGGAAAAAGTTCATGCCGCTGGTGGCTTGCTTTATTATGACGGCGCTAACCTCAATGCCATTTTGGGTAAAACCAACCCGGGTATTATGGGCTTTGATGTGATCCACATGAATTTACATAAAACGTTCTCAACACCTCATGGCGGGGGTGGACCAGGTTCTGGTGCCATCGGCGTGAGTGAACGTTTGTTACCATATATGCCTATCCCCTATGTGGGAAAAACTGGCGACAATTATCACTTCATTACTGAAAAAGAAGCACCTAAAACCATTGGCCAATTATCAACTTTCGCCGGTAATGCAGGGGTTAACTTGCGGGCTTATGTGTATGCCTTATTAAACGGTAAGCAAGGCATGCAAAGAATTTCTGAGTTTGCTACCTTAAATGCCAACTACTTAATGAAAAGATTAGAAGCTGTTGGCTTTGATTTGGCTTTCAAAAACCGCAGAGCCAGTCACGAGTTCATTGTTACACTGAAACGACAAGCCAAAGAACTGGGTCTAACAGCCAGTGATTTAGCTAAAGCATTATTAGATCAAGACATGCATGCGCCGACAGTTTATTTTCCCCTACTGGTGGCTGAATGTTTGTTGATAGAGCCCACGGAAACCGAGTCTAAACAATCCATTGACGCCTTTGTTACTGCCATGGCCAAAGTGTTGGAACAAGCTGACACAGACATCGACAAATTGAAACTGGCTCCTTACACCACACCGGTGCGAAGAATGGACGAAGTTAAAGCGGTTAAAGAACCCAACATAGTTTATAAGATCAATGGCTGATTCGGGCTTCAGAGGACCCAAAGAAATTCTTCGAGCCTTTGGCTGGTCTATGCAGGGGCTAAAAGCAACCTATGTTGCTGAAGCCTCTTTTAGAATGGAAGTCTATATATTTATTGTGCTGCTGCCTTGTGCTTTTTTACTGGCCAATTCACCCACTGATTTGATTTTATTATTAAGTTCAGCTTTATTGGTGTTATTGATTGAAATCATCAATTCAGCCATCGAAGCCGTGGTGGATTTGGTTTGTGGTGAAGAACGTCATGAACTGGCAGGTCGCGCCAAAGACATGGGCTCTGCCGCAGTCTTTATGTCACAAGTGATCGTGGTTTTAGTTTGGGGTTTAATCTTCTACCACAATATTTTGAGTTAACTCCACGGCTGTCTCTGTTTTCAGAGTCATCAATTCTTGTTACGAATAATTAATATAATAATTATTCGTAAGATTGTTCATCCCACGATACAATCATATGCTCTGAATACAAATTTTCAGATGCAACACATGACTGATATAAACACGAGAATAACCAGTAATTATTCCAGCAAGGTCGCTGGGGACTTGTCTGCGCACATGTTGACATCAATCCAGACCATATTGAAAGTCATTCCATTGAACTTGTATTCAAACTCAATTTATTCCTTATCTTTGGTTTCAACTTTAAAAGTTAACACCAATCACCACATCACTGGCGAACAACTATGCAAGTTTTAGTTAAAAAAAACCGATGGGAACACACCATATGAAAGCACAAAAGAAATTCACTTCAAAATGGCTCAGCAGAATATTTGGCGTACTCATTCTTGGCATCATTGCTTACTCTATATATGCTTACAAACCCAGCATTGAACCGATCGCACCCAACAGCCTACCCGATTATGATCCAGCCGTGATAGAAAGGGGCCGTCTCATGGTTGCAGCCGGCTATTGCGCGGTGTGCCACACAGAGAAAGGTGGTGCGCCCTATGCCGGAAATTATGCCATGGAAACAGACTTTGGCACCATCTACTCAACCAACATCACGCCAGACCGAGAACAAGGCATTGGAAGTTGGTCTGAAGCTGCTTTTATCCGAGCCATGCGCGAAGGGGTTGATCGTGAAGGTCGGCATTTATTCCCCGCCTTTCCATACAACCATTTCGCTAAAATGAGCGAACAAGACATAGTAGCAACCTATGCCTTCATCATGACTCAAGTGAAACCTGCACAAGTAACGCAGCGCAACAATGAACTGCCATTTCCCTTAAATCTGCGATACCTACAGGCCGGTTGGAAATTGATTTCTGTGGATCTGAAACCATACCAACCTCATTCCGAAAAATCAGACATGTGGAACCGAGGCGCTTATCTTGTTGAAGGTATCGCTCACTGCGGCGCTTGTCACACACCGCGTAATGTCATCGGTGCAGAACGCAACAGCGAAAAGTTTGAAGGAGCCATAATTGACGACTGGATTGCACCCGCTTTGTCAGCAAACAATGAATCGTCTTTGGCTTGGTCGGCAGCTGAATTCAGTCAATATTTAAAAACTGGAGCCACAGTTCAACACGGCGTAGCCATAGGACCTATGGCTCCAGTGGTGCATGCCGGACTGCGCGAATTGCCCGATAGCGACCTAACAGCAATCGGAATTTATCTTGCCGATCTGGCCGGCAATGTAGACACTGAAGCAACCTCCACTGCCATCATCGCTGCCAGCCTTGACCAAGGTAAACCCAACCAAACCTATCGATGGGATGCCGGTGAACGACTTTATGCAACTGCCTGTGCCTCCTGCCATTACAATGTAGAACAAATTGCCCTTGGACGACCTGATCTTGGGGTAAATTCTGCAACAAACCTCAATCAGCCGGATAATTTAATTCACGCTATATTAGATGGTGTGGACAATGAAAGCGGCATTTCAGGCGTTGTTATGCCGAGCTTTCGCGACGCCTTGAACGATCAAGAAATAGCTCAAATTGCAGCCTATTTGCGCAACTCCCGAACAGATCATGAACCATGGACTGAACTACAACAAAGAATTACTGATATACGACAATCAACCCAATACAAGAGAGGACAATAAAATGATAAAGCTGAAAATCAATGGGCGCGATGTTCAAATTGACGCCGAACCTGACACCCCTCTGCTTTGGGTCTTACGAGATGAAATCGGTTTAACTGGCACCAAGTATGGTTGTGGTATTGGTATGTGCGGTGCTTGCACGGTTCATGTGGGCGGCCAAGCTACTCGATCCTGCATCACCACCCTCGCGGCAGTTGATGGCACAGAAATTACCACCATAGAAGGGCTGGATGCTGAACACAACCATCCGGTTCAAGAAGCCTGGCAAGAGCTGCGAGTTCCCCAATGTGGTTACTGTCAATCCGGCCAGATCATGCAAGCAGCTGCCTTGCTCAATGACATTCCGAATCCAACCGATGATGACATTGATGCAGTGATGACAGGTAACCTCTGTCGATGCATGACCTACCCTCGCATCCGCCAGGCTGTTCGTCAAGCTGCGGCAGCCAAACGGGAGATATAGATCATGTTCAAACAAAAAAATTTTAAAAAAAGCGCAGATTTATCACAGCTTACACGACGTGGTTTTCTCATTGCAATGACTGCCACAGGCGCCACTTTTGGTTTTCGAGGACCTGCTCATGCAGCAATGACACTGTCTTCTGACGCCTTTCCAGCAGGGCCTGATGGTGAGACGTTTGAACCCACATTATGGTATGGGATTAATGAAAATGGCCAGGTTAATGTCAATATTATCCGAGCTGAGATGGGACAGCACGTGGGCACCGCAATTGCCAGAATACTTGCAGATGAATTAGAAGTAGACTGGAAGGATGTTCAAATCACCCATGTTGATTCCGGTGAAAAATGGGGCCTAATGGTTACTGGAGGCAGCTGGTCGGTCTGGCAGAGCTGGCCTATTTATCGCCAAGCAGGCGCTGCAGGTCGCATGGCACTGATAGAAACAGCCGCCAAAAAATGGGGCATTGACCCAGCTGAATGTCAAGCTCGAGACGGCATTGTCACCGGCGGCGGAAAAACCATCAGCTACGGAGAAATTGTAGCCACTGGATTGTCACGCAGCTATACTGAGGACGAATTGAAAGCATTGCCACTTAAACCAAATTCTGAACTCCGATTGGTAGGCAAAGATGTGACGGCACTCGATATTGCCAACAAAACAAATGGCCAAGCCATTTACGGCATTGATGCCAAGATTGAAGGCATGGTATATGCGGTGCCGCTATTACCACCTACTCGCATCGGATCCAGCGTTGTTTCGATTGATGACAGCGGTGCTGAAGGTATGCAAGGTTATCATAAAACTTTGCAACTGGATGACCCTTCCGGAACAGTGCCTGGCTGGGTGGTCGTACTAGGTACCTCTCTCATGGCAGCCAAAAAAGCAGCCAAACAAGTGGTGGTTAAATGGCAAGCTGGGGACACTGCAAAGGTTTCTGAAGCCGACATTCAGGCGCATGCACGACAGTTAATCAATGACCCTAAAGTCGGCTCAATATTGGATACTGGAAACACTGACACAACAACTGCTTTCAAACAAGCCAGCACCAGCTTGGAGGCAGAATACACCACATCAACCGTACTGCATTTTCAGCTTGAACCGGTCAATGCCACCGCCTTTCAGAATGATGAAGGTGTTTGGGAGATCCACACTGGAAATCAATGGCAATCCTTAATTCTCCCATCCCTAGCCAAGGCACTGGGAGTAGAACAAAATAAAGTCATCATGCGTACCTATATGCTGGGAGGCGGCTTTGGCCGACGCCTCAATGGAGATTATGCCGTCCCTGCTGCCCTTGCTTCCAAAGCAATTGGTGGCAAACCAGTCAAACTGGTGCTGTTTCGTGAAGATGACACGTTATTCGACAGTCCTCGGTCACCCAGTGTACAAAAACTACGCATGGCTTTTGACCAACAAAAATCTATTATTGGGATGGAGCACCATGCTGCTGCTGGTTGGCCTACACAAGTCATGGTACCTTCCTTCATGCCCAAAGGTACCAATGATGAACCTTATGACCCCTTCGCCATTGACGGAGCTGATCACTGGTACAGTGTAGGTGCTCAACTGGTTCGGCCCATTTCAAATGACCTTGCTAACCGCACATTCAGACCAGGTTGGTTGCGGTCTGTGGGGCCTGGCTGGACCCATTTTGCGGTTGAAAGCTTTATGGACGAGGCGGCTCACAAAATTGGCGCCGACCCACTAAAATTCAGGTTAGATCACCTGTTGGCTGAAGGCTACAACGCGGGTTCTGCACCAAATGCTGTTGGCGGCGCTGCTCGCCAAGCACATGTTTTAAAACGAGTTGCCGACTTATCCAGTTATGGCAAAGCCGAACTGGAAAAAGACACGGCCATTGGCATTGCCACTTCCTTTGGCCAATCACGTAACATGCCTACATGGGTGGCTGGTGCCGTGAAAGTGCATGTTGATCGCGCTTCAGGAGTCGTTGATGTACAGAAAATCTGGTTGGTGTTTGATTGTGGAACGGTCATCGATCCAAACGGTGCACGCGCTCAATGTGAAGGTGCCGCACTTTGGGGTTTGTCCATGGCTCTTTACGAGGGCACTCGCATTGAAAACAGCAATGTTCGTGATCGCAATTTGAACACCTACACACCACTGCGCATGATTGATACCCCAGAGATGGAAATTGAATTCATAGACTCTTCAGAGGCTCCAGTAGGACTTGGGGAACCCGGTACAACAGTGATTGCACCAGCCATTGCCAATGCCATCTTCAATGCCGTCGGTGTCCGAATGCGCCACCTACCAATCTCACCCGATGACATATCCGCCGCCCTGACTGAGCGTTAACTTAAACTTTTAACATGGCCTGTATTTAACATCTATAAAAAATTTATCCAACCATGACCCACATAAACACTGCTTCATGTGGGTCATGGCGGGTATTCAAGGTGAGTTTTCTACAGCAAACATGATCAAGGCGTGCCATGATGCCCTCAAAGATTTTGCTCGTCGTGAAATCATTAACAGTTTTGTTGGTAGTGATCAAATCACTTTCTCTCAACCAGACAAGACTGCCGTTAAAAATTGCTGCCAATTGAGACAAAACTTACCAACTGCCAATATTTTCCATCGAAGCCCACGGTTCTTCAACTGGCAATGGCGAACCTTGTTGTAATAATTCAATAGAAATGTTATCAGGCGTTCTGATAAATGCCATATGACCATCTCTGGGTGGCCGATTAATCACCACCCCTTGATCCATTAGTTTTTGACAGTACTCATAGATGTTCTCAACCGAATAAGCCAAATGACCAAAGTTTCTTCCCTCTGAATAACCGCTTTCATCCCAATTATGGGTTAATTCAACCATCGCCGATTCATCACCCGGCGCATGTAGAAATACCAATGTAAATCGCCCCGCTTCTACATCACGTCGACTGTGCTCAACCAAGCCCATTTTATTAACAAAAAAATCTATTGAAGCTGCCAGGTCACTGACCCGAACCATGGTGTGTAGGTATTTCATAGCCACTCGATTAAATAAATATACATGATAATAAATCACCACTCATTTAACAACACCCAATACAGTTTGAGCTGGAGTGAAATCCATTCAAAAGCCTTAGGTAAACTATAGATTTCTCCGCCTGAGAGTATCTAGTAAACAGCTAGCGGTTTACCCAATACACAGAACATTGAATAGGACCTAAACAATTTAACAAACACCGCTCTA
>Ga0209344_10002233_pt1 | contig 22119 bp, 17 predicted proteins | sample Cruoilmetagenom6_FD_187293 | JGI IMG/M metagenome (GOLD analysis project Ga0209344, IMG submission 187293) | Oil polluted marine microbial communities from Coal Oil Point, Santa Barbara, California, USA - Santa Barbara Oil Seep Sample 6 (SPAdes)... | ecosystem: Environmental > Aquatic > Marine... | reverse complement strand
CCAGTAACCGGTCATATGAAAGCGCACACCGTCGAGACGGTAGTCGCCCCCACCCAGTTCCTCAGTGACGCGTGGCCGTGTCGGCAGCCCGTGATCGTGCAACGGCATGCCGCCATCGACCTCGATTTCCGCACCCTCAACCGGAATGCCCTCGTCGGTCTCTACATGCAGGATCCAGCTGTGCATGCGGTTGATCTCGGGTGGGCCATCGGGTGTGGAGTACGTAACAACAAGCTCAGACGCATACGCGGGCTGCGACATATGCAGCAATGTGGCACCGAGCAGCGCCGCCGCCGCGCCCTTCCCGAACCAGCGCCTGAGCCGGCCGCTCATGAGCAGGTACTGGACCTGAACCACCACCAGCAGCCCTAAGAGCAACGGCCAGTAACCCCAACCAGTGAAGCCCACCTCGAACGGGAACACCGCGGCATACACATCGTTCGTCTGGGGATTTCTCGCCGAGACAATACCGATGAAATCTCCTTCTTCCTCGAACGTGTGGGTAATCGTGTAAACGTCCGGCTCCTGAACTGCGGCCTGGTGAAACACGGTCGCGGCGTCGATGTCCGCGATGGCTGCGACATGCTCCAGGCGGGCAAATCGTCCTTTCCCGGTGACATCCCGGATAATCCGGAAATCGATCGGCATGGTTTGCAACGCGTCATGCATGTATTCCATGACGAAGACACTCTCTGTTGCGGCGGGCAGGTCTTCACAGAACTGCTCGTGCCCGGTGACCCGCGGCTGGTAGATCTTGAAATGGGCGCGCAGGTAGTTGACCTTGATAACGCAGACATCGTCCTCCTCGACGACACCACCGTGGGCGATCACGACCCCGGGCATTGCCAAAGCCAAAATCAGTAGCGCCAGTGCGGATCGAATCATGAGACTATTCTTATCATGAATTTTCTGCTGAGCACATTGGCTCTCCTGCTGGGGCCGGTTATTTATGCGCTTGGCCGGCAGAACCCGGCGGTCAAACGTGGTCTCGACGCGCTCATCATCGTTGCTGTGGCGTGGATTATCGGCGTGCACATCATTCCTGACGCAGTCGAAACAGGCGGCCTCCTCGCGATTGCCTTTCTTGCTGCCGGCATTGCGTTTCCACTGATCATGCAACGAGTCTTGCACGTCGCCACGGGAACCGCGCATTTCGCGATGACGGTGCTGGCCGGAATGGCCCTTGCCCTGCATGCGGTCATCGACGGCGTTGCCCTGATTCCCGGTAACGGCGACCACCTGCCTGCCGCTGTCATCTTGCATCGCCTGCCCGTGGGTATGGCGATCTGGTGTACGTTTCGACCCGCCATCGGCCGGGCCGCGGCAATTGCCGCATTCGCCATTATCATTTCCGCGACAGCCCTCGCCTTTTACTCGGCTGCACCTGTCGTCGAACTCGCGGAAAGCCGGAACCTCGCCCTGTTCCAGGCCTTTGTATCAGGCTCGCTGATCGATCTCGTGGTGACCCTGGGCCGGCAGGTCTGGAACAACCGCAACGACTAATCGCTATCCGAGTTTGGCGTTCCCTTACTGTGGAAGTCGCCGCGGTAGAAAATCAGGGGATCTTCGTCACGATCATCGAGGCGTAATACTCGCCCGACTATGATCTTGTGGTCGCCGCCATCATAGCGATGCTCGACGCGGCACTCGAAACAGGCGGCATACTCGGGAAGTACTGGTATTCCATGCACGCCTTCACGACATTCGAGGCCAGCGAACCTGTCCGCACCCCTGTCTGCGAACCGCAATGAAAGATCGTGCTGGCTGCTCGTCAGCACATTCACGGCGAAGTACTCGGCGTCCATGAATATGCCGTAGCAATTGGAGTCATGCGCAATACTCCAGAGCACGAGAGGCGGATCCATCGACACAGAGTTGAAGCTGCTGACGGTCATACCGACCTTTGCACCGTTGGTATCGCACGTGGTCACGACGGCGACACCGGTAGCGAAGCAGCTCAGTGCGCGACGAAATTCGTCGAGATCGATTTTCAGATCGTCGTTCATTCTCAAACAGGGTTCCTTGTCAGGTTCAGGAAGACTCGTCGGTCCTGGCATAGGCGGGTATGTTTCGGCCGTCATCAACCCGGCGGAAAAACGCTGCAAGCAGGCCACCGGCAACAAGGTGCCATACACCCCAGACCGCGGCAACGGCCGCCGCGCCGCCCAGCCCTCTCAGTTGGCTTAGCAGGATAATGAGTGCGAGCCCGGAGTTCTGGATGCCAATCTCGAACGTCAGCGCGCGTCGTGTAGCCGACGCACTGGACAGCGCACGTCCCGCCAGCGCGCCCGTCGCGAATGCCAGCGCGTTGTGCAGCACTACAACGCCGCCGAGCAGCGGCAGTGCCGGGACCAACACAGGGAAGAAGTAGGCGATGCCGTAGATGATGACGCCGACGAGGACCGATACACCCAGCACCGTCGTGCGCTTCTTGATGCGAGCAGCGACGTCCGGCGCTTTTGATGCGACGACCATGCCAAGGACGAGCGGTACCGCAAGGAGGAAAGTCGTCTGTGCAACGAAAATCAGCGGATTGACATCAAGCGTCTGCAGAAGCGTTGCCGTTGGCTCATACGCATGCGACCAGAACAGTATCGATGTCGGTGTCAGGATAGCCGCCAGCATGCTCGATGTGGCTGTCAGCGCAACCGATGCCGCAACGTTGCCGCGGGACAGGTACGTCAGCAGGTTCGAGACGGCCCCGCCCGGACAGCACGCGACAACAATCATGCCGAGCGCGATCGATGCTGCGGGTCGCAATACAAGAATGAGCAGGAACGTCACCAGTGGTAAGACCAGCACCTGCGATATCACACCACCTGCAAACAGGAGCGGCTTGTCGCGCAGAAACCTGAAGTCATCCACCCGGAGTCCCAGCGCAACGCTGAACATGACCAGGACCAACGCCAGTGCCACACCGGCCTGCCCGACCGGGTCGAGTACGATGCGCAGACTGTCGAGGGTGCCTATATCCAACTAGAGTGCCTCGGACTCAACAAACGGGGTCACACCGACCGCCTTGTACAACTCGTCCGGTTTGTAGGCCGTGTTGCCTTTCATGACGAGCGTGGCACGACGAATCGCGGAGATATCCTCGAGCGGATTGCCCTCAACCAGCACGAGATCGGAATCCTTGCCCACAGCGATCGAGCCGGTCCGGTCATCGACACCAACAATTCGTGCCGAGTCCAGCGAGGCAATTCTGAGTACATCTGCGTTTGAGATGCCAGCCTCGGAATAGAGCTCCAGCTCCCGATGAATCGTGAACGCTGCGATATTGTCGCTACCCGGAACAATCTGCACGCCATTGTCGTGAAGCTTCTTGATCATTGCAGCTTGCGCAACCGCCGACGCTGCCCACTCCTCAACCTTGTCACCCATATCCATCTCAGCCTTGTACAAGCCGCGTGCAACGGTCGTTGGCAGGTGATCGATAACCGAGGCGAAAGTCGGGTCGGGATTGCCATCGTGATGTACGAGCATCGTATCGAAGATGGCCGCGGTCGGATCGATCGTCGTCCCCTTTTCAACAAACAGGGCGATATAGTCTTCGACCTCCTGGCTGTCGAGGTCGAGCTTTCCGGCTTCATCGCCGTACAGCGTGAAGCGCAACTGTTTACGAGTATCTTCGCGGTCACCTGCCAGGAAGTTCAGGAAGACCATGTTGATGTGCTGGATCTCATCGTAGCCCGCCCGCACAGCCTGCTCGGCCGACATGAACGCAGGAATGTGCCCGCTCAGGCGCATGCCATGGCTGCGCGTACGTTCGGCAATGTCATCCACCCATTCGGGGTCGATCGAGCTGTACAGCTTGATCTGTATGTAGCCATTCTCGCCGTAGAAATCGACACGCTCCAGCGCTTCCTCCAGGGATTTCACCGTGTCGCCAGTCGCGTACGGGCTGGCCTGATCGATAAAGCCGGAACGGTAGGTGTTCGGCCCGATGACCTCACCCGAATCGTGCTTGGCGGTAAGCTCCATGATCTGTTCATGAACGCTGCCTACGTCGCGCACGCTCGTAATGCCGCCGGCAATGTTCAGCACGCCGTCGGAAAGGCCGAAATGCCCGTGCATTTCCCATATACCGGGCATCAGGCTCTTGCCGGTCGCGTTAATGTGTTTCGCACCCTCTACATCGATCTGTGCCCCGGAGATCGCCGTGATCTTGCCGCCCTCGACCATCACAAAGTGATCCTCCAGCAGGCCACCGTTTTCCACATCGACAATATCAACGCTGTCGAAGATCACCGGACCCGTCTGCACGTAAGCCAGCTCGCCGGCAAGTTCGGCCACCAACGCCGCATCCTGCTCGATCTGAATGGTGCTGAGCGTCGCGAGTACATCGGGGCTCCAGCCCTTCGGGTACATGCCCATCCATCCTGAGAAGTCCAGGACCGTCAGTTCCAGCGCATCATTGAACCAGCCGTAGATGGGCGTGAACCCAAGCCCAGAAATGGCCATAAGCGAGAGAGTCTCGGTGCCATCGGGCGTTTCGACATCAGTCGATGTCAGCGTCTCAACCCTGGCTGAACCCGACGGCAGAACAGCGATCTCACCATCCATGTTTTTCATCGCGGCTTGCACAAGCGCTGTCAATCCCAGCGACGCATACTCTGTAGCAACGTAAAACCCGGGGTCGTCAGTCGTAACGCTGCCGTTCTCACCCGCCGTGCTCCAGGTCGCAACGCCATCCACATAGCTGAAAGACTCGTTGATCTCGGCACCGAACGGCGAGATACCCGTGATGCTCTGTGCAACAGGAATGCCGTCAGCGTTGAGCTGCAGTTCCGAACTCACCGTGTATTCACGGTTGTTCCAGTGCACGAAAGACTTGACGATGACTTTGCCGTCACCGGTACGAACGACCGTAGACTCGCCTGCTTCGGTTCCCTGGGAAACCCACTCGAACTCGGACGTGACTCCCACCGTATTTCCGGCTTCGGCCGGCGCGTCCACCGCCTCCGGGCTGCAACCCCACAGCAATATCAACAGCGGGACCGTAGCCTTGATTCCGTTCCTCATTATTCTTCTCCTTGGTGAGCGCTAAAGAACTCGAACAGCAGTCGAGACCCCCAGAAATCTGTTTGTTCCTCCGGCGCCCTGCAAAGGGCCTGATCCGGCATACTGGCCGCCTGCAGCTCAGTCACACAGTAGCCATTGCTACCGAGAATGTCCGCCGTGCCTGGCCACCGATGATTCCCGTCGGGCCAGATGCAGTCAATCGCCGGGTGTTCCGTATCGCCACAAGCCACCGCACATTGTACGTTCTCACCCTCGATGACGGCCGACGACCAGTCTTTCGGCTCCACACCGCAGGCCAGGCCTTCATTCCAGTGCCGCGTAACCGATGTCGTACTCGCGAAGAAATAACCGTACGAGCTTACGCGCCCGTCGTTTGGCACCTTTTCGTCAGCGCCGCCATTCATCTGCAAAAGTGGCAAGCGTTTGGAGGGCGTACACTCGAAACCGCGTTCGAGACGACCGCTAACCAGTGCAACCGAGGCAAAAAGCTCTGAGGCTTCACACGCGATGCGATTGGCCATCATGGCACCGTTGCTGAATCCCGTGATGTGTACGCGGGCGCTGTCTACCGCCCACCGATCAGTGACTTCTGCGACCAGCTCTCGCAGGAACCCGACATCGTCATTGCAGGACGACCAGCCGCACAGACCGCATTTGCCGCACTCGGGAGGGCAAGGCGCCTGCACCTCACTCGGTACGCAGATGGGTCCATCGGGCCCGGCATCGAACCCGTCCGAGATATGGTTCCAGGACGTCACTTCCCAGGGCTCACCGTCATCCACGCTCGCCATGAACCAGGTGCCCTGCGGATACACCATCACGTACCCGTATTCCTCGGCGTACTGGTTCAGGCCCTGCGTTACCTCGGCCTCGGTACCCGTTGCCGTCCCGCCGTAACCGTGCATGAGGATCGCAGCCGGGTGCGATGCCTCGCCATCGTAGCTCGATGGCAAGAAGACAAAGTACTCACGAGTGAGCCCGTCATGCTGCAACGTGTAGCGCTGCATGCCAGCAGGCCCGTCCTCGACTTCACCACTACAGGCCCCTAGCAGCAGAATCGCCAGGCCCGACGCAAACAGGGAGATTCTTGATTTCATGGAGACACATCATAAATGAGATTGCCCCGCACGAATGCTCTCTTTACTTCCTTACCAGCAGCCGGCGCCGCTGTCCCGGCGAGAACCCAGCGTTCCGTCACGGAGTCGGTAGACCCGATCGGCCGCCCGCAGCACGGCCTCGCTATGCGTAACGACAATGCGCGTAACCGACAGGCGCAGGAGCGACCTCAGTACAAGTCTCTCGGTGTCAGCATCGAGACCACTCGTAAATTCATCGAGCAACAGCACGGACGGGCGCCGGTACAGTGCGCGGGCCAGCAAGATACGTTGGACCTGCCCGGTTGAAAGCACCGACCCGAGGTCGCCAATAGGTGTTTCGTAGCGCATGGGCAGTGCGTCGATTACTCGGTCGACGGCAGCAAGTTCTGCAACGTGGCGTATGCGCCGATCATCACGCGAGCGATCGAACAGGGCGATGTTTTCCGCAATCGATCCGGATATCAGTGAGTCATCGTGAAAAACAGTGGCGATACCTCGGCGCAGAACTGATCGCGGCCATTCAGCAGTCGGCTTGCCGTCGTAACAGATCTTGCCGGATGTAGGTTCTTCGAGACCGGCCAGCAAGCGCAGCAATGTACTCTTGCCGCAGCCCGAGCGACCGTGAATGGCTATCAGTTCACCGCACGCAACATCGAACGAAACGTCATCCAGCACCGCCGAACTCGTTCCTCGGTAAGCGAACGTCACGCCGCCTACCTGCAGGTTACCGGCCAGGGCGGCACGACTGTCTGAGCCATGGTTGTATAGCTCCGCTTCGTTGAAGATGATGTCGGCGAGTCGGTCCAGAGGCACCCGCAAGAGGCGATACTCGAACACGCGGTTAATGATCCCTCCGGCCCGGGTCACGAACATCCCTGTATAGGCGACGAAAGCGGAGATCGCACCGACCGACATCTCTCCGCCCTGAACCTGCCTGGCAAGAAGAAAAACAACGCCAATGTGCAGGCCTTGAAACAACGCCTGATGGATCGTGCCGTCGACTATGCCTAAGTTGCCGGCGCGAATCTGGGTATTGATTCGGCGCACGAACAAGTTTTGCCAATCGGCAGTTCGTTGTGCCTCGCCCGCACACATTTTTATCGACTGCATGTTGCGTAACGACTCCAGCAGGTGCGATTGGGACGCCGCTTCCGCCCGCACAAGCTTACTCGTCTGTTCGAGCATTATCGGATACACGGCGATGCGCCACAGGACATAAAGGGCAGCCGTAGCAGTAACGATGAATGCGAGCATCGGCGTATACGCGACCATCAATGTCACAACGATAAGCAGGAATACAGTATCGAGCACGAGCGCCGGCGCAGACTGCGTAACGAACGCTTGTATGCGCGCCAGTGACTGCATGCGCTGCTGGATATCCCCGGTCCTGCTCATGCGAAACCAGGAAACGGGCAGATGAAGCAGATGACGGAGCACCCGCGATGACAGGCTGAACGCCGTTGACTGCGAAAGCATCTGAAATGTCAGTTGTCGCAGTGCGCTCGCGCTGAGCTGGAAAACAGTGAGCATTGCGAAACCCAGCACGAGTGTATTCAGGAGCAATTGGTCCCCACGAATAAGAACCTGGTCGATGACCGTCTGCAGGTAGAACGGCATTGCCAGGAGTAGCAATTCGGATACGACCGCCAAAACCAGCGCTGTCGAGATCGAGCCGGCAAAGCCAGCATCGACGACAATGAGTTCAGAGAGCCGTAGTCGCCTTGGTGCTTTGCCCCGGGTGAAGTTCTCCGTAGGCTCGAGTTCGAGTGCCACGCCGGTAAATTTCGCGTCGGCCTCCGCTAAGGGAACTCTGAGCACCCCGGCGGCCGGGTCGTGAACCAGCACGTGTGCGCTCGTCACTTTATTGAGTACAACGAAGTGATCGAACCCCCAATGCAAGATGCACGGCGTCTTCAGGTGTTTCAATTCCGAAAGCTGACAACGTACGGCACGACTGGACAGGTGCAGCGACCGACCAACGTGTACCAGCGAGGCAAGGGTCGCTCCGGATGACGAAGTCCCAAAACGGCGGCGCAGGCTCACGAGGTCTTCGCCGTTACCAAAATAGGCCGCAACCATGGCGACGCAGGCCAGGCCACATTCGGCGATGGTTGCCTGCCGGATCACGGGCAGCCGCCGCCGCCCTGATACATTCACCCATGGCGGAGCTCGTTGCTGCATTCAGAAATGCGCCTGCAAGGGCGACAGGAGCCAGTTCGCGAGGCTACGGCTCTCCAGTACAATTTCCGCGGCAAGCGCCATGCCCGGACGCAATGCATACAGACCGCGCCCGTCTTCCACGTGCTCGGAGGCAACGCGGATTCTCACCTTGTACGCCGCCTCTTGCAGTCCTGATGCCACGGGTATGTCTCCTGGCAACGAGACAAACCCTGCAACGGTATCTACTTCCCCGCTCGCCGCTCCAAACTGCTGGAGAGGAAATGCGTCGTAGAACAGTCTTACTGCCTGCCCTGGCCGAACCATCCCGACCGCACGCGACGGGACGTAAACATCCGCTATCAAAGACGACTGCCTGGGAATAATTGTTGCCAACAACTGCTGCGGCAAAATCGTGCTACCTGCGACAACGTCGAGAGTAGCCAAGGTGCCGTCAATCGGTGACTGCACAGAGAGCAAGCGTTGTTCCTCGTAGCGCGCCATCCGTTGTCGCAACTCACTGCGCTCGGTCTCAAGTCTCGAGAGGCCGCGCTCGAGTTCGATACCCAGGCGCCCCTGCGCCGCGAGCAATTCCTGGCGTTCGCGACGGAGCGACTTGCCTTCCTGGCGCAGACGCTCGAAGGCCAGCTGCATCGCGGCCAGTTCGTCCTGCTGTTGAAGTAGCTCTGTGCTGGCAATTGCACCTCGCTCGAACGCTGAACGAAGCGACTCTTGACGGGCCGCGTGGCGCCTTACGCGTGCGTGCTGTTCTCTCTGCTGGCGGTCAAGGGCGCCGACCTCCTGATCAAGCCCCGCAAGCTGCTGCCCAAGGGCCCCATGATCGGCATTGAACTGTTCGCGAGCCAATGCGTCCCGATCGTTGACGCTGTCCAGCTGCGCCCGCAACAGTTCAAGTACCTGCTTTGCCGATTCCCCGCCATTGCCGAGCTTCACCTCTGACGACAACTTCACGATCGTGTCGCCGCGCCTCACGAGATCGCCGGGTTTCCGTTCAAGCACGGTCACCGCCGCGAAGTCATCGTGTGCAAGTCGCACCACACCGGGATTCGCAACGAGCCAGCCGCGCACGGTTTCCTTGCGCGCATACTCGACGTTCATGAGGAAACAGCACACACCGAATACGAAGGTGGCGCAAAGCCCCGCCAGCCAGACCCACGGCCTGGGCAGTATTGCTATTGGTCGGCCATCGAGGTTCGTCGCTAGCGAGTCGATTGCCCTCTGCCGAAACAGGTTTTCTGCTGGCCGGGTATGCATCCCCTATAGATAAGGCGAGAAGCATTCCACGGCAAAACCCGAATGGTGGCAAAACACATAAAAAAGCGGCGACCCGAAGGCCGCCGCAATAGTCATGTTAACTCTTACTTACTGAAACGAGAACTTAAGGTTCACGTTGTAGGTGCGACCCATCGAGTCGAACAGGCTCGGGAAAGTATTGCCCGAGTTGAACGACGTCGAACCGGTCTCGTTACCCAGGATGGGCGGGTCTTCATCAGCAACGTTCTTGACGAGTACGGCGATCCTGCCGACGTCCATGAAGTTGTATCCGAATGACAGGTCCAGGTAGTCCTGAGCCTTGACCGTACGGAACGCCGGGAATAAGGCGGCTGCCTCATTCGCCTGTGCATTCATTTCGCCGATATGGCGCCACAACAATGCCGCATCGAAGTCATTACGAGCCCAGCCAACGCGTAGCGTGGAACGGTACTCGGGCACAGGGTCACACGACGTACCGTAGAAACCATTACAGTCCACAACCGGCGACAGTGCCGTCGTCTGGAACTCGTTGGTCAGGTACTTGTGTGCCGCCAGGTTAAGCGTCATTTCGCCATAGCCACCCACGTCGAACGCTGTGTCAGCCTTCAGGTCGAGACCTTCAGCCTGGAACACAGTGAAGTTCGTGAAGAACGCAGGGGTGCCCGTGCCGGTTTCGCCCAATGCGCCACCGATGCGAACGATGCCCGCACACGTTACTGGATCGCCAAGTATGTAACACAGGTCGAGGGACTCTTGCCCTGTCGGTGTGTCGATATAGTCTTCGATCTCAATGTCGTAGTAATCGAGTGAAACCGTCAACGGCATATTGGCGATCATGTCAGTTTCCCAGACGAAGCCGAACGTACGCGTACTTGCCGTTTCTGGTGACGCGAGGTTGTTCGGGTTGGTGCCAGTGAAGACATTGACCTGACCAGAGATGATGTCGGGTACCGTACCCACCTGGCTCGGAAGCATGCCCGTATTGACACAGCGCTGGAACAACTCGCTGCCTGGCGCCGGCGGAGTCGGGTTGCCGATAGAGCACGGGTCAAGCGTTGCGTTGTCAAGGCCCGTTGTAACCGGCCGGAACAATTCGCCGATGTTGGCTACGCGAACGGCCTGCTGCTCCATCATACGGAAACGGAAGCCGTCAACGATCTCCCAGCTCACGCCTGCTTTCCACGACTCGGTGCTGCCCTGCAGATCGAAGTCCGAGCCGCGAAAGCCAAGCTCGAGGCTGACATTCTGGAACCCGGGCATGTCCTGCGCGAGAGGCAGAATAGCTTCGACAAAGTACTCGTCTACGCTGTACTTGCCCGCGACCGGAAGTCGGTTGCCGCCCGCTCCACCCTGGCAACTTGCCGGAGCCTCTTTCAGGCACTCATCCGGGGACGAATTGGCTTCTTCTTCACGAGTTTCCAAGCCGAACGCGACAGACAGGCCGTCACTTGCCGTTGGCAGGGAAATCGAGTCAAACGTGCCGTCGATCGAGGCATGCCAGACTGTCTGTACAGTCTTGCGGATGTCACTGGCAATCGCGATAAAGTACCCGCTGTCCCGCTGTTCCTGCGTGATCGAACCTACAGGACCGAAGATATTGATCGGCGTACAGGGTGCCGCGGTCACGTTGCCATTCGCATCGATACACTGAGTTGCACTGACCGTATTGATACCGGATTGCAGGTTGTTCAGGTTGGTAAAGCCATCGCGTGTTTCAACGAAGTCAGACTCACCGCGCTGGTAAGACACATCGTAGTTCCAGCCCTCCATTGCACCGGGCAGTTCACCGCGAACGCCGAGTACGAGCTGCGTGTAGTCGGTATCGAAAATACCGGTTCGTGGTCCGAGCTCGAGGGTGCGACGCCTGGCCGTCGAGGTGAACGCATCGGTATTGTCGAAGACGCCGTCACCGTTGAGGTCCTGGATACCAACAGCCGCAAAGCCGAGTGGGTCTGCAGCAAGTGCCGCCTGCAGTGCCACGATCGAATCAAGGTCGTCCTGGGTCGGGCTCGGAAGCGCCTGCAGGTCACTAAGGGCCTGGTTGGTGTCCGTCAGGAACTGCTGTGCACCCGCGTTCAGGTCACCGACGATTGTCGTGCGCGTCGGATCCGAGAAGAACGGGTTCATCACCGGAATCGTGAAGGCCTGGCCGAATGTGCCGGACGGGGCGATCTGGAAGTCAGACCGGTTATTCGCGAACGATGCCCGCGCATACACCTCGGCGTGGTCATTGATGCTGTAGGTTCCAACCGTTGTTGCCTGGAAGCGTTCCTGCGGCGTCTGGTAGTAGTTGAACGGGTTGAAGTTGAAGCGTGCACATTCACCCTGGACAAGACTGCCGTCATCACGGAACTGGTAAGAGTTGCCGCTACGCAGGTTCAGCGTCGCCGGAATAGCCGTCGTCGATCCCACACCCGATGAGTGTGCGGTCGTGAAGCCGGTGTTACCCGAGCAGTCTGCCGACGGTTCTGGTGGTGGCGCGCCAAGCCCCGAACCGGTCGTGGATGACACACCAAACTCGCCGAATCCACGGTCTGCGAGCAGGATTGCACCACGCGTCGTACGTCCGGCGCCTATCGTTATATTGCCGCGATCGCCATCGAAGTTAACGCCCATTAGAGTGTTGATGTAGTAGGTGTCTTCGCCGCCCTGCTCGGTATCCGAGTAGCCGAGGTCAATTTCGAAGCCTTCGAAGTTTCTCTTCATGATGAAGTTGACAGCGCCGGACATGGCGTCAGATCCGTACACGGCCGAAGCACCGCCGGTTACAACATCGACACGCTCCAGCATGTTCACAGGAATAACGTCTGTCGAGACGATGCCATTGATATCAAATGGCGCCAGGCGCTTGCCGTCGATGAGAATCAGCGAGCGTTCGGGCCCGAGACCACGCAGGTCGAGCGTGGCCTGGCCGGCGGTGCCGTTGTTTACGTTTTCACCGTCACCGGGAATCGTAATCGGCAGGTCACGGAACACGCGTTCGATATTCGGTGTTTGCTGCTGAGCAATTTCCTCGGCACCGATCGTGGTTATGGGACTGGCTGCGACAACGTTTTGGTTCTTGATTCGAGTACCTGTCGTAATAATCTCGTCGAGAACCACCTCGTCATCGTCTCCCTGGTCCTGCGCCATCACGGGCGAGCAGATGGCAGCGATTGCGCTTGCCAGTACTGCCGATCGCATCAGGCGGCCGAACGTTGGATTGGTTTTCATTTCAAATGCTCCCCTCTTAAAACTTAAGAGCTTGCATATGAGCATTCGAAAAAAGTGTTGTGAATACGCCGCAATAAGCGTTACGAAGCATTTTTGCTACGGCGTTTTTATACCGTTGCGAGAACGCAATGATTGGCGGCGAAGCGCATCAGCGTCAGGATAGGAATTTGCACCGCTGGCCAAGAAACGTTGCTGAGATTACGTAGAGCCAACGCAACGGCGTTTTTGCATCGCTGCAAAAACGCCGCATGTCGTATCGGCACAACAGAGTTTTGCGCAAGCCCGGCAGGGCTAGATAGTTCTCTTGTTAAACGCGGTCTCAAGATACATCCGAAGTGCCGCAGTGCCCGTCTTGCGTTGCCTTTGGTGCGGGCTGATTACGATGACTTCCCTTCCTGCAGACTCAATATCCGGTGTCAGGTCGACCAGGCGTCCGGAGCGCAGGTATGGCTCACACATATACTGCGGCAGGCGTGCTATGCCGAGACCTGCAAGAGTGGCCTCGCGCGCCTCCAGCAGTCCCGATACCTTGAATTTTGCATTGACCGTTACGGTCGTAACTGTGTCGTCACAACCGAACTGCCAGGAATGCGTTTCGCGATCGGATGTTTCAACGATGCAGTCGTGATTCTCCAGGTCGAACGGCGTACGCACAGGATCGTGTTGCGACGCATAGTCGATGCCTGCGAACACTGACTGGCGTACATAAGCAATGGTGTTCGTCCAGCCGCCCACAATAGACACAGGTGCTAGTGCGATGCCGATGTCGACTGAGTCTATGGCCTCGTCCGTCCATATACTGACGGGTTTACGGTCAACCCGAACTCCGGGGTTTTCAGACTCAAAGCTGCACAGGCGCGGCTCGAGGTAGCGGTCAATAATATCCGGCGGCGCGCCCACGACAATGGGGGCCTTGTTCGCAATAATTGCGCCGATGGTTGCGAGAGACTGTGCGTTGGCCGCCGACTCAAGCAGGATCTCGCATTGCTCCAGGCAACGCTGGCCGGCATCTGTTACGGCTATATACTTTGGTGTTCTATCGAGCAGCTTGACGCCCAGCGTCCGCTCCAGTGATCCAAGCCGACGACTGATCGTTGTACGTTCCATACCTAAGTCCGCCGCACACCGCGAAATTCCACCCGTTTGAACGATCTTCGCAAACAACGCCAGGTCCGCAACTTGCTTCAACTCTCCGTGCATACCGCCCCCTATCCTTCAAAAACAGACTCCACTGTTAAGTAAGAGTCCTGGCACAGCAAAATGGTTGTTGCGTTTCGTGCGTTAACGCAACGCTGTACGCGCGAAGTGTGCGCATTGTGAGACGTTGGGATTTCGTCACAACACAAATGGAACCAGTTGCCGATGTGTGCGGTCAGAACTTTTGCAGTTGCGGACTTTCCGCGAAGGGGAGACTGTGGGAATGAGACGGCGTGGCCCGGAACTAGACAAATACGATGTGGCGATCCTGTCAGCACTGGCGGTAAACACTCGCCTGAGCACTGTGGAACTCGCACAGAAAGTACACCTGTCACGTACTGCCGTTTCGCGACGAATTACGGCACTAAAGAGAATGAATGTTCTCAACGACGCGGCCGACGTTCTCAACTATGAGTCAATGGGCTTCAAAGTGCGCGCCACTGTTGAAATCACGTCGCCAGGCCAGGCGACCCACCTCATCAAGCCAAAACTCCTGATGCACCCCGAAGTACTGAGCGTCGCTGTCATGGCAGGGGATGGGCTCCTGAGTCTCGACGTCATTGCGGTCGACATGGATCACCTTCACGGCTTCATTGACTCAGTGCGCGTCAATGGAGATACCACTACAAAGGTCATCTTCGCCAAAGAAAAGTCACAGCTAACGCTCGTCGAGCGCATGCGCAGGCTGAGTGAAGAGTCAAAAAGCGGCCTCGTTCGAACCTGAGGCCCCTGCTATCCTTCCGGCATGACGAATGCCGATGTCCTGATAATTGGTGGCGGCGCCGCCGGACTCCTGTGTGCCATTACCGCGGCAAGACGCGGGCGCAGTGTGGTCGTGCTCGAAGGCTCCAACAAGGTTGGCAAGAAGATCCTGATGTCGGGAGGCGGTCGCTGTAACTTCACCAACCTCTACAGCGAGCCGTCGAACTTCCTGTCCCGGAACCCGCACTTCTGCAAATCGGCCCTGTCGCGCTACACCCAGCACGATTTCATCGCCACGGTAGAGAAACACGGCATCGCCTACCACGAGAAGACCGCCGGCCAGCTATTCTGCGATCAATCCTCGAAGGATATCCTCGCCATGTTGCTGCGCGAGTGCGACGACGCCGGTGTACGCATCGTTACCGAGAGTGGCATTCAGACGGTGTCGCATAATAAGGAGTACGCAGTCGAATGCGACGGCGACACGTTCACCGCACCGTCCCTGGTCATCGCATCCGGCGGGCTCTCCATTCCAAAAATGGGGGCAACAGGAATCGGCTATGAAATTGCCCGGCAGTTCGGGCTCAACGTGTTCGACACACATGCCGGCCTCGTGCCATTCACGTTTACGGGCGCGCTGCACGAACTCATGGGGCGCCTGTCAGGTATTAGCGCTCGAGCATCGGTCACTGTCGACGGCACGATCTTCACCGAGGACATCCTGTTTACACATCGGGGTCTGAGCGGGCCCGCCATTCTGCAAGCGTCGAGTTTCTGGCGCCCGGGCAACACCATTGAGATTGACCTGCTACCCGGGATCGATGTCGGTGAACTGCTGATTGCGGCAAAGGCCGAACAGCCACGGGCACTGTTGCGAACCGTCCTGGCGTCGCACCTCGCCCGGGCCCTGGTTGTTGAGCTGCAGAACCACCTTTGGCGCCGCTACGCCGAAACGCCGCTGGCCGAGATAAGCAATGACGCTCTCCGCGAGCTTGGCGGCAATCTCGGCCATTGGACGATCAAACCGGCGGCCACCGAGGGTTACCGCACGGCCGAGGTCACCCTTGGCGGTGTCGACACAGATGAGTTGTCCTCGCAGACGATGGAGGCGCGCCTCCAGCCTGGACTGTATTTCATTGGGGAAGTCGTCGACGTCACCGGGCATCTCGGGGGGTTCAATTTTCAATGGGCGTGGTCATCCGGCCATGCCGCGGGACTCGTCGTCTGATTTGCTAACGTTTTCACGTTACGCTGCATCCAATCGAATATGGCGGCAGTTATCGAGTTCAGCGGCAGCCCACCGTCACAGGCAGACTTTCACCGGGCAATCACGCAGCGATCCGATCGCTGGTACTCCGCGTGCCTGAAGATAACCCGCAACCCGGACCTGGCCGCCGATGCCGTACAGGATGCGCTACTGAATGCATGGCGCAAACGCGACCAGTTCAAGAGTACCTCCAGGCTCGACACCTGGATTCATCGCATCGCGATCAATGCCGCCCTGAATCTGCTGCGAAAGTCCCGGCCCGGCGTATTCGAAGCACTCGACAGCGATGTCGAGGACGATTCCGACAACCCGGAGCAGTCCCTGCAGGACTACGAGCTGGAAAGCGACCTGGCCGCCTCCCTTGCTCGCCTGTCGGAGGTGGAGCGCGTGTGTTTCGTGCTCAAGCACCTGGAGCAATGGCGCGTACGCGAAATCTCGGAGGAGATCGGTACTAACGAGGGGCGTGTGAAACAGGCCGTGTTCCGGGCAGTGCACAAACTGCGCGTGGACATGCAGCACCTACAGAGACCCGAATCATGAATGACAGGACTGACGACATAATTGCCGCACATCGTGAGAACACATACTCACCGCCGCCCGCCACGGTACAGCGCTGGCACGATGCACTTGATGCCGAGGCGGCCGGGGATAAGACGGTGACCCGGCCAGACAGGCGTTCGTTTCACCCGACATCGTTTTTCATGGGAATGGCCATTGCCGCGACGCTTGCCCTCGGCATCGCGATCGGCGTTTTTGTTGGCGGCGAAGACCCTGCGCCCGATGTGCAGTTCGCCGGTGTCGACACGGCCATGGCAGGCGTTCCTGACGTACTGTCTCGCGGCTTGCAGGTGCACTTTCGAGACAGTCGCTCGCAGATTCTGAGCCTCCCCGACGCGCAAGATCGCACTATGCTGGTACTGCGCATCATTGAACAGAACCGAATGTTCGAGAGCGCCGCGGCCAGCGGCGATGCACCTCAACTCGCACGTGTGTTGCGTGCCTTCGAACCCATCCTCCTGCAGCTGGCTGCGAATGACCTCGCGCCGGCGGACGCCGAGGCCTTACAGACGCAACTCGCGTTTGAGCTAAACGTGATGCTAACCAAACTCAGCGCTGAATCATCAGATGATTCACACACCACATGAATTGAGGAAGACCGCATGAACACGACTACAAGACTGGCCCTGGGCGCCGCGCTTTTATTGCTGGCAACCGGCAGCCTGGCCCAGACCGACACAACCGACGATGCGGAGAGTCTCCGCATGACCGCCCTCGAAGCGCTGATCACGGCACCGCCAGCGCGCGCCATGCCCATCGTCGACAAGGTACTTTCGGGAAACCACAGCGCTAAGCTGAAAGAACGTGCCTTGTTCATCCTGAGCCAGATGGAAACTCCAGAATCACAGTCCCGCCTGCTTGCATTTGCGAACGACAGCCAGGGCGAGTTACAAACTGAGGCCATTCGCATGATTGGTATTGGTGGCGACAAGGACGCCTTGGCCAGCCTGGGTGAGATCTACCGCGGCGGTAACGCCGACGTCCGGGACGCTGTGCTCGAGGCCTACCTGATCGCCGACGACACCGCCGCCGTCTTTAACATCGCGGCGAACACGCAAGACGAAGAAGAGTTTTCGGAAGCCGTCACCATGTTGGGCGCGATGGGCGCGAACGCCGAGCTTCGTGAACTACGCAACCGTGCAGGACTGTCGGAATCGCTAATCGAAGCCCTGGCAATTTCGGGCGACCCCGAATCGATCAATGAACTCGTCGACATCTATCGAAATGCCGAGACCGACGAGATCAGGAACTCTGCCCTCGAAGGGCTCATGATCGCCGGGCACGATGAGGGCCTGCTCGAGCTGTACCGGGGTGCTGGCAGCGCCGCCGACAAACGTCAGATCCTTCAGTACCTCGTTATGATGGACAGCGAAGCTGTTTGGGACCTGATCGACAATGCCTTTGAGGGGACGCAGTAGTGCGCACTTTTAAATTCAATGCGCTGGCCGTGTTGGGGCTGGCATTGCTCTGGAGTGCGCCAGCCAATAGCGCCCCGTCGATCGACACGTCAGATGGCTGGTACAAGTGGCAGGTCGAGGGTGCTGCGACGACTCTGTTCCTGTATCAGGAGAACAACAAGCCGACGCATATCCGCATCATTAGCCCGGATTGCAGGATAACGTGGCACGGCAGGAAGCGTATCAATGGCGAGATCACCGACATGGGAACACTGTCACTGGATGACAGTGTTGCCATGCTTCTTGATATTGTCAGGGAGAAAGATCTCGGCAAGGACGTGCGAGAGGAAGCCCTGTTCGGTTTGGCACAGTCGGACTCGGACACGGCGTTCGAGTACTTCGATCAGATCCTATTCGCTCAGAAGAAATAGTCGCCGAACATTTCGTACAGGTAGTCGGTCCAGCGCTCTGGTATCTCCTCGGTCAACTCAACCGCGGTCGTGAAGTCTTTCTCAAACAAGGTCTCTCGCAGGGACTTCACGACCGATGGCTCCGAGGTTGCGATGTTGAGCTCCTTGTTCAGGTAGAAACTCCACCGATCCCAGTTAGCCGAACCCATGCATGCCCAGTCGTCAAACAGAGCTGCCTTGACGTGCGACATGCCCGGGTAAATGAACACCCGCACACCGTTTCGCAACAACGCGTTAGCAGCCAGAACATTGTTGCGCGTGATCAGACCGCGATCGGTCTCCAGGGGAATGATCACTCGTACATCGACACCCCGTTTGCGGGCGCGCGCCAGCTCGTAAAGCATGACGTCGTCGGTAAAATACGGGTTCTGCACATACACGTAGTGTTGTGACCGCCGTATCGCTTTGCGCTGAACGCGATAGATCTCCGCGTTCTCGGTACGCGTATACAGCGTGCGCAGCGGGTACCCGGTATCGTCCGCCAGCGTCGGTTTGCGTCGTGACGCAGCTCGCGCATACGCAAAATCACCAAAGAACCCGGCGCGCGCCCAGGCCTTGCTGAACTCGTGCTGCAATACATCGACGACCGGCCCGTGCATCTCGATCATCAGGTCGTGCCAGTCGTAGCGATACTCGCGAGCGATATTCATGCCGCCCGTGAACGCTACCTTGTTGTCGATGATCGCTGTCTTCACATGGTCGCCCGTGAGCCAGGGATTCTGTGACTGTCGAACATCGATCTGCGACCCACGCTCGAGGAACTTGCGAACACTTTTGGGAGGGATGTGATCGTCGGGCAGGTTCTCCTGCTGCTCGATCGTCGAAACGATGGTTCCAATTCCATCGAGCAACACCTTGGTCTCAATACCGTCGTTCGAGCGGCGCTTGAGTAACTCGGCAATCGATACAGCGAAGTCATCGTTATCAAAGATGTACATCCGCAGTGAAATTGATTCTTCCGCCGCACTCACCGCCTCTTCGAAGCGCGAGAAAAACGTCTCGCCGTCAATAAGGAGGTCGATAGTCCCACGGGTTGCCGGACCCGTCGTATCATCGAGGTAGGCCTCCCACGCGACGAGGTCCATCCCGGGGCCTTCCGAGACCGGAGGCACGGGGCGCTTCTCAATACGGCTCGCGTAAGCAGGCTTGAGCGTCGTTGTTACCGTGTTGAGAGATACAAATGCCAGCCTGAACAGTGACGAGAACGGGCGCATGACGACCCCCACCGTGTGGCTCTTGAGCAGATGAGAAGTTCCTTGCACGTACTGCCGTTGCGTGGCCGGCTTCGGCTCCTCGCCTGCTGTAGTCGTCGCACAGCCGGCAAGCGAACCCGTCATGGCCAGGCCGGCAGCCAGCAGCGCGATATTCACTAACCGAATACACGTATAACGAAAGCGTCTGGCGATCGTCTTGCCCTCCATTCCTGTCTATATAGACTCGGCACTCTTATGAATGCAAACGTTGAAACCCTGTTCCCGAACCAGACCGAAGTTTACGACAGCATCGTCGACCTGGTACCCGGACCCAATAACCCGACGCCGATGGTACGCGTCGGCGAGCGCTTCAATCCACACGCCGACTTTGAGCTCCTCGTAAAGCTCGAGGGCATGAATCCGTTCGGGTCGATCAAGGATCGTACGGCCTGGTTCATGCTCAATGGTCTGCAGCTGAGCGAGGATCAGTCGCTGGTAGAGCCCTCGGCGGGCAATACCGGCATCGCCCTCGCCGCCCTGGCCAATGCTCAGGGCACACCGATTGAAATTGCCGTGCCCGACGGCGCACCGGAGGAAAAAAAGGCATTGCTCCGATTCCTCGGCGCCGAGCTTATCGAGGTCGAAGACGAATTGTGCCCCATCTACCCGTCGGAAGGCGCACGCGGCGTTGTGAAGAGCATGGTCGAGAGCGCGGCTTACGGCGGTAAGTACGTCAGCCCGAACCAGTACGAGAGTGACCTCAACGTCGCGGCTCACTACCACACCACAGGCCCGGAGATCTGGCGGCAGACCGGCGGGCGGATCGACTATTTCTTCGCCGGCATCGGCACGGGCGGGACGATAACCGGCGTCGGTCGTTATCTCAAGGAGCGTAACCCCGACATACGGATCATTGGCGTCGAACCAGCGCTACGTCACCACAAGCTGTCGGGGCTCAAGCGCGTCACCGGTCTGCCTGAAGAGCACTTTCCGACGATCCTTGACCGTGCGGTCATCGACGAATTCATATCGGTAACGGATGAGGATGCATTCGCGGCCGGCATCAAGCTTGCTCGGACGGACGGCGTCATGGTCGGACCGACGACCGGGGCCCTGCTCCATGTGGCAAGTGAATGGGCAGAGGAGCACAAAGGTACTGCAGTCGTGATCTCCGGCGACAATGCAGCGAAGTACGTTGCTGCCTACGCAGAGTATCTATAGCGCGGCGACCATCCGCCCGAATTCATCAACCTTGTCCCAGTCCGTGAACTCGACGATTTGAGTTGGGTCGGTCGGCCCTTTGGTCATCCACATGATGAAACGAATCATGGTCCGATCGAAGAGGCCTAGTGACGGGTAATCTATCCTGCCGGCAAAGACACCGAGATTCTGCGGCTGCCAATCAATTTTCTGCAGGAACTTCTGCAAGTAGGGATTCGTTTCGGGCGTGTTCTTTTCAGGTTTGCGGGCAACGACATTGACTGAGAACAGCGCGTTCGGGTGCGCTTCGAGGGTTGCCTGGTTGTTCCTGATGAATTCACCAACCAAGGGCTGGTGTTTGCCGTAACGGATGCTGGCGCCTATCACGATCTTGTCAAAAACGCGCCCATCCAGCGACGGCACCTCAAGCAGTTTAAGGACCTCCACGATGTCGCCACCCTGCTCGATCACGGTTCGCAGACGTTTGCATATCTCCACCGTATGACCATCAGTCGTCGAATAGAGTATGAGTACTTTTGCCATCTGGAACCTCCGCGAATAATGGTGCAAAGTACCGCAGGAGAATACCCATGGCTAGCCACGCTGACATCGAGCAGGTACGGGAGCAGCTCCGGACAATTCACGACCAGGCGACCGCCCTGGAAGCGAAGTACGCCGACGAGCTCGCCACCGTCCACCCGGCGTTCGCCGAAGGTGCCAGGAACCTGGTTCACTACCTGGCGCTGCGCAAGGCCGATACCCATGGCTTGCGCAAGAAACTTCGCCGGCTCGGTCTGTCATCGCTTGCGCATGCGGAACGCAATGTCCTCGGCTCCGTTCGCGCGGTACAAACCGCTGTCGATAGCCTCGTCGGTGGCGGCGAAATCGATGCGGACGCCCTGACCGCCGCTCTGCAGGAGTCGAACCCGACCGCTGATACGCACCGCCAGGCAATACTCGGCGCGAGTCCCGATGGCCGGGACGTCAGCATCATGGTCACGCTGCCGACGGAAGCGGCCGACAACCTTACGCTGGTCGCAGAAATGCTCGCGGCTGGCATGAACCTGGCACGTATCAACTGCGCCCACGATGATGCGACGACCTGGAAGCGCATGGTCGAGAACGTTCGTCGCACCGCCGACGACGCAGGCACCGAATGTCGCATTGTCATGGACCTGTCGGGCCCCAAGCTGAGAACCGGCGACCTCAAACCCGGGCCGCGCGTAATTCACATTCGGCCGAAGCGGGATCCGATGGGTCGTGTCGTCGCACCGCGCCGTATTCGGCTGATACCCGATGATGTCCTGCAACGAGGTACCAAGATCGCCGTCATACCGGTGCCCCGCTCATGCGTCGAGTACGCAGAGGAAG
>Ga0209344_10002230_pt1 | contig 22149 bp, 23 predicted proteins | sample Cruoilmetagenom6_FD_187293 | JGI IMG/M metagenome (GOLD analysis project Ga0209344, IMG submission 187293) | Oil polluted marine microbial communities from Coal Oil Point, Santa Barbara, California, USA - Santa Barbara Oil Seep Sample 6 (SPAdes)... | ecosystem: Environmental > Aquatic > Marine... | reverse complement strand
CTACTGCTGAATTATTGAAAGATCATGTTGGATTGTACGTGTACGTATCATCAGTAAGCGTTTATTACCCTTATTATAAAGCCAACTTAAAAGAAGATGCCCCGCTGGTGTTAAAAGTACCTGACATCATTACTGATACAGATGAAAAATACACCTATGACTATGGTGTTATGAAAGCCAATTCTGAAATAGAGGCAAGAACTATTTTTGGTGAAGATAAGACTATTGTAATACGCCCAACGTTTATGATAGGACCTGCGGATAGGACGAATAGGTTTTTATATTGGCCAAGGCAGCTCGCCAAAAATGGTGATGTTATCATACCTGGTAAAAAGGATGATCCCATTCAATTTATTGACGTACGTGATGTCGCCGATTGGATGATCAGATTGATAGAAAATAAAACAAGCGGAACGTATAATGCTGTTGGTCCTGCTTCTAAAATGACTATACATGAATTTGCAAAAGAGGCACATTCGGCTTTCGATACTAAGGTGAATTTTATCGAAATAAATGATTATAAATTTCTTGAAGACAACGAATTATTTTATTTAATGCCTTGGATTTTAGAAAATGAGAAATACCATGGAATTTCACGTGTTAACATTGAGTCATCTATTAAAAATGGACTTACCTATAGACCTCTAACAACATCTATTAAAGATACTCATGATTGGTGGTATTCAAAAGCTGTAAATGAGGAGCGTCGCGCAGCCTTTGAGTCTGATGAAAAAGAGTTACATAATAGACAAGAGGGTATACTTAAAAAATGGAAAACCTATTCTAATAATTAATAAACCCTCTTTGAAACAGAAGGCATCAGTTTAAACATACTTGAAGTAATTACTTTTGAATTTTTCGATTAATAAGATGCTCATAAAAATCATATTAAAAGCATACCCTATATCTTCAATTGGAATTGTCCCTAAACGTATACCAAGGTTTTCGGCATTATTATACCAAACAACCTCGCCTTCAATAAAACTTCCTGTAAGAATGCCATTTACAATAAAAAATGGTACTAAAATGATTAAAAAAGTAATATAAAAACTTCGAAGCTCTTTATTCTGGGTTAAAAGACTGTATAACAATATTATAATTAATAAACTATAATTATAAAAAGTATACGCTTTATCAATGTTAAATGCTATTATTATTAGCAAAGAAATGATTAATATTATAGTGATAATAGCTGTTGTTTTTTTATTAAAACCAATTTTTGGAAAGAAATATTTTATAGCATAATGTGTGAAAATGCTTGCATATGGAATACAAATAAAGAACAGCCACTCCTCTATTGGTAAGTTCATTATTTCTAAGCCAATTAAATATTCTTGATTAAATCCCCAAACGCCATTATGAGTAAAAATAACATCCCATATAATGAAAACAATGGCAGTAATTGCAATAGCCAAAAAAACTTGTTTCCACCATTTAATGAAATACATTCGTTTTTCAAAACTATACAACAAGGGCACACTTAAAGAGGCAATGTTTAAAAATAAATAAAGGGACATCTAGATTTTAAAATATTTTGGCGGAACATATAACATACCGAAACACTCACCACATTCCTTTCCTAAATGTTTATGATGTGTTTTATGCGCTTTCCTAAGCCCGGTAAGATATTTATTATTTGTTCGTTTAAACCACTTAAAACGTTGGTGAATTAATACATCATGAATTAAAAAATATGCTAAACCGTATAAAAATATTCCTAAACCTATAAAAAACAAATAATTTAGACCCCCTTCAACACCATAGTAGAATAAAATTATACTTGGTGCCGCAAAAATCACAAAGAAAATATCATTTCTTTCAAAAGTATCAGGGTATTTTGGTTCATGATGATCTGAATGAAAATACCACATAAATCCATGCATTACAAATTTATGAGTAAGCCAAGTTACACATTCCATTAATGAAAATGTAATTAAGATTATTGCTATAAATCCGATAATAATCATTAAATCAAATTTAGTTTATATTTTACAAATGACCTAGCCAACAAACTTACTTTATGGGGATTTGAAACTCGAATTCGAGAATTCATTATTTTGTTCGATGGTGTTTTGCTTAGCTTTTTTAATAAACATTTATAATATCGATAAGCTGTATATACTCCGAATTTAGCTTCCGGTGGTAAATTCATAATACCCTTATAAGCCTTCTTGAAGTCTTCTTCAATTTCTTTAATAATTCTCGCTTTAGATTCAATATTAAGATCGACCATATCTACATCTGGAAAATAAGATCTCTTTAAGACTTCCATATCATCCTTTAAATCTCTTAAAAAATTCACTTTTTGAAATGCAGACCCCAATCTCATAGCGGGTTCCTTTAACTCAAAATAGCGATTCTCATCACCATTCACAAAAACCTTTAAGCACATCAACCCCACAACATCGGCCGAACCATAAATATACGCTTCATATTCTTCTTTTGTATATTCAGATTTATACAAATCCAGTTTCATACTTTTTAAAAATGCCTGCACCAGTATGTCATCAATATTATACTGTTTCACAGTTGTTTGAAAGGCATTCAATATTGGGTTTAAACTAATTCCGTCAGCGTAAGCTTTATAGTAATCTGCTTCAAATTCATTGATTAATTTTTCTCTATCAAAACCATGAAAAGAATCGACTATTTCGTCAGCAAACCGAACAAAACCATAAACGCTATAAATTGCATCTCTAATAGCCGGTGCCAGCATTTTTACCGCTAAGGAAAACGATGTACTATAAGTCTTTGTAACTAATTTGCTACATTTTATCGAGACATCATCAAATAACTGCTTTTTCATGTTCTTTTAAAATTGAAAATTGTTTCATAATTAAATTAGAAGCTATTTTTCCTGAAATTAATGCCGGAGGTACTCCGGGTCCAGGAACGGTGAGCTGTCCTGTAAAAAATAAATTATCCAGCTTTTTACTTTTCAACTTAGGGCGTAAAAAAGCAGTCTGCAATAATGTGTTTGCCAATCCATAAGCATTGCCTTTATAAGAATTATAGTCTTTAATAAAATCATTCACACAAAACGATTCCTTGAATAAAATGCTAGTTCGAACTTCTTGATTTGTTTGTTTTTCAATCCTTTTCATAATTATATCAAAATACTCTTCCCTTAATGCTTCTGTATCTCTTATTCCTGAAGCTAAGGGAATCAAAAAGAAGCCTCCTTCCTTACCTTTTGGAGCGAAATCTTCACCTGTGAGACTTGGAAAATTTGCATAGAAAAGAGGTTCCTTTGGCCATTCAGGATTATCATAAATTGATCTTGTATGACTCTCAAAATCAACATCAAAAAATAAGGTATGATGTGCAATATTTTTTAACTTTTTATCAAACCCAACGTAAAATAATAATGAAGAGGGCGCAAATGTTCTATTATTCCAATATGATTCGGAATATTGTCGGTATTTTTCATCTAGTAGTGTTTCTGTATGATGGTAATCTGCACCGCTCAAAACAACATCTGCTTCAACCATTTTATCATTTACTAAAACACCTTTAACTAAACTATTTTCAGTAACAATTTTGCTAACATTTTGATTTGTCTTTATTTTTGCACCAAGAGTTTCTGCCAGTTCAGTCATTGCCTTAATTACATCATTCATTCCTCCTTTTGGATGCCAGGTTCCTAAGCCAAAATCGGCATAATTCATAAAACTATAAAAAGAAGGAGTATTACTAGGTTTTGCTCCTAAAAACAATACTGGAAATTCTAATATCTGGATGAGCTTAATGCTTTTGATGTTTTTTCGAACACTCTGACTTATAGTTGTAAAGAATTGATTTAGGCGCCTTAAAGTAACAGGAGTAATTAGTTCAGTAATGGATTGTCCGGGTTTGTACACAAGGTCCTTGATCGCAACTTCATAATTAAACTTAGCTGCGTCAATAAATTCTTTTAGGTATTTTGAACTTCCGGGTTCAACATCCTCAAAAATCTGATATATTTTTTCTAAACTATCAGGAATATTTATAAAATCATCCTTACCAAAGTATACCCTATAAGCCGGATTCAATTTTTTAAGGGAATAATAATCAGAAGGTTTTTTATCAAAATCTGCGAAAAAACTTTCAAAAACGTCTGGCATCCAATACCACGAAGGTCCCATATCAAATTTAAACCCATCTCTGTGTAATACTCTTGCTCTACCCCCTATCGTATTGTTCTTTTCAACAATACTAACATCAAAACCGGCTTGCGCCAAATAGCATGAAGCGGCGAGCGAAGAGAAGCCCGAGCCAATTATTAGAATCTTATTTTTCATATTGTTTAACAAATATATAAATTTATTAAACACTTTTAGTTGACTTAAAAAAATTTAGATATATTTTAACAACTCTTCAATTCTTGCGAATGATCTAATTTGATCTTTTTCTTTAATTGGTTTAAATCCAACTGATTTCCTTCCTAAAAAGTAAAATTGATTCTTAGTGTCATTTAAAAGTTTATAAAAAACTTGATTGAGATAATTATCAATTTCGTTGTCGATAGGTTCGACAGTAAAATATGAGATAAAACGGATACTAGTATAAATATCTTTTAAATCTGTAATTTGGTCCATAGAAATACTACTCCCTAAATAAATTGATTGATATCCACGCAATGTCAATTCATAATGTAAAAACAATAAACCCAATTCATGAATTTCACCTAACGGTAAATAAAGGACAAAAACTTTACCAGAATCATTTAATTCTATTGATAAATTCTGCTCAATATTATGACTCAATTTTTGAACGATTAGGCTAGATATAAAATGCTCATGCACCGGCTTTATCGTTTTTGTTTGCCACAAGTACCCAATATTATCTAATAATGGGATGAAGACGTCATAAAATATTTGTTTAAAAGATTTGGATTCTGACAACTTTGAATACGTCTTTTGAAATAAGTTACTATCAAAATTGATCATCGCTATTTTGAAAGCATCAATAGCTCTTTCTTCTGCAACTTTATTCGAAACCAACTCTTTAACTTTTGTTATTATTGAAGCCTCTGATAGCTGAGCAATTTTAGAAATTTTAAATCCGTTTTTATAGAGTAGATTCACATTTAATAATTTCATAAAATTATTAGAATCGTAAAATCGAATATTGGTAATTGTTCTTGAGGGCGCTAAAAGTTTATAGCGTTTTTCCCATATTCTAATAGTATGGGACTTTATTCCAGTAAAATTCTCTAAATCTTTTATAGAAAATCTAGTTTTAATTGTATTCAACATAATAATAAATAGGGCATATAAATATACTATTTTTTTGTGATTTATAATTATTCACTATAATTGCAGCTAAGAGGATACAAAACATGAATTTAATTAGTAATAGACTGATTTTCAAACATTATACTAAAAATGATTTTAACGATTTTAAGGTTATATTAATGAATGATGAGATAATGAAGCATATTTCCGGAAAGGGAAATAGCGAAAAATTAACTCAAGAAAAGTTTAATAAAGTTCTAAAAACAAATTCCGAAAATAAAAACCTAGGTTTTTTTAATGTAACTTTAAAAGAGACAAAACGTCTGGTGGGCTTCGCAAAATTAGTCCATATTGATGACTCCCTTGAAATTGGCTATGCACTTTTAAGAAAGCAATGGGGTAAGGGTTTTGCTTCTGAAATTACAAAAAACCTTATCATTCATGCAAAAGAACATTTCCCTGAAAAGGAGATTATAGCGATTGTAAATTTAGGAAATGATGCTTCCAAAAATGTACTAATTAAACAACAGTTTATTAAATATAATACTGGAATCCTCGATGGATTTGAAGTTGAATATTATAAATTGCCTCACTAATAAAAAAATAATGTAACAAAAACCACTTTTACTTTACTAATAGATTGAAATCAACTAAAAGAGTGACTAAAGAATTAGAACATAATTTTGTAACAGATCTAGAGAAACATCAAAACATAGTACATAAAGTATGCAGATTATATACGAATAATCAAAATGCACATAATGATCTATTTCAAGAAATATCCATACAATTATGGCGTGCTTACCCAAGGTTTAGAGGTGAGGCAAAATTTAGTACTTGGATGTATAGAGTAGCTATAAATACTGCCATTACATTATATAGAAAATCGAAGCGGAGAGTTCAAACACAAGATTTTGATACTGTATTGTATAAGATTGAATCAACATCATATGATGATACTGAAGAAGAACAATTAAGAATCATGTATAAGGCGATCAAGCGACTATCAGATATTGATAAGGCACTGGTTTTCTTATATCTGGAAGATAAAAATTATAAAGATATTGCCGAAACAATGGGTATTAGCGAAGTCAATGCCAGAGTGAAAATGAACAGGGTGAAAAGCAAATTACAAAAAATACTAAATCCGTAAATATGGATCAATTAGAATTATTAAAAAAGGATTGGAAGAAGCAAGAAGCTGATTTACCAACATTATCTTATGATGAACTTTCAAAGATCATTCATAAAAAGTCATCATCAATTGTAAAATGGATATTTATAATTAGTGTTTTAGAATTTGCTTTGCCATTTCTCACATTATTATTTCCTAGCTATCGTGACATGTCTATGAGCAGTTATGAAAAATTAGGTTTAACAAATTTTATAAATATATTATATATAGCAGTTTATATTATTGTTGTAGGTTTTATATTTCTCTTTTATAAAAATTACAGGTCTATTTCCACCAATTCGAATCCGAAAATACTAATGCATAACATCATAAAAACCAGAAGAATTGTGAAGTATTACATTTGGTTCAACCTAGCTTTAGTGCCCATTATTGGTGGTGTTGCGTTTTATAAACTTTTTAATTCTGCTGATTTCTTAGAAAAAGTTCCAACAGATATCAATATGACTATGTTGTGGTTACTTTCTATATTTATTTTGCTTATTCTTGTTGGATTAGTATGGCTGTTTTATAGGCTTCTTTATGGAATTCTATTAAACAGACTCAAGGCAAATTACAATGAATTGGTAGGTAATGGTAATGGGAATTTATAATATATCTAAGCTTCCTTTGCCCTCCCTTACGATTTCAATTTCGTCTGTCGATAAATCAATTACTGTAGAGGGTTTATTATCTCCATAACCTCCGTCAATAACAATATCAACCTTATCTTGCCATTTCTCAAATATAAGTTCAGGGTCTGTTGTATACTCAATAACATCATCATCATCATGAATTGAGGTAGATACAATTGGATTTCCTAATTGCTTTACAATTTCCTTTATAATTGTGTTATCAGGCACCCGAATACCAACTGTCTTCTTGTTCTTAAAGGCTTTTGGTAAGTTATTGTTCCCTGGCAAAATGAACGTATAAGCCCCAGGTAATGCTCTTTTAAGTATTTTATATGTCGATGTACTAATTTGCTTGACATAATCAGACATATGGCTTAAATCATTACAAACAAAAGAAAAATTGGCTTTCGCCAATTTTACATTTTTTATACGTGCTATTTTCTCTAGAGCTTTGTTGTTTGTGATATCACAGCCTAAGCCATAAACCGTATCTGTTGGATATATGACCAATCCGCCTTGACGGAGTGCAGCAACGACTTTATCTATCGCTTTAGGATTGGGGTTTTCATCATATATTTTTATAAACTTAGCCATAACATAAATTTACAAAAAATATTAGAATACTTTTAGGCTTAAGGGTTTACAATTAATCTAAAACCCTCTCCATGAATATTTATAATCTCAACTTCAGGATCTTCTTTCAGATATTTTCTCAATTTTGCAATATACACATCCATACTTCTTGATGTAAAATAATTATCATCTCTCCATATTTTTGTTAGAGCTAATTCTCTAGGCATCAAATCATTAACGTGTATTGCTAACATTTTTAGTAATTTGTTCTCTTTTGGCGATAATTTTTTAATTTCATTACCGTCATATGATAAGTGTCGCAACTTACTATTTAAATGGAACTTACCAATCTGAAACTCGTGCTGTTCATCTTCAGTAGTTACACCTACATCTTTACGTTGTAATATCGCTTTTATTTTATATAATAAAACCTCAGAATCAAATGGCTTGTTCAAATAATCATCTGCACCAACTTCGTAACCTTTGAGTACGTCTTCCTTCATGGTTTTAGCAGTTAAAAAGATAATAGGCACATCAGAATTGGTAGCTCGAATGTCTTTAGCGAGAGAAAAACCATCTTTTCTCGGCATCATAACATCCAAGATACAAATGTCAAAATCATCGTTTTTAAACATAATCAGCCCCTCTAAACCATCTTTGGCATGAGAAACTGAATAATCATTTAACATTAAATAATCTTTTAAGACAGTACCAAAATTCGGATCGTCTTCAACTAGCAATATTTTCTTATTCGTCATAATTTCAATTTATTAAATTAGGGGCAATTTAACCGTGAAAGTACTTCCCTTACCTTTTTCACTTTCAACATAAACACTACCGTGGTGATGTTCAACTATATTTTTTACATATGAAAGTCCTAACCCATGTCCTTTCACATCATGTATATTTCCTTTTTGTTCTCTATAAAATTTATCAAAAACATTTTTCTGAACATTTTTACTCATTCCAATTCCTTGGTCTTTTATTTTTAAAATAATATTATTTCCTGCATTTTCAGTAAAAATATCAATTTTAGGGGCCTCATTTGTATATTTTAAAGCATTATCAAGCATATTTACGATTACATTAGTCAAATGAAATCTATTACCCATTATCTCCAATTGATTAGCTTTCAAATGTGTCTTGATATATCCTCCTTTATCTTTTACAATTAAATCAACATGTGCAAGGGCATCTTCCACAACATCATTAAAGTTAACAACACTTGCGGTTAAATCTAATTGATTCTTTTCTAATTTCGATATTCTTAACACATTTTCTACCTGGCCATGCATGCGTTTATTCTCTTGCCTGATCATATCTGCATAACGTAATATTTTCTCTTGGTCGTTTATTATTTTTGGGTTCTTAATGGCATCTAAAGCTAAATTTATAGTAGCAATGGGTGTTTTGAACTCATGTGTCATATTATTTATAAAATCCGTTTTTATTTCTGATATCTGCTTTTGACGTATTAATTGGTATAATGCACTAGCAAAAGCCAAAATGATCACTAAAATAAAAACTGCCGCCAAAATGAGAATATTAGAAATAGTTGCTAATATATATTTCTCTTTTTTTGGAAAACTTACAAATAATTGATACTGACTATTTTCTTCATTATCAACAAATAGCGGAACGCCGTAGCTAATATCTCTTTCCTTTTTAAATCTATCGGACCTTACCTTTGTTGCTAAACCCTCACTATATACACCAAATTCAAAATTTGTTTCGATACCACGTTCTCTTAATTCATTATCTAAATTTAATTGTAACTCATTAATTGATACCCTGTCATATATGGGTCTACTTGGCGCAATGTCCTTAAAGTAACTCTCAAATTTTATTTTCTCCAAATTCGTTAATCTGCCAACCATTCGTACTCTTTCATCGGGAGTCAATTTTTCTATATCACTATCATTCCCAAAGTTAATTCTGGATATCTCCCTTTCCTTTTGACTAAAAAAAGTCTTAAAGTTTACAGAATCATTTGAAAATAATGAAATTGAGGGCTTGTAAGTATTTTCTAAAATACTTTGTCTAAATGTGAATATTTCATTTTTAGCCGTATCGATTTGTTGAAAAAAGAAATCTGTTTTACCGCTTTTCAAAGAACTATGTGCACTATCTATTGTTTGTCCGAATTCCTCATAATAATCATTGATCTCTCTCTCCTGAATATTTTCTGAAACTTTAGCTAAAGCAAATTTTACATCATTTGTGAATTGTTTTTCACGTATTTCAATCGAATTATTTATCCAATATATTTGAACAGCTATAATACCAATTAATGCCGTACTCATTAGTACAATTAAAAGAACAAATATTCTTCTACTCATTTAAAAACAAATTTAATTTTTCTAAACTGATAACTATATTCTTTAACTAATATTAACTAAATACCTAATATTTTAACAGTTTTTTAAGACTAAAAAAATAACGGTCAATCGGATACCGTCTTTAATATCAATTTATGAATCTTAGCTACCTCATTTTTTGTTTGAATAAGGTCCCGATTTTCAATAACAAAATTTGATTTTTTCATTTTCTCTTTATCAGAAATTTGATTATTCATCCTGGAAAGAACTTCTTCCTTTGATATATTATCCCTTTTCATTACTCGTTCAATTTTATCTTGAATAGGAGCTGTTACTGTAATGATTAAATCAAATTTATAGGCAGAATTATTTTCAAATAAAATGGCATTTTCTTGAATTGCATAAACACTATCTTGCTTATTTAACCATCTCTTAAAACTATTGGCCACAGATGGATGAACAATTTTATTTATTGCATCTAATTTTTTCCTATCATTAAAAACAATGTTCGCTAGAAAAGGTCTATTCAATTTATTCTTAACATAAGCTTTTGTGCCAAATTCGTCTAACAGTTTTCGTTTAATAGTCTTTGAAGTATGCATTAATCTTTTTGCTTCTGTATCAGCAATATAAACCGGAATACCTAATTCAATAAATAAATTTGCCACTGTAGTTTTACCACTACCTATACCTCCTGTTAGACCAACCTTGATCATTTTTCAATTAAAAATTCAATTTTGTTTGGGATAATTTTAATTTCTTTAACAATATTCGGTTTATTCAAAACTTCAGGGACTAAATAGTTTACTTCGTCAATCTTGACTTTAGAAAAATCACAAACTAAATCAAAATCGCCTTCTGTGACTCTGTTAAAGTCAGACAATCCTATTTGAAAAACTATGTTAACCTTATTTGGAAAAGTCTTAATCCTATTAGATGGGGCGTTTAATATCCGAAAGGGAACTTCTAAGGACATCTCTGTAAATTTCTCTACCCTACCTCTAACATTTATTTGCTCAACTGAATAGTTGATTTTATTTAAATCCTTAATTTTGATAATCCCTATATTCTTATTAATAGTATCAGAAATATTGTTAAGCTGAATAGCCTCAGTTGTAAGAGAAACTACTGATGAGACCTGAGCTTCCGGACCAGAAATGGTAATATATTCCGGTTCAATTTCTAAACTTCCTAATAAATTATATCCTGATTTATACTGAATAGATAAGTTTGGTTCTACTTTTACTTTTTTACTAATACTTTTACCTAAACTAAAGTATAGTGTATCTGGTTCTATATACTTAACATCAGCCTTAGAAAATGAATCATCTACATCTTTTAAAATATCTGTCCCTAAATAATAAAAAGTAGATGAATTCTTTTTCTTTATATTTTTTAAACTAAGTTCTACATTCTTATTTGAAAATTTATATTTCAATAATCTAAATCCCCCAGAGTTGAGCGTAACCTTGATTGTAGGTATTGGATCTTCCTGTAGCATTTTATTTTCTGGCAAATCTACATAAGTCAAATTCACTTTGATAGCAGCAGTATAATTTTTAGATAATTTTATAAGCATCCAAAACAAAAAAGACAAACTTAAAAACAACAAAAAGACACGCAATTTTTTATTATTTTTTAATGCGTGTTGCGCTTTATTCATTAGTTAAAATATTATAATTTACAAATATTAAAGATATAAAAAAAGTGAGCTTTAAATTTAAAACTCACTTCTTATTTAATGTTTGTTAAGGAATTTACTTTTTTATGACTTCCTTAGCATATTTTTTGCTTAACTCCATTGAAATTGATGAGCGTTCAAATTTAATCTTGCCTGCTCCAGTTTCAATAACACAAGTATTATCAGTATCATTTAGATCAAGTATCTTTCCATGAATACCGCTTGTTGTAATTACTCTAGCTCCTTTTTTGATCGAAGCTTGAAATTTTTTCTCATTTTTCTGACGTTTAACCTGAGGTCTAATCATAAAAAGATAGATCACTAAAAACATCATTGGAATCAAGATGTAATTACCTATACCTCCTCCGGAGGTTTGTAAAAATATTGTTTGAAACATAATTAAGCTTTGTCTTTAGGCATTATTTCAGTTTTGATAACAACTGATTCTTTCCCGTTTGCAGTATTTGTAGTTAAGGTAACTGTTTTTGTAACTTTATTAGATTTACCAGCCGAATTAAATTTAACTTTAATACTTTCTTCTGCTCCCGGGGCAATTGGCTGTTTAGGCCATTCAGGAACTGTACAACCACAAGTACTTGTTGCATTCGTAATAATTAAATCATTAAGACCTGTATTTTTAAATGTAAAAGTAGTTTCTACAACGTCACCTTGCGTAATTTTACCAAAATCGTGCTCTAAGCGATCAAATGTAAGTTTTGCCGCTCCTTCATTTTGTTTATAATCACGATTCTTTGCAACTTCTAAATTCTCCTTTTTTATTTTGTTAGTTACATTTTCTTTACATGAAAGTAAAGACACAAATGCAATTATACCAACGAAAACAACTATTTTTTTCATTTTTACTTTTTTTTAAAATTATTCTGGTCGTAAAATTAAACAAATTATAACAATCCTCTACCTATTTTTTTTGATTTTCCAGATTTTGTATACTCTTTCGATAATTTATCTAAAACTCCATTAATAAAGAAACCACTCTTCGAAGTTGAATAGTCTTTGGCTATTTCAATATACTCATTGATGGTTACCCGAACCGGAATTGAAGGAAAATAAACAAGCTCTACCAAAGCCATTTTGATTAGAATCAAATCTATATCTGCAATCCTATCCGCATCCCAATTTGGTGTTTTGTTATCTATATCATTGTCAAATTCACTATGATTTAATGCAACTTTTTTAAATAAATCGCCTACAAATTTTTTATCATCATCATCATTATACAATGATTGACCAACAAAACCTTTACTATGACTCAAACGTGAAAACATTTTCAACACTGAAGTATTTACAAATGGTATATCATCAACCCAGCTAATATTTTGGCTCTCGAAATAATCAAATAGTTTATCATTCGGTGCAACAATATCCCTGAAAATTGCAGTTAAAAATTCTCGGTCACCATTAAATGTTAATACCTCAGAACTCACATAAGACTTATAAAGATCACTTACTTTAATTTCATCCCAGATCAAACGCACATATTCGCCGTCATTTTGCCAATTCTTAAGTTTATGGTCTTTTAAATAATTATTTAAAAAAGCGCTTTCTTTTAAAATTAGAAGTAAACGGTTTTTTACAAATTTTTGATTAGGGTTTATATCCTCAGAAGTAGCTAAGAACTTTTTTTTACCAATCTCTAAATGTTGATCAGCTAAATCTCTAATTTCAACAAGAAGACTTAAGGTTAGTATATATAAATCGTAAATTTTATCGATGCTATGTTTTAAGAACTTTTCCTCCTTAACTAGATCATCACTTTTTGAATGTAATAAGGCATAGATAGATTGCATCACTTTAATACGAATATGTCTTCTGTTTAACATAATTTATAAGAACGTAAAAATTTAAAATACATAGAATTTAAATTTAAGTATTGCTTTCTAGCTAAAATTATACTTGTTACAATCAAAGCTTATATTGCAATACTTTAAATCGCTGCAAATGTACATTTTTTAACATCTTGCAACAAAATTAAAATTCATTTAAAATATATTTAGTTTTAACAAAACGGAATGTTATTTTTGTTTTTCGAAAACACGAATCTCTAAATTAAGAAACTCAACGATTGAAGGCATTAAAATATTTAAATAAATACTTTTTCAAATATAGATATCGACTAATTCTTGGTGTTGTCACAACCATTATTGCACGTATTTTTTCCTTATTTACCCCTCGCTTAATAAATAAATCCTTAACAGCCGTAGAAAATTATACGAAAGGGACAATTACAGATTTACAAGTTGTAAAAGATGAGTTATTATTAAATATTTTAATGATTGTTGGTGCAGTAATTCTTTCAGGTGTTTTTACTTTTATTATGCGACAAACCATCATAGTAATGTCACGTTATATAGAGTTTGATCTAAAAAATGAAATCTTTGAGCACTATGAAAAGTTAAGTCTAAAATTCTATAAAAAGAATCGTACAGGTGATTTAATGAACAGGATAAGTGAAGATGTTGGAAAAGTAAGAATGTATTTTGGTCCCGCAATTATGTATAGCATTAATATGATTACATTATTTGTTATTGTAATTGCTAATATGCTAAGAATAGATAGTACTTTGACACTCTATACACTTCTACCACTGCCTGTCTTATCCGTTTTAATATATATACTAAGCAGAGTTATCAATACCAGAAGTAGAATAGTGCAGGAATATCTATCAAAACTAACTACACAAGTACAAGAAGTATTTTCTGGTGTAAATATTATCAAAGCCTACGGAATTGAAAAACCCACATTGCAAAGTTTTAATACCTTGGCCATTACGAGTAAAGAGAAAAATGTTTCATTGTACAAAGCACAGGCTTTATTCTTCCCAATGATGCTATTGTTAATTGGAATCAGTAATATATTGGTTATCTATATCGGTGGTACACGTTATATTAATGGAGACATTCAGAGCTTTGGAGTTATTGCAGAATTTATTATCTATGTAAATATGTTAACCTGGCCGGTAGCAGTTGTAGGTTGGGTTACTTCAATTGTACAACAAGCTGAAACTTCTCAAAAACGAATCAATGAATTTCTAAATCAAAAACCTGACATTGTAAACACAACCGATGAGCATAGCATTATTAACGGAAAAATTGAATTTAAAAACGTTTCTTTTACCTATGATGATACAGGTATTAAAGCTCTAGACACAATTAGTTTTACGCTTGAAAGTGGTAAGACATTAGCTATACTTGGTAAAACCGGTTCAGGTAAATCAACTCTTATTGGTTTGATAGCCAGATTATATGATATTGATAAAGGGCAATTATTAATTGATGACAAAAAAATATATGATATTAATTTAACTGATCTTCGAAGTAGTATAGGCTATGTTCCGCAGGATGGTTTTTTATTTTCAGATACCATTAAAAATAATATAAATTTTGGTGATAAAGATGCCACTGATGCTGAAATTATAATTGCAGCTAAAAATGCCTACATACATCATAATATTGACGAGTTTAATGAAAAATATGAAACACTTGTAGGAGAACGTGGCGTTACTTTATCTGGAGGACAAAAACAACGTATCTCAATCGCTCGGGCAATAATTGCAAACCCGCAAATTTTAATTTTTGATGATTGTCTTTCTGCTGTTGATACAGAAACTGAAGAAATAATTTTGAATAATTTAGAAAATGTTAGTAAAGACAAAACTACCATTATTGTGAGTCATCGTGTCTCTTCTGCTAAGAATGCTGATATGATTATAGTATTAGATGAAGGAAAGATTGTTCAAAAGGGTACACATGAGCAACTTTCGAATCAAAAAGGTTATTATCAAGAAATTTACAGTCAGCAGCTTACAGAGCAATCATCAGAAGAACATTAAAAGAATTTTGATAAATGATGGTTAAAGTGATTTATTTTTTTAGATTTGTTCAATAAAACAAAAAAAGTTCAACACAAAGTAAAAGATTATTATGAGTGATAAAGACTATACAGATCAAGAAGAAATCTTTTCTCAGGTATTAAGAGCAGGAAGAAGGACTTATTTTTTTGATGTAAGATCTACCAAGGCTGGTGATTATTATTTAACCGTTACGGAGAGTAAAAAATTTACACATGATGACGGTTCCTTTCATTATAAAAAGCATAAAATTTATTTATACAAAGAAGATTTTACCGAATTTAATGAAATGCTTTCAAAAGCAACGGAATATATTATAAATGAAAAAGGGCAAGAGGTAATTTCAGAACGCCACCAAAAAGATTTTCAAAAGCCTAGCGAAAATGGTGAAGCAACGGCGATTGACGAGACTTCTACTGAAAACTTTACGGATGTAGATTTTGATGATATATAAAGAAATATCAAATAATTATACAATGAAAAACCTCAGCTTAAGTGTTGGGGTTTTTTTATTTATAAAAAGGACGCACTTATTATAGCTTCAAATGCATATAAATAAAAATCTGTTAGATTTGTAAGTGTTTATAATTAAAATAAACATACCCAAACCGTTAGGTCATTGTCCAATCAAGAGAAATTGAGTGAGATTACAAAATCATTAGAAACAGATCGAGACAATTGGACAGCCAGAAACAGATTGAGAATTAACAATGAATTAGAACATATGAAAAGCACAAGTCACCACGATGAACGTATTGCAAAAATGTCATTCACTTCGGTATATCCACATTATATCACAAAAGTTGAAAAGAAAGGTAGAACAAAAGAAGAATTGCATCAAGTAATTGAGTGGTTAACCGGTTATGATGTAAAAAAGCTTCAAGAACTAATTGAAAACAAAGTGACTTTTGAATTGTTTTTTCAGAACGCTTCACTGAATACTAATGTTCACCTGATTACTGGTGTAATTTGTGGCTATCGAGTAGAAGAAATGGAAAATCCGCTGACGCAGCAGGTAAGGTATTTGGACAAATTGGTGGATGAATTGGCTAGAGGAAAGAAAATGGAGAAAGTTTTAAGAATGTAGAAGAAGCTGTATATACTATGAATCAACCGTATGAAAATCAAAATATGAAATCACCATTCCTCTTTTTCGTAATATTTATACTTTTTATAAGCTGTAAATTGAATGTTAAGACTGAACCTACTTTTGAACATGATATTATGAATGGTCCTAAACCATGGACAAGCAATGTTTTTGAACCAGAAGAAGAAGATTTTACATTTGCTATAATTTCAGATTTAAATGGAGGTGAACGCAAAGGTGTTTATAGCACAGCTGTAAATCAATTAAATAGATTAGATCCAACTTTTGTACTGAGTGTTGGTGATCTTATTGATGGAGGTACTGAAGATTCTATACAACTTGCAAAGGAGTGGGATTCTTTTGATGAGAGAACTTCAAAATTAAATATGCCCTTTTTCTATTTAGGCGGAAACCATGACCTTACCAATCCTAAAATGCGTGATTTTTGGAAGAACAGATTTGGACCTCGTTTCTACCATTTTTTATATGAAGATGTATTATTCTTAATGCTAGATTCTGAAGATTATGACGAAAAAAGAATGTTGGAGATCTATCATGCCAGGGCTAAGGCACTAAAAATTATTCATGGTGAAATTGAAGGTACTTATGAAGATTCTGAATATTATAATATGTCCGAAAGAAGGATCGGTGGTATGAGCAGTGATCAATTTGACTATTTTAAAAATGTTCTTGAAAATTATCCCAAAGTAAAGTGGACCTTTGTGCTTATGCACAAACCACTTTGGATGAGAGAAGATGAAAAAGGCTTGGGTAATCTTGAAACGCTTTTGGCAGATCGAAAATACACAGTAATTAACGGTCATTTTCATTCTTTTTTTCATCGTGTACGGAAAGGAAATAATTATACAATGCTAGGCACGACAGGAGGTGCTCAAAATAAAAAGGATTCTATGGCATTCGATCATATTACCTTGGTAAGAATGGAAAAGGAACCCATTATTACACATTTAAAAATGGAAGGTATACTTGACGAAACCGGTAATATGCCAACTGAAGGTGTTGATGTCTCACAACATTAATTTCAAAGCCATAGAACATCTATAAATAATGAAGCAATATCGAAATAGCGGTGCCGCAGGGGCAATATTAGATGAATATGAAAAGTCTATAGATGAGCTTAAAGAAGTATTAACCAATATTAGTCATGCACATTTAACTGCAATCGCAGATAACAAAACAGAAGACCCTGACTGTAGATCAATACAATATATTTTAACACATGTTATAAGAGCTGGGTACTGCTATATAATTGAAATTAGAAAATCCTTAGGTGAACAAATCGATTATGTTGAACGTAACACGTTGAATACCATTGAGCAGTATAAATCAGAATTGGATAAGATGTTTAAATACAATGAACAACTTTTTAAAGATTATCCTAATTTAAAACTTGAAGAAAAGAGTCCTAACAATAAGATAAAAGTGGCCTGGGGTCAACATTATGACATAGAACAATTACTGGAGCATGCAATTGTTCATGTTTTAAGACATAGACGGCAAATAGAACGGTTTTTGATAAGGTTAAAATAACTAAAAAGTTAAAACCGCTTCCTTTTTAGTTCTGCTCCTTTTTCATCATAGGCCTTCCATAAACCCACTTGTTTATCTTTTCGATAACGCCCTGTTATTTTTACCTGTCCATTTGGATAATATTCATAATATCTTCCATGTCTTAACCCATTTTTAAGCGCAACTTTAATATACTGTTTCCCGTCTTTAAATTTTTTAATATACTCATCTGCATTTAGGTCATTCGGATGTAAATTTTTAACCTCAAAAATATCAGCAACTTCTAATATATTTTTATTGGAATGTCCCTTGCTATTTGCATTAGGTCCAAATAATGTGGCATTCTTAAATTGGGCTTTACTTTTTACAAGGTCTGCGTCCTGATAATCTACCACTAACCTACTTTCAAATAAATCATTAGCAGGTGACAGTTGAAAACCTACTTGTGGAAAACAAATAATAAAATCTCTATTTTTTCTTATTTTTTCCCTAGTTTTCATATCCGCGAAAGCGTACATGTTTTCATACAAAACAGGTGTATTGATATAGGTGAAAACGCTGGATTTTTTATCAAAGTACGTGTTGAAGTGTTGAAAATCTTCAGAAGAACTTAGCGTTTCTTTATCCAAATAATCATCAATAATACTTTTTAAGGTATTTGGTTTATTACTAAATACCACATAATCATCAATAATGGTAAAGTATGGTCTATCTAATTCAGTGAACATTGATCCAAAAAATAGTTTAAAAAACCCTTTAATTGCCATAAAATGGATGGTGTGATCTTTATAATTTATCGATTTAAACTTAACCGGAGTTCTTTTCTTTAGCTGCTTAAGAATAAACTCTAAATTAGATTGTGCTTTTTCAATATTATTAGCTTTTACAATCAGAGCAACATCATTTTTACCCTTTTCAATCGATGATTGTATCTGAACCACTGCTATTTCATCTGCAACCCAGCTAACAAAATGGTCTCTAATATCAATTTTCAATAAACTCTCTATTTCATTCACATTCTCTTTATAAACTTTGAATTCAGCTTGCTTTTCTTGTTGAATTTTTAAAAAGTTAGCATAAAACTCTGAAAAGCTATCAAAACCGAAACTCATATATAAGGCCGTTCTTTTAGGAGCTATTTTAGGTATCGTTCGTTTTGCTTTACCTGATTTTTGCAATGCTTTTAAATAACCAATATTACTTTCGCTGATATTTGTAAAACCATCAGCGATCATGGTATTATTAGATTGTAGATCCAAACTAAACCCTGAAAATAAGAAGTTATTACTCAATGCATCTATAAAGGCATTGGGTTTATCAGAAAAGTACTGTGTATATTCATCAAAATATTTGTATTGCAAATACAATCTGAACATATCATCAAAACCCGTTTTCTTTTTAACCTCAATAAAATCTAAATTTCTACCAATTACCGGTTCGTTTTTTTGATCTATTGAAGCCTCTACCAATGTATGTACATAAGAAGCAACTAATTGATTTTTTATAAAAGCAAGGTGTAGCGTTTCTCTACTTTTTTTATCATATAACTCAATAATTTCATTCCCATGATAGTCTCTTCTGCTCAAACTATAGTCATCATTTAAAAGCGTATTTAAATAAGTTCTTAATAATTTAAGCTTTGATATTCTTTTTAAATCAATTACATAAAAAAGGCCGTAATCTTTTGGTTTATACATATGAACAGAAAAGAATAAAGAACGAGTTCCAAATAGTTTAAAAAATTTCTTTTTGTTATGAAAAACAGTATCTATTTTGTGTATGCTTTCGGTGAGTTCAAAAAAGTAATCATTTTTTTGTAGATGTTTCCATACATCGCTTTCGCGGATCTTATCCCAATTGGCTACCGGTTCTTGTGTTTCGACTACAAAAACAGCATCCTTGGGGATCAAATAAATAGATTGTAAATTTGAACTTGGTGCCAGGTAAAAGAAGTATACTAAATATCCTATTAGTGCAATGAAAATAGTGAGAATTGCTAATAAGATCTTCTTTCTATACATATAATTCGGTTAAAGCTCAAAATAGAAACGTTTCTTTATTGAAATTTAGTATCAAGCTATAGCTTTATTATCATCCTTAAAAAATACCTGTAAAAACATTGCTATAAGCATTACCAAAACACAGCCAATAAGGTTCAACCAAAGAAAACTAATATAGGGTTTTACATCCATTTGTTCCAAACGATATATTGCAAAATAATAAACTAAAAAAATAATTAATTGCGTAACAAGGGCGGCAATAAATACCGCATTACTTTTTACATATTTAATAAAGAATGCCAATAAGAATATACCCAAAACATTTCCATAAAAAATGGAACCAATAATATTTACCAGTTGAATTAAATTATCAAACAAATTTGCAACACTGGCAACCATAATAGCTATAATACCCCAAAGTAGCGTAAACCATTTTGACATTGCTACGTAATGTTTTTCTGATTTTTCTTCCATCACATTACGCTTATATAAATCAATAGCCGTAGTAGAACCCAAAGCATTTAATTCTGATGCGGTTGACGACATTGCAGCTGATAATATTACAGCGAGTAATAAACCAATTAAACCTCTGGGTAAATTATTTAAAATAAAGTGAATGAACACATAATCCTTATCATTGGTTTCGATACTTGTATCTGCTTTTGCAATAATTGTTTTGGCTTCAGTACGTAAGCTTTTATCTAAAGTTTCCAGCTCTTTTACACGTTCTTTTCCTGAAGCGTTTAATGGATCCTTTGCTAACTCTAGCAAAAGGGTACCTTTCTCATTTTCAATTTCTTTATGCCTAGCTTCTAATCGTTGATAGTCATCCGCGAAAGCTGATTCTTCTATTGCAATTTTTGCTTCCGGATTAAAATGTATAGGTGTAGCGTTAAATTGATAAAAAACAAAAACCATCACACCAACCAATAAAATAAAGAACTGCATTGGTACTTTCAGCAATCCATTAAAGATCATACCTAATTGCATTTCCCTAACTGATTTACCTGACAAATAACGTTGTACCTGACTTTGGTCGGTACCAAAATATGACAATGCCAAAAAGCTCCCACCAATAATACCACTCCAAAAAGTATATCTATTATTTAAATCAAAGGAGAAGTCAAGTACATCCATTTTTCCACTTGCTCCGGCAATGTCTAAGGCTTTTGTAAATGTGATACCCTCTGGCAAATAACTTATAATTAAAAAGAAAGCGGCAAACATTCCTGCAAAAATCACTGCCATTTGTTGTTTCTGTGTCACACTAACTGCCCTTGTTCCTCCCGAAACTGTATATATAATAACTAAACTTCCAATGGCAATATTTAAAGTAACAAGGTCCCATCCCAAAACAGCTGATAAAATAATTGAAGGGGCGAAAATAGTAATACCTGCAGCTAGCCCACGTTGAATCAAAAATAAAATTGCAGCTAAACTCCTTGTTTTTAAATCGAATCTAGTTTCTAAATATTCATAGGCAGTATATACTTTTAATCGATGATAAATTGGTATAAAGACCATGCAGATTATGATCATGGCTATAGGTACGCCAAAATAAAATTGTACAAAACCCATACCATCATGAAAGGCTTGACCCGGTGTTGAAAGAAATGTAATTGCACTGGCTTGTGTTGCCATAACAGAAAGCCCGATAGTCCACCATTTAGACTGGTTCCCTCCACGAATAAAATCCTGAACATTTTTACTTCCTCTTGTTTTCCAAGATCCGTATAAAACAATAAACAATAAGGTGCAAATTAGAACTATCCAATCGAGTTGTTGCATATTAAAATATTAAGAAGAGAAGAATTGCATTAGAAAGTAAAAAAATACGATATATGCCGCATTAGCTATAAGCACAAAAGTGTATAATTTGTCCCAGGTATATTTTTTCTGTTCCATTAATTTTTAATCGGTTTTTCAACATTATTCTTCCCCACAGATAATAAATTGGCGAATAGCCTATAAGCCCCTGGAACACCTGCAGGCAGTTCTCTAAAAAAACTTAAGCCCGTGTATATAAAATTTCCTTTACCATATTTAGCTATTAATAAACTACCTTCTTTA
>Ga0209344_10002229_pt1 | contig 22163 bp, 20 predicted proteins | sample Cruoilmetagenom6_FD_187293 | JGI IMG/M metagenome (GOLD analysis project Ga0209344, IMG submission 187293) | Oil polluted marine microbial communities from Coal Oil Point, Santa Barbara, California, USA - Santa Barbara Oil Seep Sample 6 (SPAdes)... | ecosystem: Environmental > Aquatic > Marine... | reverse complement strand
GAGTTGGATCGAAATATTGGTTTCATTGGTTTTACGGACTAATGAAGCTACACGGTTTTTTAGCTTTAGAAATTCATAAATTTCTTGCCAATCGTTAGTTTCTCTGGCTATTACCGTATTGAGCTCTTCGCGTTTTACCGTAATTTCATTGGTTCCTAGGTATGTTTTATCATTGATAAAGATCCCTTTGGCACCCAAGTTTTTGGCTAATTCCATATCGGTGAGGCGATCGCCAATGACGAAAGAATTTTCCAGATCATAGGCTGGGTCAAAATACTTTTTTAGCAAGCCTGTCCCGGGTTTTCGGGTATTAGCATTTTCATGTGGGAACGTTTTATCTAAATAAACTTCAGAAAAAACAACCCCTTCATTTTCAAACGATTTCATGATAAAGTTATGCACCGGCCAAAAGGTGTCTTCTGGAAATGACTCGGTGCCTAAACCATCTTGATTGGTGATCATCACCAACTCATAATCTAGCTCATTTGCGATCTTTCCTAAGTAAGTAAAGGCTTTTGGATAAAAGATCATTTTTTTAAAAGCATCGATCTGCTCATCGGCTGTTTCTTTAATGATGGTTCCATCGCGATCAATAAAAAGTACTTTTTTCATGAATTTAGGCTATTTAATATGTTAATGAGTTGATCGTTTTCTTTTGAAGTGCCCACGGTGATGCGAAGTGTATTGGCGCATTTTGGTTGGTTACTTCGGTTGCGTACTACAATATAATTATCGATAAGTTGTTTATAGCGCCTATTGGCATCATCTACTTGTACGAGCAAAAAATTAGCATCTGAACGGTATACTTTTGTAACAAACGACAGTGACTCTAGCAAGGTTTCAAGTCGTAAACGTTCCGAAAGAATTTTTGATACTTCATCGGCTACTTCTTCTAGCTTTTGCAATCTCGTTACCGCATGTTGTTGTGTCAATTCGTTTACGTTATACGGAGGTTTTATTTTGTTCAGTACTGCTATAATTTCTTCCGAAGCAAAACACATACCCAACCGTATTCCTGCCATACCATAAGCTTTAGACAGTGTTTGCGTCACTACGAGATTTGGAAATTGTTGCAATTTGGTGATCCAACTATCGATTGAGGCAAAATCAATATACGCCTCATCGATGATAACCAGACCATTAAATCCTTCAAGCAATTGGTTTATTTTATCTTCGGAAAAGATATTACCCGTTGGGTTGTTCGGTGAACAGAGAAAAAGCAATTTGGAACGATCATTTTGTACTTTAAGTATTTCATCAACATCGGGTTCAAACGCATTGGTAAGGAAGACTTCTCGATTTTCTATGTCATTGATTCCTGCCAAAACCCTGTACATTCCGTATGTTGGCGGCAATGTGATAATATTATCGATTGTAGGCTCACAAAAAGCACGAAACAGCAGATCGAGGATTTCATCACTACCATTTCCTATCAAGAGTTGCGATTCACGCACTTTCTTTTGCTCAGATACCAGTTGCTTTAGGCTACGTTGTTGTGGATCTGGATAGCGATTCACAATAGTTTCAAACGGATTTTCATTGGCATCCAAAAAGACCATTGCATCTGAATCTCCTTGAAACTCGTCACGCGCCGAGCTATACGGCTTTAATTTGGCTACGTTTTCTCGAACCAACCTGTTCAAATTAAAATTAAACATGTCCATCTCTGATAGCATTTAAGCGCAGTGTCACTGCATTTTTATGGGCATCAAGGCCTTCGGCAGCAGCCATAAGCTCGATCGCATTACCAATTCGCTTTAGACCTGCCGGCGTTACCTTTTGAAACGTAATTGCTTTTAAAAAGCTATCTAAATTCACGCCACTATATTGCTTGGCGAACCCGTTGGTTGGGAGCGTATGATTGGTACCAGAAGCATAATCACCAGCACTTTCAGGAGTGAAATTTCCAATAAAAACAGACCCTGCATTTTGAACATTAGCTATAAAATAATCTGTGTCTTTCGCAACTACAATAAAATGTTCTGGCGCATATTGATTGATAAAATTCAAGCTCATTTCCTTGTCGGAAAATTTTATAAAACGTGCATTTTCAAGCGCTTTTTGAGCGATGGTTTTTCTCGATAAACTTCTTAGCTGTGCATTGACCTCTTGTTGCACCTGCGTTATGATTTCTTCGGAAGTTGAAACCAAAACTACTTGACTATCGGCGCCGTGTTCTGCTTGACTTAGCAGATCGGCTGCCACAAATTCTGGAATGGCTGTTTCATCTGCAAAAACCAAGAGTTCACTTGGTCCTGCAGGCATATCGATTGCCAAACCATAATCAAGGGCCTTTTGCTTGGCCGCCGTCACAAACTGGTTTCCTGGACCGAATAATTTATAAACAGCGGGAATTGTTTGGGTTCCAAAGGTCATTGCAGCAATGGCCTGAATTCCCCCTACTTTAAATATTTTGGTTACGCCGCATAGCTGCGCAGTATATAAAATTTCTGGTGCTACCTTTCCTTGCGTATTGGGCGGAGTACATAGAATAATTTCTTCACAACCTGCAATATTTGCAGGAACTGCCAACATCAACACTGTTGAAAATAAGGGCGCGCTCCCACCAGGAATATACAACCCAACCTTTGTTATAGGTCGCTTTTCTTGCCAACAGAGAACACCTTCTGTGGTCTCCACTTCTACTTTTGAGCGGTGTTGGGCAACGTGAAATTTATAGATGTTGTCCGTCGCTAACGCAATGGCCTCTTTTAAGTTTTGAGGAATGCTGTGTATCGCGAAATCTATTTCGGTTTGAGAAACTTCAAAAGAACTAAGAGAAACTCCATCAAATTGCTGAGTATACTCTGTTACAGCGCTATCACCGCGCTCCTGAACATTTTTGAATACATCATTCACAATGGTGTTGAGTTCGCTACGATCTTGTGAAGGACGTTTTATGAGACTATTCCACAACTTTTGTGGTGGATCGATTCTTGTTTCCATAGAAATATTATAAAACCATTTTTTCAATAGGACTTACCAAAATACCTTCGGCGCCTGCCTGTTTTAATTTGTCGATCACATCCCAAAATACATCTTGATTTACTACGGAATGTACACTACTCCATCCCGCATCGGCCAGCGGAAGCACTGTTGGACTGCGCATTCCAGGAAGGAGCGAGAAGATCTCTTCAAGCTTTTCATTAGGCGCGTTAAGCAGCACATAACGAGAATTCCGACCTTTAAGAACCGATTGAATTCTGAAAAGAAGCTTATTCAATATGTTCTGTGTTTCTTCGGAAATTGTAGGAGAAACGGCCAATACTGCTTCGCTTTTCATAATTACTTCAACTTCCTTCAAATTATTTTTAAACAAGGTGCTTCCGCTACTCACAATATCACAGATGGCATCGGCCAGACCAATATTTGGTGCAATTTCTACGCTTCCGTTAATAATGTGTAAATCGGCTTTAAATCCGTTTTCTGAAAAGTACCATTGTGTTGTATTGGGATACGACGTGGCAATTCGTTTATTGGCTAGGTCTGAAATTCCGTTATATGCTATTCCCTTCGGAACCGCTAAAGAAACACGACATTTTGAAAAACCTAACTTTTGGGCTACTGTAACGTCACTGGCTTTTTCGAAAAGAATATTTTCACCCAAGATCGCACAATCTACTACGCCATCTTGAAGGTACTGCGGAATGTCACCATTCCGGAGGTAATAGAGTTCCATTGGAAAGTTGGAGGCATTGGCTTTTAATTGGTCTCGGCCATTGTCAATAGAAATTCCGCAGTCTTTTAATAAAAGTATAGATTCGTCGTGTAACCGACCTGACTTTTGAATGGCAATTTTTAATTTTTTCATAATCTGATTTTTTGGCATAAAAAAAAACCCGCTTGATTGCTCAAACGGGTTTTGATATAGTTTATAATATACAACTATCAAAGCACCTCGCTGGAGCGAAGGAGTTCAATATGATGATGTACATTTATTCTTTTCATGTCTTGCCACAAAGAAAGTGAAAAAAAAGAATACAACTCAAAAAATCATGTTAATTTAACTCTTGTCTTACACGATAATTTTATTAGATTTGTCTATATCCCCACATAAATCGTAACGTGTTAGTTTATAGCGGATTTTTGTTTAATGAAAAATTTTATTACAGCCTTATTAGTATTCTTAGTTTGGTCTTTTTTCGGACTTTGGCTTTATTCCTGGTTGGACCCCTCTACTAAAAATATAGCGGCTCAAGTAGAAAAATTGAGCGTTGTTTCAGAAGATGGTGATTTGACCATCAAGGCTGATTTAAAACATAATCAAGAGAAAGAAGCGATCTATAAAAACGAAATAATACAAGATAGCACGATGATTTCCGAGATTCAGCCTCCCATAATGAACATCGAAGAACACGGTTTAAAGGCGATTACGGAAGATGGCGACCTTGTTTTTCACTATAAGGATGGTATAGAAATTTCAAAGAACTCACGACGTTTAAACGTTCCAAGCAAACTTGCCGGCTTTACCGATGAAATATATAATTATCTTCTTAGAAATCCAGATAAGGAAGTGCATATAATTTCGTTATATAGCGTAACAGAAAATAATGAATCACCAAATTTGGGAATTCAACGAGGAAAAGAAGTAAAAAGGTTATTGCAAAAATCTGGAGTACCTTCAGAAAAAATAGTGGTTAAATCGGTTATTCAAGACATTGATTTTGAATCGAGTAACACCTTTGATAATACATTTAGCTTTGCCTTTAGAGCTCTTGATCAGTCTAGAATTGACTCGATAGTACCTGAAATACCTGATGCTATTGTAGTATATCCTAGGTTTGAGGGAACACGGATTTTGGAAAATTCGAATCTAAAGAATCTGGTAGATCAAATACAGAATGCGCTAAACCAAAATGCGAATATCGCTATAGAGATCATTGGTCATACTGATAATATTGGTGCTGCTTCGGAGAATTATAAATTAGGTTTAGATTTTGCCCGTCAAGTACGTTGGTATTTAATATCGAAGGGTGTAATTGACAAAGACAATATAAAAGCAATTTCAAAAGGAGAATCTGAAAGTATTGATACTAATAACACAAAACGCGGCCGTGCAACCAATCAACGAATAGAAGTCGTTTTTTATTAACTATGGAGCAATTCACGCACTTTATTGATCAACTACCCAATATGGCTGGCATTTTCTTGCTCATGCTTAGCACCTTCTTGATTGGTTATTTCTCCTCATGGTGGATGCAAAAAGAGGCATCTCGTAAATTAATCAACAGGTTAAAAGGAGAAGTGAATGCATTGAAGACACGACCTCATGTTAATGATATTGAGACCATTTTTACTGAAATTAAACCTAAAATTGTAGCTGTAGTTCGGGAAACGCAAGAAGCGATCCAAGATAAAGCGACTGTCGCTGAAAGAAATGCTGAAAAGGTCAATAAAAATTTTATTAGCTACGATAAGCAAAAGCCTGCGCTCGATTATGATAGCTTCGGAAAAGCGAATAAATTAGACCGCGATGATCTAACGAAGATTAATGGTATAGGTCCGTATATCGAGGAAAAACTTAACGAAATTGACATCTATACCTTTAAGCAATTGAGTAATTTAAAGGAAGCCGATATACGCATTGTAACTGATCTCATAGACTTTTTCCCTGGCCGTATTGAACGTGATGATTGGGTTGGCCAAGCCAAAGCGCTTATTCAAGTGAACTAATTTTACGACACACATATGAAACTTGCAACCCTTGATTGGATTCTAATTATTTCCTTTTTTGTTATTTTCTTAATTATAGGATTGGTGGTTGCCAAAAAATCTGGAAAAGACACCAAAGAGTTTTTCCTTTCTGGGCGTAATATGCCATGGTGGCTGCTTGGAATTTCCATGGTAGCAACAACATTTTCGGCAGATACTCCTAATTTAGTTACCGATATTGTTCGCCAAGATGGTGTTTCAGGAAACTGGGTTTGGTGGGCATTTCTTATCACTGGAATGCTTACTGTGTTCGTGTATGCTAAGCTTTGGAGACGCTCTAAGGTTTTAACCGATCTTCAGTTCTATGAATTGCGATATAGCGGGAAAGAAGCCGCGTTTCTTCGAGGCTTTAGAGCTATTTATTTAGGCGTTTTCTTCAATGTAATGATCATGGCCACGGTTTGTCTTGCAGCCATCAAAATAGGCGGAATCATGTTTGACCTCGCGCCTTGGGAATGTGTCCTTTATGCATCCTTAGTTACGGTGGCTTACAGCTCTTTTGGCGGACTTCGCGGGGTGATCTTTACAGACTTTTTACAATTTATCGTTGCTATGGTCGGATCTATTTGGGCCGCATATTATATTGTCAACATGGAAGATATTGGCGGTCTTAACGCCCTACTCACCCACCCGAATGTTGCCGATAAATTAAACTTTTTACCAGATTTCAGCGATACAAAATCACTTATTGTACTGCTTATCGTTCCTATTGCTGTGCAATGGTGGAGTGTTTGGTATCCCGGAGCAGAACCAGGCGGCGGCGGTTATATTGCGCAACGAATGCTTTCAGCAAAAGATGAAAAGAACGCTATTGGTGCCACATTACTTTTTAATGTAGCTCATTATGCCTTGAGACCTTGGCCTTGGATCATTATAGCCTTGGCATCGCTCGTGCTATACCCAAATCTATCAGATATTGGTGCTGAGTTCCCAAATGCGGTTATTGGCCATGACCTTGGGTATTCTGCCATGCTTACAAAATTACCTCCCGGACTTTTAGGCATTGTGATTGCATCGCTCATTGCAGCTTTTATGAGCACGATTTCAACACACCTGAATTGGGGATCCTCTTACATTGCATTAGATTTCTATAAACGATTCTTAAAACCAGCCGCTTCAGAAAAAGAACTTGTAGCTGTTGGGCGTATTTCTACCGTATTACTCATGTTATTCGCTGCGATCATCGCACTCTTTCTGAGCAATGCAAAGAGCGCTTTCGAAATACTCCTACAAATTGGTGCTGGAACAGGCTCAATCTTTATTCTACGTTGGTTCTGGTGGCGTGTAAACGCATATAGCGAAATTACAGGAATGGTGGTGTCTTTTGTAATGGCCCTCTTTTTTGAGTTTGTAGATCTAGGGCTCGAAGGTTACGAAAAATTGATTTACGGCGTTTTAATTACTACTGTAAGTTGGATTCTTGTTACGCTGATCACACGCCCAACAGACACCCGTACTTTGGCAAAGTTTTATAATCAAGTTACTCCATATGGTCGTGGTTGGTCTCCGTTTAAGAAACTAGCGAAAGACAAAAATATTGCTCTCAATCAGACCAATGATGTATTTACAATTGACCTCGCTTCAATGCTCTTAGGAATTGTATTTGTCTATACCTCACTATTTGCCACGGGCTATATTATCTACGGAAATGTAACGGGAGCCATCATTCTTATTAGCATTGCCGTTATTTGTGCCTTGGTCATCTTTAAATTATGGAAGCATAAATCAAAAGCTACAAGCTAAATTGGTTATTCACAATAAAAAAAGACCATTTCGGAATATCCAAAATGGTCTTTTTTTATTACTACTAAACTTTGTTTAGTTATCTCCTAAGATCAATGGCAATCCGCTCTCACCACCGCCAATAACAATAACTTTCGTGTTTGGTGATTCAGACAATTTTATCGTTGCATCAATTCCTTTATCTTGTAAGATCTTATCTGTTAGCGATGCGCTTAAGATTCTGTTAGATTCGGCTTTACCTTCCGCTTCAATAATTACTTTCTCCGCTTCCTTAGCTGCTGTAACCAATCTAAATTCATATTCCAACGATTCCTGCTCCTGCTTTAACTTACGCTCAATTGCGTCTTTTATCGTATTTGGCAGTGTTACATCACGTACTAGCACTTCATTCAATTGAACATATTGGCTCTCCAAGATCTTTTTGGTTTCTTCAAAGATTTCATCTTGAATAGCATCCCGCTTGCTTGAATATAATTGTTCTGGTGTATATCGTCCTACAACACTACGTGCCGCACTGCGAATGGATGGCATGATCACACGTTGCAAATAATTTGCTCCTAATGATTGATGTAAATTTCCTAAATCTTCATAAACAGGCTGATACCAAGCTGAGGCATCAATCTGAATTTCAAGTCCGTTAGAAGATAAAACCTTCATTTTCTCAAACAATTCTTGCTGACGTACTTCGTAGATGATCACTTTGTTCCAAGGTGCAACCAAATGAAAACCTTCTCCTAGCGGTGGTGCATCTGTTACAACACCATTGTCAAATGTTTTATACAGTACGCCTGCTTCCCCTGAACCAATCGTCACGGCTGATTTTGCAATCACTATAATGAGCAAAATTGCTATGATAATGACGGGGATTCCAATTTTTGGTAATTTTTCCATGTGTTTTTTCTTTTTTTTAGATTATATGAGTCCGTTATATTTTCTGATAAACCATTCCGCAGCTAATGCCAGAACGATCAAGGCAAGCAAATACTGCCAGTCGATTAAAGGTACCACTTTTTGTTCGCTTTTCTGAATAGATTGATAGCGTTCGTCACCAATAAGGGTATCGATCAAATCCACCAGCTGCGAACTGTAGAAAGCCTTTCCTTGTGTATTAGTCGCCAAACGGTTCAGTTTAGTAACATTGGCATTTAAAAACTGTTGTTCCACGTTAAAGTCGAGAATCGTAAAGCTTCCGCTTCTAGCAACAGCTTCATGCTGCACTGTTACCGTATAGGTGTACTCTCCAGCAGCGAGGCTATTGAGATCAACCTCATAAAAATTATTCTTTAACAACAATGGAAAAACCGTACGTGATTCGTCTTCCGTATTCACAATCGTAATATTCAACGAAGCTCGATTATCAAACACATAGTTCTTATCAAAATATTGTGCCGAAATTTTAATGGGATTATTATTGTAGTAAAAAGTTTCATTGCTTACTTCTAGCCTACTCCTACGTTTATTGGAGGCCAAATACTGAACCAATTTTCCTATAAAATCATCAAACGATATAAAATCTTTATTCGCTACATACGACTGTGCACGCCATTTCCAAAGTCCTTCACCATCCCAGAGCGCGTCGCGCTTACCATTTAACTCCATGGTTGCTAGCATCGGACTTTCAGTCTCAAAACTATTTATTGTTTGATCTAACAACACTTCATGTGGTATGGTTATAGAAAGATCACCAAACTGCGTTTTTAGCGGAGGAAAATCGTCAAAACCAATATCCTCGATCGCAAAAGTGCCATAATTTAAATTTAATGCGCCCGAAACTTCTTCAGACTGCCTTGTTGCCGTTTTATTGTAATTATTCTGGACGTTATTCAGAAAATTCCAGTCGGTTTGAAGTCCGGTAAGCACAAGCGTATTTTTCTTTAATTTTTCTACTTCGGAAAATACTTGGGCAAAGCTCCGGTCGGGTTGATAAAGAATGACCAACTGACTTTCATTCAATTCTGAAAGGGCTTCGCTTGGCTCTTTAACCGAAAAACGTCGCTGCTCGTTACTCGTGATCGCCTTTTTTAACGCTCCTAAGTCTGGATGAATGAGCTTGCTCACCACAAGAACATTGGTCGCTTGATCAATGACTTCAACCGCAAAACGTTTTGTATTATTCACCTTATTATTTTCGTCACTCAAGGGCGTTATTTGCGCAGTATAACGTTGCAGACCAACGCTGGTTGCTGGTAATGTGAATGTTAGTGTTTTTGTATTTTCTTTTTCTGAAAATGAAACATTTTGCCGAAACAACACCGCATTACCTTGGTTTACAGTAAATTGCGAATTAACATCAGTACTTCCACTATACACAAGAATTACTTCAACGGGAAATTGGTTCTTTAAAAACGCATAGCGGTTGGTATTAAGTTGTTCTATTTTTAAATCGGTATACTGTGTAGAATCTCCTAAAATAACGGGAAATACCTGATTTTTCAGGGTTGTTCCTGTAAATTCATAATCACTTCCCAGAGTCTGATTCCCATCGGAAATAAGCAATACGGGTGCTATTTCGTCCTTATAAAGATCATTGACAGAGGTCAATGCTTGTGTTATATTGGTGTTCTTTTCTGAAAAAGACAAGCTATCTAGCTGATCGAAATTACTTCCGAAGCGAAAAAAAGAAAGATCAAATTTATCGTCTAACGCTTCATCGGTTCGAAATGTTTCCACCATACGCAAGACTCCGTCGGTTTGATCTAATTCTTTAATCGAACTACTATTATCAATTAATACCGGAAGTTTAGGCTTCACTATGGTGTAGCTTTCAGTTTTAAACTTTGGATTGATCAAAAGCAATAGAATCGCAAAAATGCTGATAAATCGAAGCACTCCAAAAAGCCAGCGAAGATTGCCTTTATATTTAGGCTTGTAACCATACATAAACACTGCCAACGCAAGCGAAACGCAAGCGGCAATGACAATATATAAAATGGTTTCTGGAGACATTAAAATACGATTTATGATGTACGAGTCTGAATGGTTCTACTTAAAAACGTTCATCATTCTAAAATCGTGTGGTTTGACTATGTGAGCATTCCACCATCAACATTGAGTACCTGACCTGTTACGTATGCCGAAAGATCAGACCCTAAGAAAACGCACATATTTGCGATATCTTCAGGTGTGCCTCCACGTTTCAATGGTATAGCGTCACGCCATGATTGTACCGTTTGCTCATCAAGTTTACCGGTCATTTCAGTTTCGATAAAGCCTGGAGCCACAGCATTACAACGAATGTCACGTGAGCCCAATTCTAAGGCAACCGATTTAGTAAACCCTAAGATTCCCGCCTTGGAGGCTGCATAGTTCGTCTGACCAGCATTTCCTTTGATACCGACCACAGAACTCATATTAATAATAGAACCTTTGCGTTGTTTAAGCATGGCGCGCTGCACTGCTTTGGTCATGTTGAAAACCGATTTAAGGTTCACTTCGATCACGGTGTCGAAATCAGCTTCTGAAATACGCATCAAAAGATTATCTTTTGTGATTCCTGCATTGTTGATCAATATGTCGATACTTCCAAATTCTTTTAAGACATCTTCAGCAAGTTGTTGAGACTGGTCGTAACTAGCAGCATCACTTTTATAAGCCTTAACTTTTATACCGTCTTTGGAAAGTTCCTTAGCTAATGCTTCGGCAGCTTCCGCGGAAGAATTGTACGTAAAAGCAACGTTAGCGCCATGTTTCACATAAGTTTCAACAATACCTTTTCCAATACCACGGCTTCCTCCGGTGATGATTGCAGTTTTTCCTTCAAGTAATTTCATATAATTGGTTTTTGATGCGTTCATCAAATATAAAAAAAGCCCTGTTAAATAAACAGGGCTTTTGTCTTAATATTTCCTTCTAAAGTTATCCAAGAACCTCAGCTACTTTCTTTCCTATTTCCGCAGGTGAATTCACCACATGAATTCCACATTCGCGCATGATCTTTTTCTTTGCTTGCGCAGTATCATCACTACCACCTACGATGGCTCCTGCATGTCCCATAGTACGTCCTGCTGGTGCAGTCTCACCTGCTATAAAACCAATAACCGGCTTCTTACTACCACTATTTTTGTACCATAATGCAGCATCTGCTTCAAGTTGTCCGCCGATCTCACCGATCATCACAACCGCTTCGGTCTCGCTGTCGTTAATTAACATTTCAACTGCTTCTTTCGTGGTCGTTCCAATAATAGGATCTCCACCAATACCGATCGCTGTTGTAATTCCAAGACCTTGCTTTACAACTTGATCTGCTGCTTCGTATGTAAGTGTTCCCGATTTTGAAACAATTCCTACAGTTCCTTTTTTGAATACAAATCCAGGCATGATTCCTACTTTTGCTTCTCCTGGTGTGATTACACCTGGACAATTAGGTCCTACCAAGCGACAATCTCTTCCTTTAATATAGTCTGCAGCCGTAATCATATCTGCTACAGGAATACCTTCTGTGATTGTTATAATCACTTTAATACCGGCATCTGCCGCCTCCATGATCGCGTCAGCAGCAAAAGCTGGTGGAACAAAAATAATCGTAGTATCTGCACCAACTTGCTTTACAGCCTCTTCAACGGTATTGAAAACAGGTCTGTCTAAGTGTGTCTGTCCGCCTTTACCTGGAGTAACACCTCCAACAACATTGGTTCCATACTCGATCATTTGACCCGCGTGAAATGTTCCTTCACTTCCTGTAAAACCCTGTACAATTATTTTTGAATCTTTATTGACTAATACGCTCATGTGTATTGTTTGTTTATTTTGAATAATTTTTGTGAAATGTTCGCCTTTAAAAGCGATGCAAAGATACTTTTTTAGACTCGTTTACAAAAAGATTTTAGACTTTAACCCTATGATATGATTCTTGCGTATCATCCTTATCAGTCGCTGGTTGGCTAATTTGATATCCGCGGTATAATTTTCCATCTTTTACTTCCCAAATCACCATAAAATGAGCGATTCCCAGCTCTTCATCAGGATTTTCGATGGTTTTTACATAATACTTATAGCGCATCGACACATGACCATCATCTTCTAATAAATGACTTACTTCAATACGCGTATCTGCATAGGTTCGTCTTATTTCGGAAAAAAAACCTGCAATATCGTCGAAATGCATGATGGTTAATCCATCGGCACTATTCCAAATAAGAACCAAATCTTTATGAAAATATTTATCCAAGGCAAGATCATCACCCAATAGGTCTGTCTTATAAAAATTCTTAACGATCTCTTTAGCGGTCATATGTATTATAGTTTGTCAAGTTTGTCAATTATATCAGGGATTAGGCGAATAGACGCCAATTCTTTATATTTTTTTCTGAAGTCATCTGCAGGCGTACCAAAATACGATTTATGTCCTTCGAGGGATTTACTTACACCACTTTGGGCAGAAATTACAGCCTTCTCACCTATGGTAACACCACTTGTGATACCCACCTGTCCCCAAATAGTTACAAAATCTTTAACAACAACACATCCAGCGATACCTACTTGGGAAGCAATTAAACAGCGCTTGCCAATGATCGTATCGTGACCCACATGTACTTGATTATCTAGTTTTGTCCCTTCTCCAATAGTTGTAGCAGCTGAAACACCTTTATCAATAGTACATAACGCACCAATATCAACATTGTCTTCAATCACTACATGGCCTCCACTGATTAATTTATCGAAATTCTCTGTACGATTTTTGTAGTAAAAGGCATCACTTCCTAGTACACTTCCTGAATGGATCGTCACGTTATTTCCAATAACGGTATTGTCGTAAATACACACATTTGAATGTATAACACAGTCATCACCAATAACTACATTGTTCCCTACAAACGTATTGGGTTGAATGACCGTATGTGTACCAATTTTAGCTGAATCAGCGATAACGGCACGTGCAGGTTCAAACGGACGAAAATGTTGTGTTAATTTATTAAAATCTCGAAATGGGTCATCGGACACTAACAGAGCCTTACCTATCGGACAAATAACTTCTTTATTAATAAGAATGATCGTTGCAGCAGACTGCAACGCTTTATCATAATACTTTGGATGATCAACAAAAACAATGTCTCCTGCGGTCACCACGTGAATTTCGTTCATTCCTAAGACTTGAAAATGAGCATCGCCTACATAATCACAGTTGATGATGCGTGCAATATCTTCAAGGTTTTGAGGGGTATGAAATTTCATTCGGTTCGTTTATTCTTTAATACGTTCTTGATACTGCCCCTTTTCGGTATCGATTCTAATCTTATCTCCTTCATTTATAAATAAAGGCACATTTACTTCTGCTCCCGTCTCAACTTTCGCTGGTTTAGTGGCATTGGTTGCTGTATTTCCTTTAACACCTGGTTCGGTAGAAGTAACTTCCAAGATTACGTGTGCTGGCATTTCAACAGATAAAGGTGCGTTGTCTTCGGTATTGATGATCACGGTTACAACTTCTCCTTCTTTCATAAGTTCCGGAGTATCTAAAGCCTCTTTCAATAAACGAATTTGCGAATAGTCTTCAGTATTCATAAAATGGTAAAATTCACCTTCATTGTATAAATATTGAAACTTATGCGTCTCCACACGAACATCATCAATCTTATGACCTGCTGAAAAGGTATTATCAATCACTTTTCCGCTTGTTACACTTTTTAACTTAGTTCTTACAAATGCAGGACCTTTACCTGGTTTTACATGTAAAAACTCGATGATCTTATAAATATCGTTGTTGTACTTGATGCACAATCCTTTTCTAATATCTGAACTTGTAGCCATATGATCGTCCGCAACAGCGGGTAATTAGTTGATTAGTATTGAATTAGTTTGAACTGACATATCCTTTCATGATACCCCGTTTCGAATTTTTTATAAACTGAAGGATCTCATCACGCTCTGGTGTTGCTTCCATCTCGGCTTCAATGATTTCAGCAGCCTGACTATTATTGTAATTTTTTTGATACAGAATTCTGAAAATATTCTGAATCTCTCTAATTTTTTCCGGAGAAAACCCTCTACGACGTAAACCGATAGAGTTAATTCCTACGTACGAAAGAGGTTCTCTCGCTGCTTTTACGAAGGGTGGCACATCTTTTCGAACCAAAGAACCGCCCGTTACAAAAGCGTGATTTCCTATCATACAAAACTGATGTACGGCAGTCATACCAGCAAGAATAACGTAGTCACCAATGGTGATATGTCCCGCCAAGGTACTGTTATTAGAAAAAATACAATGATCCCCTACAAAACAATCGTGTGCAATATGGCAATACGCCATAATAAGGCAATTTTTTCCAATTACGGTTTTCCCACGATCTACGGTTCCACGATTCACGGTAACATATTCGCGTATGGTTGTATTATCGCCTATCTCGGCCGTAGTCTCTTCGTCTTGAAATTTTAGATCTTGAGGGATCGCTGAAATTACGGCACCTGGAAAAATATTGCAATTCTTCCCAATACGCGCACCTTCCATAATGGTAACGTTTGAGCCAATCCATGTGCCTTCACCGATCACCACATTGTTATGTATGGTTGTAAACGGCTCTATGACAACGTTTTTAGCAATTTTTGCGCCCGGATGGACGTAAGCAAGTGGTTGGTTCATTTATACGTTTTTAGTTTTAACAATTTGCGCCATTAATTCAGCTTCCGTGACCAATTTGTTGCCAACATACGCATTTCCTTGCATATGCACAATGCCACGACGTATAGGAGTGATCAATTCAAGGTTAAAAATTAATGTGTCACCTGGATTTACTTGTTTTTTGAATTTTACGTTATTGATCTTCATAAAGAAGGTCAGGTAGTTTTCAGGGTCTGGAACCGTGCTTAAGGCCAGAATTCCACCTGTTTGCGCCATTGCTTCTACGATTAAAACCCCAGGCATCACTGGAGCTCCTGGAAAATGCCCTACAAAAAAAGGCTCGTTCATGGTAACATTCTTTAAACCAACTACATGCGAATCACTTAACTCTAATATTTTATCTACCAATAAGAAAGGTGGCCTATGTGGCAACATTTCCATAATGGCATTAACGTCTTTTACTGGCTCTTTATTTAAATCGAATGTAGGAACTTTGTTTCTATTTTCAATTTTTATCAATTTAGAAAGCTTTTTCGCAAACTGGGTATTGATATAATGCCCTGGCTTGTTCGCGATCACTTTTCCGCGAATGCGTGTTCCAATCAACGCAAGATCACCAATAACATCTAGTAGTTTATGTCGTGCAGCCTCATTGGGATGATGCAATGTAAGATTATCTAAAATCCCATTTGGTTTTACCGAAATTTCGTCTTTTCCGAAGGCATCACGAAGTTTCTCCATGGTTTTAGGCGACAACTCCTTATCTACATAGACAATCGCATTATTGAGGTCACCTCCTTTAATGAGACCGTGCTCCAAAAGCATTTCTATTTCATGAAGAAAGCTAAAGGTACGTGCTTCTGCGATTTCATCTTTAAAATCGGAAATATGCTTTAAGGTTGCGTTTTGAGTTCCCAAAACCTTTGTTCCGAAGTCTACCATGGTCGTAACTTGATATTCATCAGATGGAATAATGGTTATCTCACTCCCTGATTCTTCATCTATATAATTGATAACTTCTTTTACAATATATTCTTCACGAGCGGCGTCTTGTTCAACAATACCGGCTTTTTCTATAGCTTCTACAAAAAACTTGGACGATCCATCCATGATAGGAGGTTCTGAAGCATTGAGTTCCATGATGCAATTATCGATCTCCATTCCAACCAAAGCTGCCAAAACATGCTCTGATGTCTGTATTTTGACCCCTAATTTTTCAAGATTGGTACCACGCTGTGTATTTACCACATAGTTAGCATCGGCCTCTATAATAGGTTGGCCCTCCAGATCAACACGAATGAACGTATAGCCATGGTTTTCTGGTGCTGGCTTAAATGTGAGGGTAACTTCCTTACCTGTATGCAACCCCACACCTGTTAATGAAATTTCATTTTTTATAGTGCGTTGTTTTGCTTGTTGATCACTCATGATTTACCTTTTTTTCTAACGTATTAAATCGTTTCATAATATCAGGAAGATTTTTAAAATGAACGTAGCTTTTATTGTAGTCACCATAGTTGAAAGCTGGAGAGCCTTGCAATGTCTCGTTATCCTTTACATTCCTTCCAATACCACTCTGTGCTTGGATACGGACGTTATCACCTATGGTAAGGTGACCAACAATCCCTACTTGCCCACCGATCATGCAATTCTTACCAATTTTGGTAGACCCCGCAATCCCTGTTTGCGCAGCAATGACAGTATTCTCTCCAATTTCTACATTGTGAGCTATTTGAATTTGATTATCTAACTTAACACCACGACGAATTACCGTAGAGCCAAGGGTTGCTCTATCAATGGTTGTTCCTGCGCCTATGTCAACATAATCTTCAATAATGACATTGCCAATTTGAGGTACTTTTTTATATTCTCCTTTTTCATTGGGCGTAAACCCAAATCCATCAGCACCAACAATACAACCGCTATGGATGACGCAGTTAGTCCCAATAACAGATTCAGAGTAGATTTTTGCACCTGCAAAGACCACACTGTTGTCACCTATTGTAACATTATCTCCAATATAGGCATTGGGGAAAATTTTGACGTTTGCTCCTATGGTTACATTGTCCCCCACGTACGAAAATGCACCCAAATAAATATTCTCACCATATGTTGCGCTTTCTGAAATAAAATTAGGTTGTTCAATACCTGTTTTATTCATCTTCACTTGATTGTAGTATTCAAGCAGTTTTGAAAATGCCTTATAAGCATTTTCCACACGAATTAGCGTTGTTTCAACCGCATGTTCCGGTACAAAGCCTTGATCCACAATAGTGATAGAGGCCTTGGTATCATAAATATAATGTGTGTATTTTGGATTGGCTAAAAATGTAAGACTTCCCGAGGTACCTTCTTCAATTTTTGCGAGTTTGGAGACTTCAATAGATTCGTCTCCATCTACTTCTCCTTCGAGTATTCCTGCGATTTGGGCTGCCGTGAATTTCATTATCTAGGTTTGTTTGTTAACACCAAGCGCCTTTTTACACAGTGGGAGACCGAATAATGACACATTAAAAAACTATGATGCTTAGCTTGCATTCTTGCAAAAATAAAAAAAAAGGATTAGTAATTAGGTTTCGGATAGCAGAGATAATGTTTTACTACTTTTTTTGACAAGGCTTTTAGATTTAACTGATCGCTCGCCTTTGCCACATCCACTACTTTCCCACTTTTCATTAATAAATTAATTGTATCACTATCCATGCTATATGCCTGATTGGATATCACTCCATGGAACACAAAATAAGATGCTTCATGAGCCGTAAGGTTGTGTTGACTTCGGAAGTTTTCTAGCAACGTTGCCATATGTTCTTCTTTGGGCGCTTTTTTCTTCAGTTTTACTTTTAAAAGATCTCTATTAAGGATCATTTGCGATAACTTCCGAAGAACAAAATCATCGTGATCTAACCACCACTTCATTCCTGACAAAACATCGGCATCATCTAGTTTTGAAAAAGTGTTTAGTTCAGAAGCGCCAAAATTATCGACCGTTACAAATGTTTTCAGAAAAAAAGATAAAGCAGGAGTCGCTGGAACTTGTATCCCTTCATGCACTAATTCTTTAGCTCGTTTTAAAACCCGAAGGAGGAGTTGCTCGGCAACAATACCAGTTTTATGTAAATAAACTTGCCAATACATGAGTCTACGAGCAATAATAAATTTTTCTACGCTATATATTCCTTTCTCTTCAACGACCAATCCGTCATCATAGACATTGAGCATGGCAATAAGCCTTTCTGAATTTACCGATCCTTCACTAACGCCAGTATAAAAACTATCACGCCGCAAATAATCGAGACGATCCATGTCTAACTGACTTGAAATAAGCTGATGAAGGAATTTTCGGTCATACTGATTCTTAAAGATTGTGATGGCTAGCGTTAATCTGTTGTTAAATTGTACGTTTAACGCCTCCATAAAAAGCAACGAAATATGTTCATGCGACACATTTTCAATGATACTATTTTCAAGGGCATGAGAGAAAGGTCCGTGACCTATATCATGTAATAATATGGCTACTTGCAGTGCTTCAGATTCGTCTTCGGAAATACCAACTCCTTTAAAGCGAAGCGTTTGAATGACTTTTTGCATTAAAAACATCGCACCTAGCGCATGGTGAAATCTAGTATGATGCGCTCCTGGATATACGAGATACGACATGCCCATTTGCGATATCCGACGAAGGCGCTGAAAGTATTCATGTTCGATTAGCTCAAAGATGAGCGTACTCTTAATGGTAATAAAACCATAGATTGGGTCGTTTATAATCTTGAGCTTATTTCTCAATTTCAAAGTTTAACTTTTAATTAGTACTTAAAAAAGTGTTTTGAAGTGCTTCGGAATTAATTTTGAGGTAAGTCTATTAGAAAACTAATTATACATACTTACAGAACAAATATACATATATGAGCGAGATAAAAGTACTTTGGGTCGATGACGAAATTGATTTACTAAAACCACATATCATATTTCTTGAGAATAAGAATTACCAAGTAACTACAGCTCAGAGTGGTACCGAAGCTTTAGAAGAACTCAAAGTGCAAAATTTTGATATCGTTTTTCTAGATGAAAATATGCCTGGACTTACGGGTCTTGAAACCTTGGCTGAAATCAAGGAAAAAGATGCAAGTCTTCCTGTTGTGATGATTACCAAAAGTGAAGAGGAGTATATTATGGAGGAAGCGATTGGATCAAAGATCGCCGACTATCTTATCAAGCCAGTGAATCCAAATCAAATATTGCTGAGTTTAAAAAAGAATCTAGACCATAGTCGGTTAATTTCAGAAAAAACCACTTCTAATTATCAGCAAGAATTCAGAAAAATTGCGATGGACATGTCCATGATCAATACCTATGAAGGCTGGGCAGATCTCTACCAAAAATTGGTTTACTGGGAATTAGAACTAGAAGGTATCGAAGACACGGGAATGTTTGATATCCTTGAATCTCAAAAAACCGAAGCGAACACACAGTTTTGCAAATTTATTGACCGAAACTACCCTAGCTGGTTTGATAGTAACCGAGAGGACGCTCCGACGATGTCTCATACTTTGTTTAGAGATAAGATCGCTCCTGAAATAGGAAAAAAGCAACCCACCTTATTAGTAGTTGTTGATAATTTGCGCTATGACCAATGGAAAGCTTTTGAGCCTTTCGTTCTAAATACCTATAAAAAGGTAAAAGAAGAAATGTTTTGTAGCATTCTTCCAACAGCAACACAATACGCCAGAAACGCCATCTTTTCTGGACTGATGCCTAGTGACATGGAAAAGCTACATCCAGATTATTGGCTTAATGATACCGAAGAAGGTGGAAAAAACATGTATGAGGACAAGTTTTTGGAAGCTCAATTGAAGCGATTGGGAATAGACCTTAACTGGAGTTACCATAAAATATCTAGCTTAAAACAGGGAAAACGGCTTGCAGAAAACTTCAAAAGCCATAAAGATGAAGACCTAACGGTTGTTGTGTATAATTTTGTGGATATGTTATCACATTCTAAAACCGAAATGGAAGTTATTAAAGAACTAGCGTCTAACGATAAAAGTTACCGTAGTTTAACGCAGAGTTGGTTTAAAAACTCACCATTAATGGATGTAATTCAGCAAGCGGCTCAATTAGGCTTTAAGCTGATCATCACAACAGACCACGGAACCATAAATGTTAAAAATCCCTCCAAAGTTATTGGAGATAAAAACACCAGCTTGAATCTACGATACAAGACAGGTAGAAGTCTAACTTATGAAGAGCGTGATGTTCTTGCGGCTAAAGACCCTAAAACGATTCATCTTCCTTCTATTAATATGAGTAGTTCATTTATCTTTGCTAAAAGTGATTTGTTCTTCGCTTACCCTAATAATTACAACCATTATGTAGGATATTATAGGAATACCTATCAGCATGGCGGCGTGTCCCTTGAGGAAATGATCATACCATTCGCAATACTTAATCCAAAGTAGTGTTATTTTGTAGGTTTTTTCTGTATATTGCGCGCTTAATCGAATAAATTGGTTTATTAACTATACCTTTTCATATATTCGTTCGAACCGTTTATGAAAGTAACATACTCCCTATCTGATCTAAATACTGTGGCTAGCTCTATTTTGTCTGAAGCTAAGACCAAGACACTCCTTTTCTATGGGGAGATGGGTATTGGAAAAACAACTTTGATTAAGGAGCTAGCAAAGCAATTAGGAGTTCGAGATACCTTAAGTAGTCCGACCTTCTCAATTGTTAACGAATATAACCTTCCAAACGATATAATATATCACTTTGATTTTTACAGATTGAATCAGGAATCGGAGGCGATGGACTTTGGTGTAGAAGAATATTTTTATTCAGGACATTGGAATTTTGTTGAATGGCCAGAGAAGGTTAAAAATTTATTACCACAAGAATCAACGAAGATAGAACTAACAAAAAATAATGATGGAAGTAGAACTTTAAACATAACACCTGTGAATTAAATTGCTTGATAAACATACGGAATCCCTTGTACTTATTAGTGTTTGCCTCAAATTGCACATATTCTTAGGCTTATTTTTTATTGCGAAAAATAAAACTAACTAAGATACATAGAACATAGTTCGTGTACTTGTGTTTTTTTGGACTAGTATTGTAATATAAACCTCACAAAACATATATTATGAAACTAAAAAAGTACGTATTTATCGCAGCAATTTTCGGAGCAACCCTATTTGTATCTTGTACCCCAGAAAGCATCGAAGATGACCAAACCGAACAACAAGTTGACAACACACTTAAACCGCCGCGTCAAGGATAGTAAATCCTTAGTGGTCGGTGGTGTTATTGTTATACTAATAGCAATATCGCCCATTTTATTTTATTCATACAAGAGTTTCCCAAACACACAGGTTTGGGAAACTTCTTTTTTTACTTCAAAAACTGGATTTCCAGATTGGTATGCATATGCGTGGTACCTAACTGGTAAAATTATCCCGTTATACCTTCTTTTATTATGGTTCTTTACCTGTAAACACTGGTGGCATTGGATAATTCTAGTGCCGATTGCCATGTATTCGTTTCAATTATGGGGCTTAATTAACGAAAATGGCGGGTATGACGAAGTAGAACTTTTATATCTTTTTCCATTAATGATGATATTGGTTCCATTCGTATATTTAATTCGTGCTAAACTCTTTAATCAAGTTAGGAAAACGGATTTGCAATCTTTTGAGGAAGAATTAACTACAAAGCGGAGTATTTGGCAGCAGATAAAAGATTTGTTTCGATAGTAAAATTCACGCTTTTCAATTAGAATTATTTGCGTAACTTGGTTGTATCAACTCAGCCATCATGTCTCAACCAAAATCCCCATTTACAGCAGCCCAACTACTTCCACAGGAAGAAATGCTTGAAATCACAAAGCAAAAAGGGGAACTCTTTATTGGGATTCCTAAAGAAATTTACTTTCAAGAAAAGCGCATCTGCCTAACCCCTGACGCTGTTGCAGCTATCGTTGCCAACGGACATCGCGTGCTACTTGAGCATAGTGCAGGTTTGCAGGCTGGTTTTTCAGATAAAGACTATAGTGAGGCTGGCGCAGAGCTCACATCAAACACTAAAAAGGTATTTGAATGTCCTATGATCTTAAAGGTAGAACCTCCTACCCTTGAAGAATTAGATATGATCA
>Ga0209344_10002227_pt1 | contig 22173 bp, 23 predicted proteins | sample Cruoilmetagenom6_FD_187293 | JGI IMG/M metagenome (GOLD analysis project Ga0209344, IMG submission 187293) | Oil polluted marine microbial communities from Coal Oil Point, Santa Barbara, California, USA - Santa Barbara Oil Seep Sample 6 (SPAdes)... | ecosystem: Environmental > Aquatic > Marine... | reverse complement strand
GCAGCATCCTTGCGGAACAATTTGGGAAATGAAGCGACCTTGCGAGAAAAGCTGGCGGCTGCACTTGCAGCACAGGTTTCCGCGGAACAGGCTGAAAAGCGCACCTTGACGGCATCGCAACAGCGCGCTGCGCTATTGGCGACTGCAAATGCGGCATTGCAGACGGAAGAGGCACGTTCAGCCGACGGGCAGCGAAAAGTGGCGTTGCTGAACGAACAGGTGGCTGCGTTACGTGCCCAGCTAGGGGCATTGCAGGCCTTGCTGGATGAAAGTTCATCCCGCGATGAACAGGCACAGGTGCGCATAGAGCTGTTGGGATCAGATCTGAATGCAGCACTTGCACGGGCAGCCGCTGAACAGAAAAAACGCGCTGAACTGGAAAAAGCCGAACGTGAACGACTGGAAGCTGAAGCGCTGAAATTGCAGGCAACGACGCAGTTGCTGGAACGATACAGGTCGGAATTTTTTGGACAGTTGCGTGATGTTCTGGGTGGTAGAGAAGGTGTGCAGGTTGTTGGTGACCGATTTGTGTTTTCATCCGAAGTGCTGTTTGGGCCCGCGTCGGCAATATTGGCTTCTGAAGGTAAGGACCAGATTACGCAAGTGGCCCGGATACTGGACGATGTTTCCACATCTATTCCGCCCGGTGTTGACTGGATAATTCGGGTTGACGGGCACACCGACAACACCGCTATGTCGGGGACCGGTCGTTATCGGGATAACTGGGAATTATCGCAGGCACGGGCATTGTCCGTTGTGCGCTACATGACGGACGAACTGAATTTTCCAGCGACGCGACTGGCGGCAACCGGGTTTGGTGAATATCAACCGATAGCGGCAGGTGACAGCCCAGAAGCTTTGGCGCAAAATCGCCGGATAGAGCTAAAACTGACCGAACGCTGATACGGCCAATGTTCCGCCATGAAAAATGCCCCACACATTTCTGTGGGGGCATTATTCAATGCTATTACAGGTTTAGTCGGCGGTTAGAAGCGGCGGTTTCTTTTTGGAACCGATCCGCGCCTTTTGCGGTTCTTCGACACGCAGGTCTATCGCACCGTTTTTCATACCAACTTTGACAAGGCCACCTTTTAGCAGCTTGCCGAATAACAGTTCTTCGGCCAGCGGTTTTTTGATGTATTCCTGAATCACACGCCCAAGGGGGCGCGCGCCCATCTTATCATCATATCCTTTGTTCGCGAGCCAGGCTGCGGCTGCGGTTGTCAGTTCGATATGGACGTTGCGATCCAGTAATTGTGCTTCCAGTTGCAGAACGAATTTTTCAACAACCTGCATGATTACATCCTTGGGTAAAGGCGCAAAACTTATCACCGCATCCAGCCGGTTGCGAAATTCCGGTGTAAAGGTGCGTTCAATGGCGGCGGTGTCTTCACCTTCACGCCGATCACGCCCAAATCCTATTGCTGATTTGGCCAGTTCCATCGCACCAGCATTTGAGGTCATGATCAGGATCACGTTGCGAAAATCCACCGTCCGGCCATTGTGGTCTGTTAGTTTGCCGTGATCCATGACCTGCAACAGGATATTGTAAACATCCGGGTGCGCCTTTTCCATTTCATCCAACAACAAAACACAATGCGGGTGCTGATCGACACCATCCGTCAGCATGCCGCCCTGATCAAAGCCCACATAACCCGGAGGCGCGCCGATAAGGCGTGAGACCGCGTGTTTTTCCATATATTCGGACATGTCAAAACGCAGCAACTCAACCCCGAGCGTATCAGCCAGTTGTCTGGCAACTTCGGTTTTACCGACACCGGTTGGCCCTGCGAACAGATAGTTGCCAATTGGTTTTTCCGGTTCACGTAATCCAGCACGGGCAAGTTTGATTGCCGAAGAAAGGGCATCAATGGCTTTGTCTTGGCCAAACACCACCCGTTTCAGTGATTTTTCAAGATCCTTCAAAACCTCTGCATCGCTTTTTGAAACGTTCTTGGGCGGGATCCGTGCAATTTTGGCGACCACCGCTTCTATTTCTTTGGCACCAATGGTTTTGCGGCGCTTTGATTCTGCGACAAGATGCTGGGCTGCACCTGCCTCATCTATCACGTCAATGGCTTTGTCCGGCAGTTTGCGATCGTGGATATAGCGCGCAGACAGTTCCACCGCCGACTTGATTGCGTCGCTGGTATATTTAATTTCGTGATGTTCCTCAAAGTAAGGTTTCAGTCCTTTCAGGATTTTCACCGTGTCATCAACGGATGGCTCATTCACATCAATTTTCTGAAATCGACGGGATAAGGCGCGGTCTTTTTCAAAATGCTGGCGGAATTCTTTATAGGTGGTGGATCCCATGCAACGCAGTTTGCCACCCTGCAGGGCGGGTTTCAGCAGATTTGACGCATCCATAGCACCGCCGGATGTAGCACCCGCACCGATAATTGTGTGGATTTCGTCGATAAACAACACTGCATCAGGGTGGTCTTCCAGTTCGGTCATAACGGCCTTCAGACGTTCCTCAAAATCGCCGCGATAGCGTGTTCCTGCCAATAAAGCACCCATATCAAGAGAAAATATTGTTGCACTGGACAGTACTGCGGGGGTTTCGCCGCTGACGATTTTGCGCGCCAATCCTTCGGCAATGGCCGTTTTACCAACGCCAGGGTCACCGACAAGCAGCGGGTTGTTTTTGCGCCGCCGGCAAAGCACCTGAATGCAGCGTTCAACTTCGTGTTCGCGCCCGATCAGCGGATCAACGTCACCATCGCGGGCTTTTTCGTTCAGGTTTACGCAGTATTTATCCAGCGCAGATTCTTTTTGTTCGGGGGCATCTTCACCTGAAAATTCTGCTTCGATGTCTTCAGACCCGGTTACCGGGCGACTTTCACCAAAAGAAGGATCTTTGGCGACACCATGGGCGATATAGTTAACCGCATCGTAGCGGGTCATATCCTGTTCCTGCAGGAAAAACGCAGCATTGGATTCGCGTTCAGCAAAGATGGCGACCAGCACATTGGCACCGGTAACTTCGGTGCGGCCGGATGATTGCACATGAATGGCGGCGCGCTGAATGACCCGTTGAAACGCGGCGGTTGGCACTGCTTCGGACCCTTCGACATCAGTCACCAATGTGGCCAGGTCATCGTCAATAAACTCGTTCAGTGATTTGCGAAGATCCTCGATATCGACGCTGCATGCTTTCATGACTTGGGCAGCATCAGGTTCGTCCAACAGCGCCAGCAACAAATGTTCCAGCGTAGCAAGTTCATGTCGCCGCGCATTGGCCAGCGCCAGCGCAGAATGGATTGCGTGTTCAAGCGTGTTTGAAAATGACGGCACTTGTTGTGCTCCTTGATCTGGGTCGGAGGGAAAGCGCCCTTTGTCCAACCTTGGCCTCTGATCCTTAAAGTTCGGTTTTAATTCGCAACCTTCAAGGGTTTTTTGTCAAAAAACGCCGAGATTTCGATTCTGCGATGAAATGTGATCGAAATTCGGGCCAGAAATGTGCGATTTCATGCCGATCATCAGAATTCGTTCTTGCGACGCCGGATTTCGCCGAACACTTCCGCGTCAGTGGCATCGGCCATTCCAACTGCATTTTTGACCTGTGGCAGGTGTGCACGAAGAAATGGATTGGTTGCCAGTTCTTCCTCTAATGTTGAGGGAACGGTTGCCTGCCCTGCGCCACGCAGTGCTTTTATATCCTTAATTCTGGCGCTCAGCCTTGGGCTGTCGGTGTCGATTGTCGTAGCGAATTTGGCGTTGTTTTCAGTGTATTCGTGGCCGGAACAAACAATGGTGTCACCCGGTAGTGCCGCAAGCTTTGAAAGACTGGCCCACATTTGTTCGGGGGTCCCTTCAAACAAGCGACCGCAACCAAGCGCCATAAGGCTATCTGCGGTGAACACAGCGGATGCGGCGGGTACGTAAAGTGCGATATGCCCGACTGTGTGCCCGGAAACGTCGTACACATGAACATCGTGTCCGGCAAAACGATACGGTTCCCCTTCGGTCAGTTCGTGGTTCAAAGGGGGCAGGCGGTGCTTGTCGGCTTGCGCACCAATTACTTTGGCCCCGGTTGCGGCCTTAAGGTCGGCCGTTCCATCTATGTGATCCCAGTGATGATGTGTCAGCCAGATCTCGGTCAGTTGCCAACCTTTGTCAGCAAGGGTTGAAAGAATGGGAGCTGCTTCGGGGGCGTCGATCAATGCTGTTTCACCGGTTTCGGCAGAATGCAGCAGAAAGGCATAATTATCTGACAGGCAGGGTATTGTGACAATTTCAAGGGGCATGGTGTTTCGGCTCCGGTTCGGTATGCTTTGTATAGAATTGCGCAAATAGGGCCGGGCTTCAATGCATCTTGACGTGGTTGACCTGCGAAACTTTTATTACCGCACCGGGCTGGGGCGGGGGGCACAGCGTGCTATCCGCGATCAGGTCATCGAGATCTGGCCCGAGGCAACCGGGCAAACCGTAGCTGGTTTTGGATTTTCTGTTCCGCTGCTGCGCCCCTACCTGAAAGACGCGCGCCGGGTCATCGGGCTAATGCCCGGACCACAAGGAGTGATGCCCTGGCCAATGGGAATGCCCAACCTCAGTGTTTTGTGCGAAGAAACCGCTTGGCCGCTGGAAACCGGCCATGTGGACAAACTGATCGTGATGCATGGGCTGGAAACCAGTGATAACCCTTCGGCGTTGCTGGATGAATGTTGGCGGGTACTTGGGCCAGGGGGTAAGGCGCTGTTCATCGTGCCAAACCGTGCGGGCCTATGGTCTCGCCGCGACGGAACTCCTTTTGGGTTTGGTCGTCCATATAGCCGGACGCAGCTTGAAAATCAGCTGAAACGGCATTCGTTTTTGCCCGAAAGGCACCTTGCGGCACTGTTTCAACCACCTTCACATAAACGGTTCTGGTTGAAGACCGGACCGATCTGGGAAAACGCGGGCCGCAAGATATCTTCACATTTTGTGGGTGGTGTAGTGATGGTTGAAGTGTCCAAAAGGGTACACGCACCCACCCAACCTGGTCTGCCTGAAGCGGTGCGGCGACCACTGCGTGTTCTGGAAGGTATGAAAAAACCCGAAGCCAAGCCCGTCTGAGATGCAACGGGATTCGGGCCAAATACCCGAAATTTCATGCTTTTACCCAAGAACAAATGCGCGCATTCCGTCGCACCCCTTCAAACCACCCGTTTTTTAAGGATTTGCAAGCATAGATTTGCTGTTCAAACCAGTTGCTAGGTGCAAACTCCTCTGTTACACCCACGCCGATTTTGATGCCCAACCAGGTGGTTGCGGCCTAAGCCGCCTTGATCCACCAAACCGGTGAAACCGATCAGGGCTTAAGACATCGGAAGGGTGGACGTGTCCGAACCAGCTTCGATCTCAAGTGGCATCGCTGCGCGCTATGCCACAGCTATCTTCGAGATGGCGAAAGAAAGCAAAAAGCTCAAAGCGATTGAGGGCGACCTTGATGCCTTGGAAGCGGTATTGAAAGACAGCGGCGATTTTCGCGATCTTATCAATTCGCCGATCTACACGCGGGATGAACAGGGCGCTGCCGTTGCTGGCATTGCTAAAAAGATGAAACTGTCCCCACTGGTGACAAAAGCGCTTGGACTTATGGCCACAAAGCGCCGTCTTTTCGTGCTTCCACATCTTGCGGCGAATTTACGCGATCTGATCGCGGCCGAACATGGTGAAGTCACCGCAGACGTAACCGCAGCCAAGGCATTGACCAAGGCGCAACAGGACAAGCTTGCCAAGACGCTGAAAGCGTCAGTTGGCAAGGATGTAAAAATCAACTTGGCCGTCGATGAAAGCCTCATCGGTGGCCTTATTGTTAAGGTGGGCTCGAAAATGATCGATACGTCGATCCGTTCCAAGCTCGGCAACCTACAGAACGCAATGAAAGAGGTCGGATAATGGCAATCCAGGCAGCCGAAATTTCTGCTATCCTGAAAGAGCAGATCAAGAACTTTGGTCAAGAAGCTGAAGTCGCAGAAGTGGGCCGCGTTTTGTCGGTCGGGGACGGTATCGCACGTGTACACGGGCTGGATAGCGTACAAGCCGGTGAAATGGTCGCGTTTCCAGGTGGCATCATGGGAATGGCGCTGAACCTGGAAGCAGATAACGTGGGTATCGTTATTTTCGGGTCCGACCGCGACATTAAAGAAGGTGACACTGTAAAGCGCACCAATTCGATTGTGGATGTTCCGGTAGGGGATGGCTTGCTTGGGCGCGTAGTTGACGGCCTTGGCAATCCGATTGACGGCAAAGGCCCGATCAAATCAAAAACACGCGCAGTAGCTGATGCCAAAGCGCCGGGCATTATCCCACGTAAATCAGTTCATGAACCAATGGCGACTGGTCTTAAATCGGTTGACGCGATGATCCCGATTGGCCGTGGCCAGCGCGAACTTATCATTGGTGACCGTCAGACAGGTAAGACTGCGGTCGCACTTGATACGATCCTGAACCAGAAGTCTTATAATGAGGCAGCGGGCAAGGACGAGTACAAAAAACTGTACTGTGTTTATGTTGCGATCGGGCAAAAACGTTCGACTGTGGCGCAGTTGGTCAAGAAGCTCGAAGAAACCGGCGCGATGGAATATTCCATTGTCGTGGCCGCCACTGCGTCTGACCCGGCACCAATGCAGTTTCTGGCGCCTTATTCGGCAACTGCGATGGCAGAATTTTTCCGTGACAATGGCCGCCACGCGCTGATCATCTATGATGATCTGTCCAAGCAGGCTGTTTCATATCGCCAGATGTCCCTGTTGTTGCGTCGCCCACCCGGACGCGAAGCCTACCCGGGTGACGTTTTCTATCTGCACTCTCGTTTGCTGGAACGGTCTTCCAAGATGAACGAAGACAATGGTTCGGGATCACTGACAGCACTGCCGATCATCGAAACCCAGGGTGGTGACGTTTCTGCGTTTATTCCAACCAATGTGATTTCGATCACCGACGGCCAGATATTCCTGGAAACCGAACTGTTTTATCAGGGTATCCGCCCTGCGGTTAACACCGGTCTTTCAGTGTCGCGGGTTGGATCATCAGCGCAAACCGATGCGATGAAATCCGTTGCCGGGCCGGTAAAGCTGGAATTGGCGCAGTACCGCGAAATGGCAGCTTTTGCGCAGTTCGGATCTGATCTTGATGCGGCAACGCAGCGTTTGCTGAACCGTGGTGCACGCCTGACAGAGCTTATGAAACAAGCGCAATATTCGCCGATGACCAACGCAGAGATCGTTTGTGTGATTTATGCGGGTACAAACGGTTACCTTGACGGTATTGAAGTGAAAGCAGTTGGCCGATTTGAATCCGGATTGCTGAACCACCTTCGCTCAAAGCAGGCCGATTTGCTGAACGACATCACCAATAATGACCGCAAGGTTAAAGGTGACTTGGAAGACAAGATCAAAGCAGCAATCGATGAATTTGCCGCGGACTTTGCCTGAAACGGTCGAAAGGTAGGATTGGATAGATGCCGAGCCTTAAGGATCTGAAAACTAGGATCGAGAGTGTCACATCGACGCGCAAGATCACCAAAGCCATGCAGATGGTTGCCGCGGCAAAACTACGCCGCGCGCAGGAATCTGCTGAAAACTCGCGCCCGTATACAGAACGCTTCAATTCTGTGATGGCCGGTTTGGCGGCCGCTGCGGGTGGCGGTGAGGGAGCCCCAAAATTGCTGGCAGGTTCTGGTGGCGATCAGATCCACCTGCTGATGGTTATGACATCCGAACGCGGGCTTTGTGGCGGGTTCAATTCGTCCATCGTAAAGATGGCGCGCGCTGCCGCAAATGACTTGCTTGCCAAGGGCAAAACAGTAAAAGTTCTGACTGTCGGCAAAAAAGGCCGTGATCAGTTGCGTCGTGATCTGGGTGATAACATGATCGGCCATGTTGATCTTAGTGAAGTAAAGCGCCTTGGTTATAACAACGCCCAGGACATCGCTAAGGATGTGCTTGCACGCTTTGATGGTGCAGAATTTGACATCGCAACGATCTTTTTCAGCCGATTTGAATCCGTCATCAGCCAGATTCCGACAGAACAGCAGATCATTCCCGCCAAATTCCAAGTCGAAGAAGGCGAAAATGCTGCGACGGTCTATGACTACGAACCTGGCGAAGAAGAAATCCTTGCCGATCTGCTGCCGCGCGGAGTTGCGACCCAGATCTTTTCCGCATTGTTGGAAAATGGTGCATCCGAACAGGGTGCACGTATGTCAGCTATGGACAACGCGACGCGCAATGCGGGCGATATGATTGACAAGCTGACCATCGAATTTAACCGCTCGCGTCAGGCTGTGATTACGAACGAGCTTATCGAAATTATCTCGGGCGCTGAAGCGCTCTAAGAAACCGGAGAAACGACATGGCAAAAGCGAAAGCAACCGGCAAGATCACCCAGGTGATTGGCGCTGTTGTGGACGTTCAGTTTGGGGATAACCTTCCTGCAATTCTGAACGCTCTGGAAACGGAAAATAATGGCAAGCGTCTGGTTCTTGAAGTGGCCCAGCACCTTGGCGAAAACACGGTTCGCACCGTTGCGATGGACGCAACTGAAGGGTTGGTTCGTGGAGCCCAGGTAACCGACCTTGGCGAACCTATCAGTGTTCCGGTTGGTCCCGCAACGCTTGGTCGCATCCTGAACGTCATCGGTGAACCAGTGGACGAAAAAGGCCCGGTAAAGGCCAAAGGTCGCCGTGCGATCCACCAGGAAGCACCGGAATTTCAGGATCAGGCAACCGAAAGTGAAATTCTGGTCACCGGCATTAAGGTTGTTGACCTGTTGGCCCCATACACTAAAGGCGGAAAAATCGGCCTGTTCGGTGGTGCCGGTGTTGGTAAAACGGTTTTGATCATGGAACTGATCAACAACATCGCCAAGGTACACTCTGGTGTGTCCGTGTTCGCCGGGGTCGGTGAACGGACCCGTGAAGGTAATGACCTTTACCACGAGATGATCGAAAGTGGCGTTATCGTTCCTGACAATCTGGAAGAAAGCAAAATCGCGCTGGTCTATGGCCAGATGAACGAACCCCCCGGTGCGCGCATGCGGGTTGCGCTGTCTGGTCTGACACTGGCTGAACAATTCCGTGACGAAACCGGGGCAGACGTGTTGTTCTTTGTGGATAACATCTTCCGCTTTACGCAGGCTGGATCAGAAGTGTCAGCGCTTCTTGGGCGCATCCCTTCCGCTGTGGGCTATCAGCCAACACTGGCCACCGATATGGGGGCGATGCAGGAACGTATTACGTCAACCAAAGCGGGTTCGATCACATCTGTGCAGGCTGTTTATGTGCCTGCCGATGACCTTACCGACCCTGCGCCTGCAACATCGTTTGCGCACCTTGATGCGACAACCGTTCTGTCGCGTGCGATTTCAGAACTGGGTATTTATCCGGCTGTTGACCCACTTGATTCAACATCGCGTTTGATGGATCCGGCAGTTCTAGGTGACGAACACTATAACGTGGCGCGCGAAGTTCAGGGAATGCTGCAACGCTATAAATCCCTTCAGGACATCATCGCAATTCTTGGGATGGACGAGCTGAGCGAAGAAGATAAACTGACCGTGGCACGCGCCCGTAAGATCCAGCGTTTCCTGAGCCAACCATTCGACGTGGCTAAGGTGTTTACCGGATCTGATGGTGTTCAGGTGCCGCTTGAAAAAACAATCGCGTCTTTCAAAGCTGTTGTTGCTGGTGAATACGATCATCTTCCCGAAGGTGCCTTCTATATGGTTGGTGATATCGACGAAGTGATCGCCAAAGCAGAACGTATGGCCGCAGACGCCGCGTAAGGAGCCGACATGGCCAATACGATGCAATTTGATCTGGTTTCCCCTGAACGCAGGCTTGCCTCTGTTCAGGCAAGCGAAGTGCAAATTCCGGGTACGGATGGTGATATGACGGCGATGCCGGATCATGCGCCAACCATCACAACGTTGCGCCCTGGCGTTATCCGGGTGGTCGGTGCTGATAGCACTGAAGAATATGTTGTAACCAGTGGGTTCGCCGAAATCACTGCAGGTTCAGCAACTGTTCTGGCTGAAAAAGCCCTGCATGTCAGCGAAGTTACGCAAGAAACCATTGATGAATTCGTGCTTGAAGCCCATGAAGCCCATGAAGCGGCCAAGGACGCCGGCGATCATTCCTTAGTGGATAACGCCGCTAAGTTTTTGTCAGATATGGTGGCGATGGGTAGTCATATAGGTCTTGAACCAAAGCAACCGTGAGCTGAACTTATCTACTGAATAAGGCTCCGGATTGTTTCGGGGCCTTTTTCGTTCCATTTTTGCGACATAAAACAGGATTAAAACCTTCCAGCAGATCGATGCAACGTATCACTGGCCATAAGATGGGGGTTGAACAAAGTTCAACCGTTCTGTTCTCAGATTTTGAGGACGGTGGTGAAATGTGGGCCGGGTCAGGCCCAAGGGAGTTACGCCAGGCCGTAGAGTTTTCTGAAAATTTTGTTGCCCTGCCAATTGTCCACATTTCTTTGTCCATGTGGGATATGGATCAGAAAACAAACCAGCGGGCAGATATTTCGGCTGAAGAGATCACTGTCAAAGGTTTCACCATTGTTTTTAAAACATGGGGTGACACGCGGGTTGCAAGGGTTCGCGCAGATTGGTTGGCGATAGGCCAGTTGATCCACGAAGATGACTGGGATGTAGGTTAGTCAAAACGACCGATCAGCTTAGTCGGTTGAATACATCCCGTCATAAATGGGTTCCAACATTTCCTGATCAAATAGTGATGATACGCTTGTCCCGTTCCATGTATTCAGGATTGCTTGTGCGAACATTGGCGCGGTCGGTACGACGCGGATATTCTTAGCCTTTTTCACTGGGTCGGTGGCTTCTATCGTGTCTGTGATGACCAGACTTTTCATAACCGAACTTGTAACACGTTCCACGGCAGGGCCGGAAAGAACGCCATGGGTGATATAGGAATGTACCTCTTTCGCACCATTTTCCACCAGAACTTCCGCCGCTTTACATAGTGTTCCGGCAGTATCGACGATGTCGTCAACAATGATGCAGGTGCGGTTCTTCACGTCACCAATGACGGTCATTTCAGCAACTTCGCCCGGTTTCCCACGCCTTTTGTCGACGATAGAAAGTGGGCAGCCAATTCGCTGTGCCAGATCGCGAGCACGGGCAACGCCACCCACATCTGGTGACACCACCATCACATCTTCCATGCAACCTTTGAAGTGGTGTTTGATATCAAGTGCGAACAATGGAGAGCCGTATAAGTTATCAACCGGGATGTCGAAAAATCCCTGAATTTGCGTCGCGTGCAGATCCAGCGTCAGAACGCGTTCAATGCCAGCCTCAACCAGCATGTTTGCAACCAGTTTGGCGGTGATCGGCGTGCGGGCCTTGCTGCGGCGATCCTGACGAGCGTAGCCAAAATAGGGGATGACAGCAGTTATACGATCGGCAGATGATCGCCGTAAAGCATCAGAAATAATCAGCAATTCCATCAGATTATCATTTGCCGGGTTGGACGTTGGCTGAATAATATACATGTCTTCGCCACGGACGTTTTCGTAAACCTCAACAAAAATTTCAGCATCGTTGAAACGTTCAACCCGCGCATCTACAAGATTTATCCTGTCCCCCCTGTGCATGGACATTCTTCGTGCGACGGCTTTGGCTAGTGGTCGGTTGGAATTTCCCGAAATAAGTTTCGGTTCCATTGTCGTTGGCATGGGGCAGCTCCATGTGGGCGTCATATGACAGATTCGTGACGTTGACACCGCTTACCACCCCGTTACGGTCTTGCAAACATAACGAATGGGGAACGCGCCATTATGGCCCATATTGATTGCTTTTTTTCAACCATTTCATCCTTTGCATACCTGGCCGGGACGCGGATGGAAGAAATTGCCAAAAAACATGATGCCACGATTACCTATAAGCCGGTTGATATCATGGGCTTGTTAACGCGCACTGGCGGTACGGCCCCAAAAGACCGGCATCATTCCCGACAGGAATACCGCGCACAGGAAATCATTCGCCAGGCCACCAAAATGGGTTTACCGGTGAATTTGAAACCCACGTTCTGGCCAACCAACGGTGCGCCTTCTGCTTATGCAATTATCGCGGCGCAAACCGCAGGAGGGGGCGAACTGGGCGAATTGGTGCATTCAATTCTGCGTGCGTGCTGGGCTGAAGAACGCGACATTTCCGATGATGGGGTGATTAAAGAGTGCCTGAGCAATGCGGGTTTTGATCCGGGGCTAGCGGATCGTGGCCTGTTGGCTGGCGCTGAAACATACGCATCAAACATGGAAGAAGCCGTAACCCGGGGTGTTTTTGGATCGCCGTTTTACATTACCGACACGGATCAGCGATTTTGGGGCCAAGACCGAATAACTGATCTGGATTTGCACCTTTCAGGAAAGATCTGATGCCCGACCAGTCCCTGGCGGGATTCCCGGTTTATTGGCAATCCATGGGTGCTGGCGAACTTGATGGGTTGTTGATCCACTGTTCACTGGCTCATTCAGGTACCTGGGACCGGATGATGCAACATCTTGATGGCCTATTAACGGCCAAGGCATTTGTTTTGCCGGGGCATGGGCGAAGTGGTGACTGGGGTGGTGGCAATGATTTTCAAGGGTCAGCATGTGTGATTGCGGCAGAGCTGCTGGATAAACCCACGCATATAATCGGGCATTCGTTTGGGGCAACAGTCGCGTTGCGACTGGCGGTCGAATACCCACATCTTGTGAAAAGCCTGACCCTGATTGAACCTGTATATTTCGCGGCAACCAAGGGAACAGCGGCCTTTGATTGGTATTTTAAGGTTTCCCGACCATTTCACGCAGCGCTGGAAAGCGGTGATCTGTTAACGGCCGTGCGGGAATTTGTTTCAGTTTGGGGGGCAGGGGGTGATTGGCTGGACATGTCAGGAAGACAAAGGGCTGACCTTGTCGCGCGAATACATTTGATCCCGGAAAGTAACATCGCCATCATTCATGATGCCGATCAGATTTTGGCGACTGGTAGGCTGGAAGGGATTGAAATCCCTACATTGTTATTGGAAAGCAGTGAGTCGCCAGAGATTATTCCACCTATCCTTGACGTGCTGGAACACAGAATTCCAGATACCAGGCGTGCGCTTATACATGGGGCCGCACATATGGCGCCAATAACCCATTCAAAGGCGGTAGCAGATCACATCAGCGTCTTTCTTAGCAAGATTGATTAGCTTTGAGCCAGCTTTAGAAATGCATCTATGTCTTTGTCAGTTGTTGACCAACTGCAAACAAACCGCGCCGCCAATTGTTCGTCATCCGGCCCGTTTGTTGTGGCGGTGGGCGATACGAAATAATACTTTGCCCCCGCTTCCATCGCTTGCCTGTGACGCGCACGTGGCATGCTGGCAAACACTATGTTACCATCGGTAGGATAGACCAAAGATGCATCTGGCAGTTTCAGAATTCCCTGACTAAGACGTGCTGCTTTTTGGTTCGAAGATGTTGCCATTTCTATCCAAAGATCGCCGTCAAGATAGGCATCCATTTGCGCGGACAGGTAGCGATGTTTGGAAAACAAATGCCCGCCGCGCTTGCGCCGAAGTTCAAATTCCCAGGCTTTTTCAGGATCGAACAGGACCACCGCTTCGACCCCCATCAATCCGTTTTTAGTGCCACCGAAGGACAGGATATCAACACCGGATTTCCAGGTCAGTTCCGCCGGGCTAGCGGCGCTAGCCACCATCGCGTTGGCGAACCGTGCCCCATCCATATGTAGCGGCAGATTGTAGCTGTGGGCAATTGCACCCAGTTCGCGAACTGCGGCCGTGGTGTAACGTGTGCCTGCTTCTGACAAATTGGTGATCGAAACCACGCCCCGTTGCGTGCAATGAACATCCCCCTGCATCGATGAAGCGATGGCTGTTTCAAGGGCGGATGCGGGGATCAGACCGTCCTTACCTTCAACCAGTTTCAGTTTGGCTCCACCTGTATAAAATTCGGGTGCATTACATTCGTCATTGTGGATATGCGACAGGGGATGACAGTAGATTGCCTGCCACGGAGTGACATTGATCGCCAGTGAAAGGACATTTGCAGTCGTTCCCGTGGCAACCAGATAGACGGCGGCCTCAGGTGCTTCAAACAGGTCGCGAACCTTGTCACGTACCCGATCCATGATCAGATCATCACCGTAGGAATCTGAATAGCCTTGGTTTGCCTTTGCCATGGCATCCATCACCATTGGGTGCACAGCAGATCCGTTGTCCGACTTGAAGTACATTAAACTGGCTCCTCGATAATGTGGTCTTCCCACTCTTCCTGGGCAATTTCAAATTCCGGAATTGTCATCCCTTTGACTGAAACACCAGCGTCATGCACGCTATCTGCATTGCCCGATATCAACGGGTGCCAATCATATAGTTTCTGCCCCTGCCATAACAAACGATAAGCACAGGTTTCTGGCATCCAATAGGCATGGCTTTCGATGTTTCCGGGTGTCATGACAATGCATTCAGGTACGATCTGTTTTCGGATATCGTATTGAGAACACTGGCAATTATGATCATCCAGCAGGCGGCATGCGATGCGGGTCAGGGCGACCTCGCCGGTATCAGGGTCTTCCAGTTTGTTCAGGCAGCACTTGCCACAACCATCGCATAGTGCCTCCCATTCCTGAGGAGAAAGCTTTTTCAGGGGCACTTTTTCCCAGAACTTTGGGCGCAGGCCGGTGTGATGGTTTTGGTCGTTCATAACCGTCACACTAGCGCTGCAATTGGGAAAGGAAAGGGGTCAGGCAGCGGCAAGAATTTTACGTGCACGGACGCAGTCAGCATCCATTTGTGCAACCAATGCATCCAGCCCGTCAAACTTTTCTTCGGGGCGCAGGTATTCGACAAATGCGATCGACAGGTGTTCACCGTAAAGGTCTCCAGAAAAATCGAACAGGAAGGTTTCCAGATTAGGTTTGTTCTGGCCAAACATCGGGCGCACCCCAACCGAAGATGCCCCGCTGTAAGTGCCCTTGTGGGGGCCGGTCAGTACGTCAACTTTGACCGCATAGATGCCAAACCGCGGTGGATGCAGACGATTGATCGACATATTGGCTGTTGGATAGCCCAGTTCGCGGCCGCGCTGGTCACCACCAAAAACTTCACCATCGATCCGGTGCCAGTGACCAAGAATTTCAGCTGCGTCACGTGGGCGACCTTCTGAAAGCGCTTTGCGGATATTTGTGGAAGAAAACTGGCCATTGGCGTTTGATACCAGTTCAGCAATCGTAACACCAAATCCCATTGACTGGCCGAAGTCCTTTAGATCAACGGCGCTCCCTGCGCGATCCTTACCAAACTGAAAATCCGCACCGACGACAACATGCGCCAGCCCAAGCCCGTCAACGATGACCTCTTTGGCAAATTTTTCAGGTGTCAGCCCAGCAAGAACGGCATCAAAACGCAGTTGATACAGACGTTCAATACCCAGCTTTTCCAGCCGATTTTCCTTTGCTTCGGCATTCATCAGGCGAAACGGCGGGGCGTCCGGGGCAAAGAATTCGCGTGGATGGGGTTCAAAACTGACAATGCCAAGGGGCGCAGAAAGTTTCGTCGCTTGTGCGCGCGCGATATCGATCACGGTTTGGTGGCCAAGGTGAATGCCGTCAAAATTACCAATTGCGGCGCTGGCACCGCGATCATCGTTTTTCAAACCATTCCAAAAGGTTAATGTTCTCATTGTCCCTTGCGGGACGGGCCCGCCCTTAGTCGAATTTACGGCTTGGCGCCAGTACCAGCGCTTCACCTTTCAATACCACCGTATCACCTACAGCGCAGTGACATTCAAGCGTAACGCGACGACGGGAATAATCGATACCTTTGACCTGAACTTCGGTAAATACAACGTCACCGGGGCGAACAGGGGCCATGAACTTTAGTGATTGGCCCAGATAAACTGTGCCATGCCCCGGCAGTTGTTCACCAATCACCGCCGAAATCAGACCGGCGGTTAGCATTCCATGGGCGATCCGGCCTTGGAATATGGTGTCGCGGGCATATTCATCATCCAGATGAACAGGGTTGTGGTCGGTCGATATCTCAGCAAAAAGTTCAATATCACGGTCGGTTATCAGTTTTCTCAGGTTGCGGCACATGCCGATTTCCAAATCTTCAATGCAAATTGTTCCGCTTGGCATGTTGTCCAACATTATTGCGAATCCCGTATGTTATGTTGCAGTGCAGCATAAGCAATCAGTCGCACGGATGCAATCCGCTGCGCAATAAATATACGAAAAGAAACCATAAGGCGTAATTTAATTACTTTGAGGATCTTGTTATCGCAACCGGGCAATCGACGCAGTGGGCGAAACCTGCGCTTTCTGGAAAAATGCATTTAGCGCGGAAGGGTCTGGATTTTCTGGACCTGTGCCAAGCATGTTCCCGGCCAAGCCGCTGGTGATAAAAAGTGTATCAAGGCCATCACCAAGTCCGCCTTGAATGTCGGTGTGAATACCATCGCCAATACAAAGAATGTTATGATCCGCAATATCGTTCAGTTTCGTCAACCTGGCACGGGCAAGATCATAGATCGGCGGATATGGCTTGCCAAAATAAAGGCTTTCACCGCCCATTTCAGTATAAAGTGCAGCCACTGAGCCGGCGCAGTATATGCGTTTATCGCCGCGGTCGACCTGAATGTCAGGGTTGGTACAAAGCAGTTTCATGCCTTTTTGTTTGGCAAATAAAAGGGTGGAGCGATAATCTTCCGGGGTTTCTGTTTGATCGTCAAACAGGCCGGTGCAAATGATACCCTGGGCCGTTTCAATGGAAACCCGTTCAATTTCGCAGACATCCAGATCACTATCTATATCGTTGAAAAAACTCAGGTCTTTTTTGGGACCAAGGTGATAAACCCGGGTGCCAACCAACCCGGCAAGCATACCGGCCTGCGATGCATCCCCCGATGATGTGATGTCATCATAGGCATCACTTGGCACCCCAATCAAATCCAGTTGTTCGCGTACCGCAGCGCGCGGACGGGGTGAATTGGTCAGCAACATCACAATGCCACCGCGCTTGCGATATTCCTGCAATGCAGCAACTGCATCGGGAAATGCACGTATCCCATTGTGCAGGCATCCCCAGAGATCAACATAAAGCGCGTCATATCGATCAGAAACATCGGTTAATCGGTTAATAAGGTCAGTCATGTCGTTCTCGCCAGATGGTCGAACTGGTAGGTCCTTAATTAGTTCTATAAGATGCTTAACCGGTTCAGGCTTTCAAGTTAGGCACAATCTGCTTTTTCCGGCTCATGATGCCGGGCAAAAGAACAGTGCTGCCTGAAACCGTCGCCCCAAAGGATTTTTCAGCAATGGATTTAACCTGATCGTTGGGGATCAGGAGGGTTGCTTCCTCGTTCAGAATGTCGACCACAAACAGCAACACCTGATCGGCCCCGTCAGTTGCAGCAACATCCGGCATGGCCGCGATCAGTGCTGCGCTGCGATCAAGCACAATGGCAGGGGCGGTGGTTTCCAATACCGAGACCCGCAGTTTTTGATCACCGACTTCAAAGATTTTACTGTCCATTTTCAAAAGTTCCGCGTCAGAAAACGCAGAGACATCTGATTTTGCCGCAAACATTTCGCTGGCATAGGCGGCGATATCGATGCCCAACTCTCTGGCCAGCTTTTCACCCAATGCGCGATCAGTTGGTGTTGTGGTTGGGGAACGAAATTCCAGAGTGTCAGACAACACGCATGACAACATCAGACCTTTGATTGCATCTGGCATCTTGTCCGTATCGCGCCCGATCAACCAGTTCATCACTGTAGCTGTGGCCGCTACCGGGCGAATGGTAAACTTGATCGGAGCTTTGGTCTTCAATCCACCGGTCAGTTGATGGTGATCGATGACCTCAGCGATGTTCGCCTCATTGATATTTTCGGGCAGCTCGCCGGGGTTGTTGGTGTCAACCAGAACAACTTCGTCTGTGCCACTAAGTTTGCCCAGGGTGGCAGGCATGTCTACACCCCAGTATTTCAATACAAACGCTGCCTCTGTATTTGGCGGTTCCAGAACAAAGGCCTGCGCTTGTTTGCCTTGTACTGCGCTCAGGTACCATTCCCAGATCAGGGCGGAACAAGTGGCGTCAGTATCAGGGCCTTTATGGCCGAAAATTTTAATGGTCATGACTATGTCCGTATATGTGCTGAATTTGCGGGCCTTATAGGGGCGTGGGATTGGCTTGTCACCCACATGTGGTGCAGTTAGCGTGGCGCAAGGCGATGAATTACATTTTGCAGATCGAAACAGATGAGCAAACCAAAAGAAACTGAACTTTACCCCCCTGTAAAATCCTTTCTGGAAGCGCAGGGATATGAGGTTAAGGCTGAAATCGGCGCTGTGGATGTGATGGCTTTACGGGGTGACGAAGACCCGTTGATTGTGGAGCTTAAGGTCGGGTTTTCCCTGTCGCTGTTTCATCAGGCGGTGAACCGTCAGGGGGTAACTGATTGTGTTTATATCTGTGTGCCGCGCGGTGTGGGGCGCATTTTCACAAGAACACTAAAGGATAATACGGGCCTGTGTCGTCGTTTGGGCATCGGACTACTTAGCGTGCGCCTGCGCGATGGGTTCGTTGAAGCGCATTGCGATCCGGCGCCATTCCGGGCTATCAAATCAGCCCGCCGCAAGGGCCGGTTGCTGCGGGAATTTCAGCGCCGGGTCGGGGATCCTAACTCGGGCGGTCAGACACGGGTAGGGCTGGTGACAGCCTATCGGCAGGACGCGTTGTTATGCGCAGAGTATTTAACAAAACATGGGGCCAGCAAGGGTGCGTTTGTAGCTGGGGCAACCGGGGTTGCCACTGCAACCCGGATCATGGCAGCAGATCATTATGGCTGGTTTGAACGGGTTTCAAAGGGTATTTATCAGCTAACGCCAAAAGGACGTGAAGGCTTGACGATCTATAAATCAGGGCAGGCATCCGTCTGACTGTATTGAGTGCCTATCGGCACATTTTTATGTGCACTTCGTGCGGTTTCCGCTGCGTTAGGCGAGTATTTCGCAAAGAAAAAGCAGGAATTTCTTTTTCCTGAAAATATCCCCGCGCGGAGCGCATTCCTGATTTGCAGAAATTATCAGGGCTTGGTTGACTCATGGCCTTAACATCCCTAAATCGCTTTTGTTGTCACTCGGAACATCTGAGTGCTAACACAACTGAAACATGAACGAGGAGCGTTCACAGATGGCATTCACACCGTTGCATGACCGTGTAGTGGTTCGTCGCACTGAGAGTGACGAAAAAACAGCTGGTGGGTTGATTATTCCCGATAGCGCAAAAGAAAAACCCGCCGAAGGCGAAATCATCTCTGTTGGTGCTGGTGCACGTGACGATGATGGTGATCGCATCGCGATGGACGTCAAAGCCGGAGACAAAATTCTGTTCGGCAAATGGTCTGGCACTGAAATCACCCTTGAAGGGGAAGAACTGCTGATCATGAAAGAAAGCGATATCATGGGCATTATTGCCTGATCTTCGTTTTCCAATCCAATAATTCAGACGACAAGGAGCAAGCAAAATGGCTGCTAAAGACGTCAAGTTTAATACAGATGCCCGCAATCGGATGTTGGCTGGTGTGAACACGCTGGCAGATGCGGTAAAGGTTACTTTGGGCCCGAAGGGTCGCAATGTTGTAATCGACAAATCCTTTGGCGCACCACGCATCACCAAAGATGGTGTAACGGTTGCCAAGGAAATCGAACTGGAAGACAAGTTCGAGAACATGGGCGCGCAGATGGTGAAAGAAGTCGCCAGCCGCACCAATGACGAAGCCGGAGACGGTACAACCACTGCGACAATTCTGGCGCAAGCTATTGTCAAAGAAGGCATGAAATCGGTTGCCGCTGGCATGAACCCGATGGACCTTAAGCGCGGTATTGATCTTGCAACATCCAAAGTTGTTGATACGATCAAAAACGCTTCGCGCGAAGTCAAAGACAGCGACGAAGTTGCTCAGGTTGGCACAATCTCTGCAAACGGCGAAAGCGCCATTGGTCAGCAAATTGCTGATGCGATGCAGAAAGTCGGCAACGAAGGTGTTATCACTGTCGAAGAAAACAAGGGTCTGGAAACAGAAACCGAAGTTGTCGAAGGCATGCAGTTTGATCGCGGTTACCTGTCACCCTATTTCGTGACCAACCCTGACAAAATGATCGCAGACATGGAAGATTGTCTGGTACTGCTGCACGAAAAGAAACTGTCATCTTTGCAGCCAATGGTTCCGCTTTTGGAAACTGTTATTCAGTCCAGCAAACCTTTGCTGATTATTGCTGAAGATGTTGAAGGTGAAGCCTTGGCAACTCTGGTTGTGAACAAGCTGCGTGGTGGTCTGAAAATTGCTGCTGTTAAGGCACCGGGTTTTGGCGATCGTCGCAAAGCAATGTTGCAGGATCTTGGTATTCTGACCGGTGGTCAGGTTATTTCCGAAGATCTGGGTATGAAGCTGGAAAACGTGACCATCGACATGCTGGGCACGGCCAAGAAAATCACCATTACCAAAGATGAGACAACTGTCATCGACGGCAATGGCGAGAAGGCCGAGATCGAAGCACGCGTTACTCAAATCCGTCAGCAGATCGAAGAAACCACGTCTGACTACGATCGTGAAAAGCTTCAGGAACGTGTTGCCAAACTGGCAGGCGGAGTTGCTGTTATCCGTGTTGGCGGCATGACAGAGATCGAAGTAAAAGAGCGTAAAGACCGTGTTGATGATGCGCTGAACGCGACCCGTGCGGCCGTGCAAGAAGGTGTTGTTGTCGGTGGCGGTGTTGCTCTGATGCAGGGTGCCAAAGCTCTGGAAGGCCTGACGGGTGAGAACTCGGATCAGGACGCCGGTGTTGGCATCGTTCGTCGTGCGCTGGAAGCACCACTTCGTCAGATCGCTGAAAATGCGGGTGTTGACGGAGCGGTTGTTGCTGGCAAAGTTCGCGAAAGCGACGACGCTGCATTTGGCTTTAACGCACAAACCGAAGAATATGGCGATCTGTTCAAGGCTGGCGTCATTGATCCGGCCAAGGTCGTTCGTACAGCACTGGAAGATGCAGCTTCAATCGCTGGTCTCTTGATCACGACCGAAGCTATGGTTGCTGACAAACCTGCCAAAGAAGGTGCTGCTGCCGGTGGCGGCATGCCTGACATGGGCGGCATGGGCGGCATGGGCGGCATGATGTAATCCTGCGCCAAATGGTGTTATTTGAAGGGGGCCGATTGCGGCCCCCTTTTTTTGTGAGAATATTATGGATTACACGCTACGCCCCGCGACAACAGCTGATTCTCACCAAATTAATCAGGTATTACGCGCCGCGTTTACCGGGCCGGACGAAGCCGAACTGGTTCGTCGATTGCGCGCCAGTGACAATATGGTTCTGGAACTAATCGCACAGTCGTCTGACCTGGCTGGGTATGTTGCGATTTCAAAAATGGTTGCGCCATTAGGGTGGCTGGTTCTGGCACCACTGGCGGTGCTGCCGGATGCTCAGGGGCAGGGTATCGGATCAGAATTGGCACGGGCTGCATTGCGATTTGCAGTTGATGAAATAAAGGCACCTATCTGTGTTCTGGGAAAAGTGGATTTTTATGAACGCCAGGGGTTTTCACAGAAAAGGGCGGCTGGTTTGCAATCGCGATACCCGATAAAATCAACGATGCTGGCCGGACCGGGGGACGAAGTGCCGACAGGTAAATTGACCTATTCATCCGCCTTTGATGTCGTCTGATCTGGCCGCTTTTGTTACCCTGTAATTCCTGCGGGCATCATCCGGTTCTTTTCCAAGAACCAGTTATTGCCAGAGGCAACGACGCAACTATTGCCATTGGTGTCGGTTAGCAAAGCGGTGAGTGTTCCGGTTTCCGGTGAAGACCACACTTCCAGTATGGATTGCATTGATTGCAGACCGCCTGCAGTTAGCTGTTCGAAAAACCGGGATTGTAGTTGATCAATTATGATTTCACGCTTGCCACAGGCTTGTGCGTGGACCGGGGTTGATGTCGCTACCAGGGCAAACGAAACCCGGCAGAGAGGGTGTGATTGGACATGTCAAGTTCCTTTCCTTGTCGACCTGGTTTTAGGGCTGCCGGATTGCGTTCTTGAGTGGTTTTGTATGAATCAAAGGTTGGCTCGGATCAGGGGAGGTGCAACTCACAATTG
>Ga0209344_10002226_pt1 | contig 22176 bp, 19 predicted proteins | sample Cruoilmetagenom6_FD_187293 | JGI IMG/M metagenome (GOLD analysis project Ga0209344, IMG submission 187293) | Oil polluted marine microbial communities from Coal Oil Point, Santa Barbara, California, USA - Santa Barbara Oil Seep Sample 6 (SPAdes)... | ecosystem: Environmental > Aquatic > Marine... | reverse complement strand
AAACTCCAGAAATAGCAAAGAAACAGGTTTGTAAAATAGTATTTGTTCTTTTACCAAGTTTGGCTTCATGGGCCACTTTAGTTGCATCAATAACATAAAACCCCAGCTCATTCTCAACAATTTCTTCCTGCATTTTTTTTGGAAGTTTACTCCATATTTCATCCTTAGAAAATGGTGCATTTAATAAAAAAGTACCTCCTTTTTTTATGTTTTTTAGTATATCATACTTTTCTATAAAATTAAACTGATGACATGCTATAAAATTTGCCTTATGAATTAAATAGGTAGAATAAATAGGATCCGGCCCGAAACGTAAATGTGAGACCGTTTGCGCTCCTGCTTTTTTTGAATCATACACAAAATACCCCTGAACATAATTATCAGTTGTCTCTCCGATAATTTTTATAGAGTTTTTATTAGCTCCTACTGTACCATCAGAACCTAAACCATAAAACATACAATTAAAGGTGTTTTTAATAGTTTGGAGTCGTTCACCTATTTCTAAACTTGAATGTGAAACATCATCGTTAATACCAACGGTAAAATGTTTTTTTGGTGTTGACTTATCCAATTCGTCATATACTGCCTTTACCATTGCAGGATCAAATTCTTTTGAAGATAATCCGTAACGCCCACCTATTATTCTTGGCATGTCTCGACTACTTTCCGCGAAAGCAGTAACAACATCTAAATATAAAGGTTCACCGGTACTACCAGGTTCTTTAGTTCTATCTAAAACAGCTACTTTTTTAACCGTTTTTGGTAAAGATTCTATGAAATGATTAATAGAGAAAGGTCTAAATAAGCGAACAATAATTGCACCTACTTTTTCACCATTCTTCACCATTGTATCAACAGCTTCCATAACTGGACCTTGACCAGAACCCATAATAATAATTACTTTTTCGGCTTCAGGGTGACCTATATAATAGAACAAATTATATCTACGACCCGTATGTTCGTAAAATTCATTCATAGTATTTTGAACTATATCGGGTACTTTATCATAATATGTATTTGCTGCTTCTCTGGCTTGAAAAAAAACATCAGGATTTTGAGATGTTCCTCGAATAACGGGATGATCAGGATCTAAAGATCTTTTTTTATGATCCATAATCTTATCCTCCGGCATCATATCTTTTATTATAGTATCAGGAATAGCATCGATCTTCGAAATTTCATGTGATGTTCTAAAACCGTCAAAAATATTCATAAAAGGAACTCTTGATTGTAAGGTTGCAACTTGAGAAATCAAAGCAAAGTCATGCGCTTCTTGCACAGAGCCACCAAATAACATAGAAAAACCTGTTTGTCTTGCTGCCATGACATCTGAATGATCTCCAAAAATTGATAACGCATGTGTCGCAACAGTTCTTGCGGCAACGTGGATAACAGAAGGTAATAATTCACCTGCTATTTTATACATATTAGGAATCATTAATAATAATCCTTGAGAAGCCGTAAATGTTGTGGTTAATGCTCCCGCTTGTAAAGATCCGTGAACCGCACCGGCAGCTCCTCCCTCACTTTGCATTTCAACAATTCTTGGAACATTTTTCCAAATATTTGTTTCGCCTTTTGAACTATACACATCTACATGCTCACCCATGGGTGATGCAGGCGTAATTGGATAAATAGCGCAAACTTCATTTGTTTTATGCGCTACTCTGGCTACTGCTTCATTAGCGTCACATATTAATTTTGGGAAATCTTTTTTCATCGTGATTATATTATATTAATATCACTGTAATCCGCAAATAAATCCTTCTGACTAATTTGCTAATATCATCTGCAAATTACCGGTGGTATTACAGTTTTATAAGAAATTTGTATAAAATTAAAATGAATAAGCCGTACAGAATATGATATTTGTCAGGTAAGTAAAAACGGTCATTAAGGGTAATAAAAAAATCTCTCCTAATATAAATTAAGAGAGATTTTCAACAGTACATTCAACAAAATGCTCCGATTTTGAAAAATTTGAAATATTTATTTAACGATAAAACCTTTAGGGTTATTCGTCGTGCAACCACGCCTTTTTATTTAGCAACTCCTCATCAGTCTCTACATGATCTTCATCGGGAACACAACAGTCAACCGGGCAAACAGATGCACATTGAGGTTCGTCATGAAACCCCTTACATTCTGTACACTTATCGGGTACAATAAAGTAAAACTCATCTGAAACGGGTTCGTTTTCTGCGTCTGCATCAATTTCATTCCCGTCAAGAGATGTTACCATCCCCTTTAGTGCTGTTTCATCTGAATAAGACCACTCTTGATCAGGTTCATAAATTGCATTATTAGGGCATTCTGCAACACAAGCATCGCAATTAATACATTCGTCGGTTATAATAATAGCCATAATTTATATTTTTTTATAATAATAATTTTGTGTAAAACTAAATTTCTTTTAACACCTTTTATCTGATATAAATCATATTTCGTTTCAAAAAGGGAAATTAAATTTGGCCTCTATATATATTATATGTGGTCAATTTTTGATAAATTTAAACAAAATATTCAAATTAATATAAATTATGATTACTAAAAAAATAGAATTACAACCCGAAGTTTTAGAAGCAGTAGTCATACGGTTTGTTGGTGATTCTGGTGATGGTATGCAGTTGACGGGTACACAATTTTCTGATACTTCTGCAATGTTTGGTAATGATATTGCTACTTTTCCGAATTATCCTGCCGAGATTAGAGCTCCCCAAGGTAGCTTATATGGTGTTTCAGGATTTCAAGTACATATTGGTAGTATTGAAATTAGTACTCCCGGTGAAGATTTAGATTTACTGGTTTGTATGAATCCTGCAGCACTGAAAACAAATTTAAGTGCCTTAAAGGCCGGACATACTATTATAATTGACACTGACTCTTTTACCAAAAAAAACCTTGAAAAGGCGTTATATGCGAGCAATCCTTTGGAAGATGGTAGCTTAAATAACTATCGTGTTATCGAAGTTGCGATGACTTCATTGACCAAAGAAGCACTAAAAGATGTAGGGGGTTTAGATAATAAAAGTATCACTCGTAGTAAAAATATGTTTGCTCTTGGGATGGTTTATTGGATGTATGATAGAGATATGAATCATACCTTGGAATTCTTTGCTAAAAAATTCAAGAATAAACCTTCAATTGCTGAAGCCAATTCTAAAGTATTAAAAACAGGTTTCTATTTTGCTGAAACATTAGAATTAATTCCTAATTCTTATACTATTTCTCCTTCTAAAATGCCAAAAGGTACATATAGAATCATTAATGGTAATCAAGCTACAGCTTGGGGATTTTTAGCAGCTGCAGAAAAAAGTGGATTAGAATTATTCTTAGGATCTTATCCTATAACACCGGCATCTGATATTTTACATGAACTAGTTAAACACAAACATTTTGGTGTAAAAGCTTTTCAAGCCGAAGATGAAATCGCTGGGATTACTTCTTCGATAGGTGCATCTTTTGCAGGAGATTTTGCCATTACTACAACATCAGGGCCTGGTTTAGCCTTAAAAGGTGAGGCTGTTGGTTTGGCAATGATACTTGAATTACCATTAGTAATTGTAAACGTTCAACGTGGAGGCCCTTCAACCGGTTTACCAACAAAAACAGAACAATCGGATTTGTTACAAGCTATGTATGGCAGAAATGGTGAAAGCCCGTTGATTGTCATAGCAGCAAGTACACCGGCAGACTGTTTTGATTGGGCTTATGAAGCAGCTAGATTAACACTTGAACATATGACTCCGGTTTTATTGTTGACCGATGGATATATAGCAAATGGTTCTGAACCCTGGAAAATAAAATCAATCGATGAAATGCCACCTATTAGCCATAAACAAATAAGCGGTGGTGATCCTGAAAAATGGAATGTTTACGACAGAGATGCTGTTACATTGGCAAGAGAGTGGGCAATACCCGGAATTAAAGGTTTTGAACATCGTGTAGGCGGTTTAGAAAAAGATAAAACTACTGGAAATGTTTCTTATATTCCTGAAAATCATGAATATATGACACATGTTAGAGCTGAAAAAGTTGAAAGAGTACAAAATAGCATTCCTGATTTAAAATCAGATTTTAATGACGAAGGTGATTTATTAGTTGTAGGTTGGGGAGGAACTTTTGGAAGTATACATTCTGCCACGAAAAAATTAAACGAAGAAGGTTTCAAGATCGGGCACGTACATTTCAATTATATCAATCCTTTCCCAAAAAATACCGAAGCTGTTATTTCCAAATTCAAAAAAGTGATTGTTTGCGAACTAAATAATGGTCAACTAGTTTCAATCTTAAGATCAAAATTTACGAATATTGAATTTTCCCAATACAATAAAATACAAGGATTACCATTCGGCGCTAGTGAACTTACTGAAAAATTTAAAACACTTATAAAATAATTATGACGGAAGCAACTAAATATACGTTTAAAGATTTTGCAAGCGACCAAGAAGTTAGATGGTGTCCTGGTTGTGACGATTACGTAATCTTGCGATCTATGCAAAAAGCCTTACCAGAAATGGGAGTTAAAAAAGAAGATGTCGTATTTATTTCAGGTATAGGATGTTCATCACGTTTTCCATATTATATAGACTCTTATGGTATGCATAGTATTCATGGTAGAGCGCCTGCAATTGCCAGCGGTGTAAAATTAGCTAACCCTGATTTAAGCGTTTGGGTTATTACCGGTGATGGCGATTCACTAGCCATTGGTGGTAATCATTTTATTCATGTTTTACGAAGAAACTTAGATTTAAATATTATTTTATTTAATAACGAAATTTACGGATTAACGAAAGGTCAATTCTCTCCCACATCTCTTATAGGTCAAAAAACAAAAACATCTCCTTATGGAAATACACAACCTCCTTTTTCACCGGGTGAATTAGCTTTAGGAGCCCAAGCACGATTTTTTGCAAGAATTGGAGGAAATACTCCTAAAGAAATGACTCAATTATTCATTGATGCCGAAAAATTTAAAGGAACGTCACTAATTGAAGTATTGCAAAATTGTCCTATTTTTAATGATGGTTGTTATGCTAATATTACAGATAAAGCTGTACGAGCTGACAGACAAATACATCTTGAACATGATAAACCAATGATTTTTGGAAAAGAACGAGATAAAGGTTTGGTTTTAAATGGGCTAAAGTTAGAAGTGGTAACTATTGGCGAGAATGGTGTAACTGAAAGTGATCTATTAGTGCATGATGCGAAGGAGCCTGATGCTACTTTACATTCAATGTTAGTAAGATTAGAATATCCTGTAGCAACCGGAATCATTAGAGCTGTTGAAGAGTTAACTTTTGAAGAAAGAGAAGAAGCTTTAACAAAAGAAGTAAAAGCAAACTCAAAATTCAATAAAGTGGATGATTTATTTTTCTCAGGAGAAACATATGAAGTTTAAATAATGAAACCTCAAATTATAAACAACAAATTCCTAAATTGTAAATCTTAAAATAAGAATGGGTTCAGAAGCCATCATAGTATTTTTTATCGCAGGTGTTGTAATGGTTGCGGGCGCTAATTTTTTGTCAAATTTAATTTCACATAAATCGGATAACCCGCAAAAGCGAGAACCTTATGAAAGTGGAATGACAACCATTGGACCAACTTGGGTTCAATTTAAAGTAGGTTATTATTTATTTGCAATCTTATTCTTAATTTTTGACGTAGAAGTAGCATTTCTAATACCATGGGCAGTTGTTTTTCAGGATATTGGAGCTATTGCCTTAGTTGAAATTCTGATATTTCTTTTCATTTTGGGATTAGGATTATTATATGCATGGAAAAAAGAGGCATTAAAATGGGAGTAGAGAAAAAAAGTTTTTTAAATCAAGTTGAACCTGATGGAATGCACCAAGTCATTCCTAAAAATTTTCCCGGAAAAGTAATTCCTGCAGGAAATGGAGCGAACGTTATTGTCACATCGTTAGATAAAATTATTAATTGGGGACGGTCAAATTCACTTTGGTCGCTTTATTTTGGTACAAGTTGTTGTGCTATAGAAATGATGCAAACAGGAGCTGCTAGGCATGATTATTCGCGCTTTGGTTTTGAAGTTGCCAGACCTTCACCACGCCAGGCAGATTTAATCATCATTGCAGGGACAATTGTTAATAAAATGGCTCCGGTTTTACGTCGTCTATATGATCAAATGGCTGAGCCAAGATATGTCATTGCCATGGGAGCATGTGCTATTTCCGGTGGACCATTCTTTTACAATACATATTCTGTTGTAAAAGGTGCAGATCATGTTATACCTGTTGATGTTTATGTGCCCGGTTGCCCTCCAAGGCCCGAAGCATTATTAGAAGGTATGTTGATGCTTCAAGATAAAATAAGAACCGAAAATATGAAGCATAAGGAAAATCCAATTGATGGATTTGATAAAGGATTATATAAGTAGAAAGTTAAATAATTAGTATTCAAATGAATAACGAAGAGTTACAAAATATTATTAATAGTTGGTTTCCTGACTCAATTTCTAATGCTGTAATAACAGAAACTTCGGATGAAACAGAATCTGTTCAGCCTATTAGTTCGAACGGATTAGAGTTTACTGAAGAGGATTCTCAATTTTTAAATGTTACGGTTCAGCCAGAACATTTTCATAAATTAATGTCGCAACTCAAAAGTAATAGTGAAACTAATTTTGATTATTTGTTTTGTTTAAGCGGAGTTGATTGGGGAACAGAATTAGGTGTTGTTTATCATTTAGAATCTACCACTCATAGACATATTATCGTTGTAAAAGTAAAAACTGATGATCGGGAAAACCCTGCTTTTGAATCTGTATGTGATATCTGGGCTACTGCCGAATTCCATGAACGAGAAGTATATGATTTTTTCGGAATAATTTTTAACAATCATCCCAATTTAAAAAGACTGTTTTTAACCGATGAATGGGAAGGTTTTCCGCTAAGAAAAGATTATGTAGATGAAATTAATATGGTCATCAAATAAGTAATTATGGAAACCACTACTGTTAATACTAACTTTAAATCTGAGGAATATTTCATTAATATGGGACCTCAACATCCTGCCACGCACGGTGTTTTAAGGTTATTGTTAACAATTGATGGTGAAATCATAAAAAAAGTAGACCCAGATTTAGGATATATTCATCGCTCTATAGAAAAAATGTGTGAGCGAGATAGCTATCAACAAATTGTTCATTTAACAGATCGAATGGATTATTTATCGTCACACATCAACAACGAAGCAGTGTGTTTAGCTGTTGAAAACGCTCTAGAACTGGAAATTCCAGATCGTGTTCAAGTAATTAGAACAATTATTGGTGAATTAACAAGAATTGCCTCTCACTGTTTATGGTGGGGTGTTATGGGAATGGATGTTGGTGCCTTGACAACCTATTTTTATGGGTTTAGAGACCGTGAAATGATCAATGATATTTTCGAAGAAACTTGTGGGGCTCGTTTAACGATGAACTATAATATTCCCGGGGGGTTGATGTTTGACATCCATCCAAATTTTGTAAATAGAGTCAAAGAATTTATTGCTCATTTTAAAACAAAATTACCAGAATACGATACTCTTTTAACGGGAAATGTGATTTTTCAAAAAAGAACTAGAGGTGTAGGAATTTTATCAAAAGAAGATGCAATTTCCTTTGGGGCTTCAGGTCCAATTGGTCGTGGTTCAGGCTATTCATGTGATGTTCGAAAACACCATCCTTATAGCGCTTATGATAAAGTTAAGTTTAAGGAAGTGTTAAAAACCGACGGTGATGCTTTTGCACGGTATCAGGTAAGAATTCAAGAAATGTGGGAGTCTTTATCAATTGTTGAACAACTAATTGATAATATTCCTGAAGGTGATTATAAAATCACCACAAGAGCCGTCATCAAATTACCTAAAGGAGAATTTTATCAAAAGGTCGAAACTGCGAGAGGAGAGCTAGGAGTATACATAATAAGTACAGGAACTAAAAATCCTTATCGACTTAAGTTTCGTTCCCCGGGATTTTCAAATTTATCATTATTAAATCATATAGCCGTAGGTGGAAAAATAGGAGATTTAGTTGCGAGTATGGCAACACTTGATCTTGTAATACCAGATATTGACAGATAATATAAGCACTATGAGTATAGCTATAAACATAACAGGAACTATCCAAGATTGGCTGATGAATATGATGCCTGAAGGAGTTGCAAATATTGTTGCAATGGTTATAGTTGCTTTAATTTATTTAGCAATATTTGCGGTTGCAGGATTATACTTAGTCCTTCTCGAAAGAAGAGTAGCTGCTTGGTTCCAATTAAGAATTGGCCCAAATAGAGTTGGTTTTCAAGGAATGTTACAAACCATGGCAGACGCATTAAAATTAGTTTCTAAAGAATTAACTGGAACCGTAAAGGCTGATAAATTTCTTTACAACTTAGCGCCCTATTTTGTTATTATTTCTTCATTAATGGCATTGGCTGTTTTCCCTTTCACCAAAGAATTTCAAGCATTTGATATTAATATTGGTGTTCTTTTTTTAATAGCTATTTCTTCAATTGGTGTTATCGGAATTTTACTTGGCGGATGGAGCAGTAATAACAAATTTGCCTTAATTGGAGCAATGCGTAGCGGTGTTCAAACTATTAGTTATGAACTTTCAATTGGTTTATCACTATTGACCATGGTTTTAATAACTGGTTCATTACAATTATCAGAAATCGTAGAAGTACAAAAAAATGGCTGGCTCATAATACAAGGGCATATACCTGCGGTCATAGCTTTCATGATCTACATGATTGCAGGTACTGCCGAAACTAACAGAGCGCCTTTTGATATGGTTGAAGCAGAATCTGAACTAGGTGCAGGGTTTCACACCGAGTACTCAGGAATGAAGTTTGCCTATTTTTTCCTGGCAGAGTTTATAAATATGTTTATAATAGCCGCTATTGCTACAACTGTCTTTTTTGGAGCCTGGTTATCTCCTTTCGGAATAACCGAATCAATACCTTGGTTAGGAGTATTTTGGTTTTTAGCAAAAGCTTTCATTTTAGTATTTTTAATGATGTGGTTTAGATGGACATTTCCAAGATTAAGAGTAGACCAATTACTTACTTTGGAATGGAAATATTTATTACCAATAAATCTGGTAAACATCGTAATAATGGCATTAATAGTTTGGCTTAATATGACAATTCAATTTTAAAAAGATGAGTTATTTTTCAAATATATATAATGGTATAAAAACACTACTTAAAGGTATGAGCGTTACCGGAAAGTACTTTTTAACTTCTCGAAAAGGTGCCATTACCCAACAGTATCCTGACAATAGAGAGACCTTAAAAATGTTTGAACGTTTTCGTGGAGAAGTTGTGATGCCTCACGATGAAAATAATGAACACACATGTACTGGGTGTCAAAAGTGTGAAATCGCCTGCCCCAATGGAACTATTGAGATCATATGGGATAGAGGGATTAATGAGGAAACAGGTAAGAAGAAAAAAGAGATTGATAAATTTGTTTATCATTTGGGCCTCTGCACAATGTGTGGTTTATGTATTGAAGCGTGCCCGACTGATGCTATTGTCTGGGCACAGAATTATGAAAATTCTGTATATGACAGAACACATCTGACTAAAGTTTTAAACGAACCAGGCTCAAAAGTCAAAGCAGGAATAGAAGACTAATACTATGGAAAAGTATATATTTTACATTTTATCATTTATAATCATTGTATTTGCAATTGCTTCAGTTACCAGTCGTAAAATGCTACGCTCAGTTATTTACTTGCTGTTCGTACTTAGTGGCATTGCGGGAATCTACTTTCTAATAGACTATAATTTTCTGGCGGCAATTCAATTAACTGTTTATGCCGGTGGAATTATTGTGCTCATCATATTTTCAGTGATTTTAGTACATCATATTGAGATGGAACTAGAAATCGCTAAAAGGTCTAAACAGCTACTTGTTGGTTTGTCTTGTTTGGTGGGACTCGGGCTTTTTTTAACAACTATATATTCTCACAAATTTAATGTTGTAGAAAATTATAATACAATTACTACTCATGACATTGGAATGAAGCTACTAAGTTATGAAGCGGGAGGATTTATTTTACCCTTTGAAGTAATAAGTATACTACTATTAGCCGCAATGATTGGTGCAATTATTATTGCAAAAGGAAAAAAACTAAGCAATAAAAATGATAATAGCATATGATTTCAGGAATTAGTATATACGAAATCCTAACCGTAACCTCTATCCTATTTTTTATTGGTATTTACGGTTTTATAACTAGAAAGAACTTGATTTCAATTTTAATGTCTATTGAATTAATCTTGAATGCTTCAGTCATAAACTTTGTTATTATTAACAAGTATTTATATCCAGACATGTTGCAAGGTGTAATTTTTTCAATTTTCATCATAGCGGTAGCCGCAGCTGAAACGGCCCTAGCCGTTTCTATCATAATTAATTTGTATCGACAAATTAACTCTGTCGAAGTGAAAGACACTGAAATAATGAAGTATTAATATTTTAAAATATGGACCTAAGTTATATCATACTAATTCCCATAATTCCACTGGCAGTATTTTTGTTATTAGGGATTTTTAATCAAAAAATCAAACCTTCTATTTCAGGTCATATTGGTGTTTTCGGCTTACTATTCTCTACAATATTATCATTCTATACAGCATATCAATATTTCTTTGTTTACGGAAAAGTAAATGGTGTTTATCAAACTTTAGTTGAAAAAACAACATGGATGAACTTTACGGATACTTTGCATATTGACATGGGTATTTTAATTGATCCTATTTCAGTAATGATGCTTATCGTAGTTTCGATAGTATCGTTAATGGTTCATATATACAGTCGAGGATATATGAAAGATGATGAGGGTTATACCAAATTCTTTGCTTTTTTATCACTCTTCACATTCTCAATGTTCGGATTAGTATTGGCAACAAACTTATTTCAGATTTATATCTTCTGGGAATTAGTAGGTGTGTCTTCTTATTTATTAATCGGATATTATTACACAAAACCATCAGCAGTATCTGCTGCAAAAAAAGCATTTATAGTTACCCGTTTTGCCGATCTAGGCTTCTTAATCGGAATTTTAATTATTGGTTATTATACAGGAACATTTGATTTTCAAACCTTAAATAATCCTGAAGGGAGCACTATCTTAAATTGGGCATCTACTTCATTTATGGGATTGTCCGTTTTAACTTGGGCACTAATATTAATTTTTGTTGGTGGTGCTGGAAAATCAGCAATGTTTCCGTTGCATATTTGGTTACCTGATGCAATGGAAGGTCCAACTCCTGTTTCTGCATTGATTCATGCCGCTACTATGGTTGTAGCAGGTGTTTATTTAGTAGCGCGACTTTTTCCAATGTATTTCTTTATTGAAGATGGATTTGCTTTAAATATTGTTGCATTTGTAGGAGCCTTTTCTGCCTTATTTGCCGCCATAATTGCTATTACCCAAACCGATATAAAACGAGTGTTGGCATTCTCAACTATGTCACAATTAGGATATATGATGTTAGCACTTGGCGTTTCCGGTTATGAAGGACATGATGGTCTTGGTTATATGGCGTCTATGTTCCATTTGTTCACACATGCCATGTTTAAAGCCTTATTATTCCTTGGAGCCGGGTCTGTTATTCATGCTGTTCATAGCAACTATTTAAAAGATATGGGAAACTTACGAAAGTACATGCCTATTACAAATATAACATTTCTGATTGCTGCATTAGCAATTGCAGGTGTGCCACCCTTTGCAGGGTTTTGGAGTAAAGATGAAATTTTAGTTGCAGCTTATGAACATAATAAACTGATCTATTATGTAGGAGTGTTTGTAGCCGGATTAACAGCTTTCTATATGTTCAGAATTTACTTTGGAATATTTTGGGGAAAAGAAACAAAATACGAGCATACTCCTAAGGAGTCACCCATATCTATGACCCTCCCATTAATTGTTCTTGCTATATTAAGCATAGTTGGTGGATTTATTCCATTTAGTGAATTTGTGACACCTGATAAAGCTGGCTTTGAAGCGCATTTAAATTATCCACTTGCCGCAGTTGCAGTGGCAGTTGGTTTTATTGGAATTGCGTTTGCCTGGGTTTTCTATAAAAAAGAAAATAGTTTGTCAGATAGGTTTGCAAATGGTTTTGGGTTGTTATACAAATGGGCTTATAATAAATTTTATTTTGATGAGATCTATCTTTTTATTACAAAAAAAATATTGTTTAAACGCGTTTCAGCTCCAGCGGCCTGGTTTGATAGAAATGTTGTTGATGCAACTATGAACTTAATAGGAAACTCTACAGTTACAACATCCAAAAAAATTAAAGGATTACAATCTGGAAAAGTGCAGGATTACGCTTTTGCCTTTATTGCCGGTGTTGTAATAATAGCTGCAGTGTTTATTTATTTATGGACAAACTAAATATTGAAAAAACAAAAATAGCAAATGACAAATTCCAAAATCAATATTATAATAAATTGGCTTTTGGTGCTTGTTATTTGAAAATTATTTAGAAAAATATTATGGATATTTTATCACTTTTTATTGCATTACCTACCATCACCATTTTAATATTGGTGTTTGCAAAAGGCTTAAAACAAGCTCGACAAATAGCGATGGTTGGAAGCTTGATACAGCTGGGAATGGCAATAAATTTAGTGTTTGCTTATTTTAAAGAAAGAGCTGTTAATGATGCTATCATGGTTTTTACCAAAGATTTGGTTTGGTTCAAACAATTCAATATACATTATAATATAGGTGTTGACGGTATTTCGGTTGCATTAATTCTGTTAACCGCAATAGTTGTTTTGGCCGGTGTTTTTATTTCGTGGAAAATGAAAGATCTGCCAAAAGAATTTTTTGTTTCATTAATTGTGCTTTCAACTGGTGTTTACGGTTTCTTTATTTCTATAGATCTCTTTACCATGTTTGTCTTTTATGAAATTGCGGTGATACCAATGTATTTATTAATTGGTATTTGGGGAAGTGGTCCAAAAGAATATTCAGCAATGAAATTAACGTTGATGTTAATGGGAGCTTCTGCTGTATTATTGGTTGGAATATTAGGAATCTACTTTAATTCTAATGCCGATGGAGGGGCCTTAACATTTAATATACTGGAAATTGCACAAGTGAATATTCCTATTGAGGCCCAAAAACTATTTTTCCCGCTAACATTTATCGGTTTTGCCGTAATTGGAGCTTTATTTCCATTTCATACGTGGTCACCTGATGGTCACGCTTCAGCTCCTACCGCAGTATCTATGTTACACGCAGGTGTATTAATGAAATTAGGTGGTTATGGAGTGTTTAGAGTTGCTATATTTTTATTACCGGAAGGAACATTGCATTGGTCTTGGTTCTTTATTATTTTATCGGCTTTCGGTGTTATCTATGGCGCCTTTGCAGCCATCAAACAAACCGATTTAAAATATATAAATGCTTATTCATCAGTAAGTCACCTGGGATTGGTATTATTTGCATTATTAATGCTGAATAAAACAGCTTGGAATGGTGCTATTTTACAATCGCTTTCTCATGGTTTTATGACAGCATTATTCTTTGCATTGATTGGAATGATCTATGAGAGAACGCATACAAGAGATATTAACAAATTAGGAGGATTACTTAAGGTAATTCCTTTTATCTCTGCTATTTATGTAATAGCCGGATTAGCATCATTAGGTTTACCCGGATTTAGCGGATTCGTTGCAGAAATGAACATTTTTGTTGGTGCTTTTCAACATGACGAACTATTCTATAGAGTAGCAACTATTATTTCAGTATCGGCAATTGTAGTGACTGCTGTTTATATATTAAGAGTGGTTGGTACTATGCTAATGGGACCAGTTAAAAATGAAGCTTATTTGGATTTACAAAAAGCAACATGGTATGAAAAAACAGGTATATTTTTATTACTGATACCAATGGTAGCAATTGGTGTTGCACCATTGTGGTTAAGTGATATGATTTTAGCAAGTTTGGAACCTTTTATACAAGGAGTTCTGTAATTAAAAAGAAACAACTAAAATGAATTTTAGTAATTTTTTATTGATGAGACATGAAATTTTACTTTTAGCAATTACAATGGTATTGCTAATTGGAGAAATCTTTATTCATAAAGACAAGAAAAGTAGTATCATACATTTGGCAATATTTCTTTTTGGAATTCATACAGCAATTGGCTTTTTTCCAATTGAAGAAAGTAGTTTGTTCGGAGGAATGTTCCGTACTAATAGTATGATTCATTTGTTTAAAAACGTATTGAATGTTGGTGTCTTAATTTTATTATTACAATCGGCTGATTGGCTTAAACAAAAAATATTCAATGAAAACAGAGGAAGTGAATTCTTTATACTATTATTTTCCTCGTTATTAGGAATGTATTTTATGATCTCATCTGGTGATTTTTTAATGTTTTATATAGGGTTAGAGCTGTCGACATTACCTGTTGCCGCATTAGCAGCTTTTGAAACCACAAAAAGAATCTCAAGTGAAGCTGGAATTAAATTAATTTTATCAGCAGCATTAGCTTCAGGAGTATCATTATTTGGTATATCTGTGTTATATGCAACATCTGGTTCCATTTATTTTGATAGTATTGCAGAAATTATTACTTCAAGTAATTTGACAATTTTGGGAATGCTATTATTCTTTACAGGGTTAGCATTTAAAATATCATTAGTACCATTCCATTTCTGGACTGCAGATGTGTATGAAGGTGCTCCGATAAGTGTGGCTTCCTATTTATCTGTAATCTCTAAAGGAGCTGCTGTTTTTATACTAATGATACTATTGTTCACGGTTTTAAAACCACTTATCCATGTTTGGGAAAACGCTGTTTATGTAATTGCCATAGCAACCATGTTTATTGGTAATTTATTTGCTTTAAGACAACAGAATATGAAACGTTTTTTAGCATTTTCATCAATTGCACAAGCTGGATTTATCTTGTTAGGTTTAATTACCGGAACACAATTAGGGACAGCAACCATTGTTTACTTTGTGATGATCTATATTTTTTCAAATCTTGCTGCTTTTGGAGTTGTTCAGGCTATTTCATTGCAAACAGGAAAAGAAAATATAGATGATTATGAAGGTTTATACAGAACCAATCCAAACTTAAGTTTAGTAATGATGTTGGCTTTGTTTTCTTTGGCCGGAATTCCGCCAGTTGCAGGTTTCTTTGGTAAATTTTTCTTATTTACAGCCGCAGCAAGTGAAGGATATTATCTACTGGTATTCTTAGCGGTTGTAAACGTAACTATTTCTTTATACTATTATTTATTAGTAATAAGAGCAATGTTCTTACGTAAAAGTGAAAATGCTATTCCCTATTTTAAGAATAAACTGTACATGCGTTTAGGGTTAATAATAACTGTAGTTGGTATATTGGTTATTGGATTATATAGCCCGTTATATGAATATATTTATGAATTAAGTAGTGTATTTGAATAAGCACCAAAACTCAAATAACAAATTCCAAATAACAATTGTTAGGGTTTATTATAGAACGAATTGGAATTTAGGATTTGTAAATTGAAATTTATTTTTTTAAGAAAAAAATTATGGGATTATCAGGAAAACATACGTTTGGAAGTATAGGAGATACAAGAGTAACTTTTGTTGAAAAGGGTGTAAATGAGAACAGGCGTGATTTTCTAAAAAAATTACTCGAACATAATGGCTTTGAGGTGTTAATTGATGAAGACAAAAGGAAAACTGAAGAAGATCCTCAATTATACACCGTCGCAGTGACTGACATGGTGTTTAACCCAACTATTTGGGTTTTCGAGCGGAAACTAAAAACTTTTGATGGCCACAGGGTAACACAAGATTACTGGAATCAAAAAACTGAAGATACGAATCCTCATTATTGGAAATATTCTTAAAGAGAAAAAAATTAACCATTTATCATTTTGCCTAGGTATACCAAACTTGCATCTTTTTCAAAAGAAACACCTTTATTAAAAGCAGGGATAATTTCAATTGTTCCTGCTTTATCTTTTATAAAAATCGGTGCGACATCTTTATCATTATTTGTCATTTCTATTAGCTCTTCATAATGTTCTTTAGATTTTAATTTTATTTCATGAATCATAGGAAACTCACGAACAATATTATTCAATTTTGTATAATCATCTGTATGCGAAAATAAGCCTTCTGCCGGGATGTTTCCATTGTCATTTCTTTCTTCAATTGAAATAAGTCTAAAACTTCCGTTTTCACCAAATTGCTTTTTAAATTTATCTATCACATAACTATTAATATCCTTATTTCCTGTTAAAGCCATTAAATAACCAACATCATTCAATTCTATATTATCCGTTAATGTATCAGAGTAAATATTTTCGGTAATGGCCTCTAAACCTGTTGCCTTAGCTTTTTCGATATTACTTTCGTTACTATCAATTAAAACAACATGGCGATTATTTTTAAAGAGATATTTCGCTATTAAGCGTGATAAATCAGATGCTCCAACAATTAAAATTCCTTCAGATTTCACTAAAAAAACTCCTATTAATTTTGCAAACAATCTGGCTGTAGTTGCATTTAATAAAACGGTACCTAGAACGATCATAAATACCAACGGAGTTATATACTCTGCACCAGCAACTCCATTCTTAGCTAATTTCAGTCCAAATAAAGATGCTATCCCAGCGGCAACTATACCACGTGGTCCAACCCAACTTATAAATAACTTTTCATTGAATTTTAAACTAGAATTAGATGTACTTAAAAACACTCCAAGTGGTCGAATTATAAAAACTACTACAGCAAAAAGAATAACAGTTTTCCAATTGTAAATCAATAGTAAATCGTCAATGTTGATATTTGCTGCTAGTAAAATAAATAATATTGAAATTAATAAGACACTCAATGATTCTTTAAAGTAGAGCAACTCTTTTAAATATGCCGAATTAGAGTTTCCTAATACCATACCCATTACAACAACTGCCAATAATCCGGATTCATGTGCAAAACTATCTGACAATACAAAAACTCCTAACACGGCAGCTAGTGCAAATACATTCAATAAATAATGAGGAATCCATTTTTTATTAATTGCAAAGTTAAGGGCATGAGCAAAAGTAAAACCAAAGGTAGTACCAAATAGTACAATTTTTCCGAATTCAATAAGCGCAGTTTTAGTAAATGCACCACCACCACCAACACTAATAAATTCAAAAACAAGTACAGCAACTAAGGCTCCAATTGGGTCAATTAAAATACCTTCCCATTTCAAAACAGCAGATACGTCCTTTTTTAATGGAATATTTCGTAAAATAGGTGTGATTACAGTAGGCCCGGTAACAATTATCAAGGCTGAAAATAAATAAGAGATCTCCCAACTTAAATTGAAAATATAATGTGCAGCAACTGCCCCACCAAAAAAAGTAACCGTAGAACCTAAAGTAATTAGCTTTGAAATAGCAGGACCAACATTCTTAATTTCACTAAGCTTTAGCGTAAGTCCGCCTTCAAATAGAATAATACTGATAGCGAGTGAAACAAAATAAAAAAGGCTTTCACCAGGAAACAAACCTTCTTTACCATTCCATATTGGTTCTATCCATTTTGTACCGTCTACAGATAAAAATTCAGCTGCGATAGGGCCAACCAATAAACCTATCATTATCAATGGTAAAATTGCCGGAATCTTTAATTTCCAAGCAACCCATTGTGCTAATATCCCCAAGATGATGATTCCCGCTAGTTCTAACATTGGTTAATTTTTGCGTTAAAATACTAAATAAAATGACGCTAGCAATTATTTTTAAGTTGACAGTCTAAATTTTGTTTTCTTATAAAAAATAGTATCTTACAAGCTTAACTAAAATCAAACTAATTTGCTAAAACCTTTTAATAATATAGGTATCGGAGTGGCTTTTTCACCTACTTTAAAAGCAAATATTAATGAAGCATCACGACTTTCATTATTCTTTAATTGTAAACTTATTTTAATTCATGTTGGTGAACAATCAAGAGAAAAAGAAAGAAATCTTGAAAATATTTTAGAGCCTTTTATTGAAAAGAACCTTATTTACGAGTTAGTTTTTAAAACAGGTGACCCTGTTGATGTCATCCTTTCCACTACTGATAAAAAAGAAATAGATCTATTGATTTTAGGTGCCGTTCAACGTGAAAATTTTTTAAAGTATTACGTTGGTTCGATTGCAAGAAAAATTACCAGACAAGCTAAATGTTCAGTTTTATTACTCATTAAACCTGCAGTAGACCGAATACCCTGTGAGCATATCGTTGTAAATGGATTACAAGATCCGAAAACTAAAAAAACAATTACTTCTGCTTTTTATGTTGGTAAAAAATTAGGAGCTAAAAGGTTGACTGTAGTTGAAGAGATTGGTCAAAAGCAGGTAGCAGTAAAAGTAGATGATTATAAGTCACTTAGAAAAGCAACCATAGTTAAAGAACGGTTGAGCATGCGTGAAGATACTCGTGTGAAACAAATAATCGAAGATATTCCAGAAGAATATAAAGAAAATATAAGCATAAAAACACAACCTATTTTTGGTAAAAGAGGGTACTCTATTGGTCATTATGCTCAAGTTGCACGCGCTGATCTCTTGGTAATGAATGCTGCAAATAAAACAACTTTTTGGGATCGACTGTTTCCACATGATATCGAACATATTTTAACCGAACTCCCAACAGATGTTTTAATAATTCAATGAGTCCCCAAAAAAATAACATAAAGCAGTTTTTTAAAGACTTATCTCAGAATATTTTTTCAGGATTTGTAGTAAGTTTAATTGCACTTCCGTTAGGACTGGGCTTAGCTATGGCAAGTGATGCGCCTGCTATTTCGGGAATCATAACAGCAGTGATTGGTGGTATCCTCGTATCAATTTTAGGAGGAAGCTATGTAACTATTACCGGTCCAGGTAATGGGCTGGTTGGTGTTCTCTTAGTTGCTATTACCACCTTAGGATTGAATAATGCTTATGCAGCTATTATATGTTCTGGTGCGCTATTAATTATTTTAGGATTCCTTCGTTTAGGAAAGTTAGCAGATTTTTTTCCATCATCGGCCATCCAAGGTATGCTAGCTGCAATTGGATTGATAATTTTAGGAAAACAGTTTCATATTATGATCGGTAGAAAGATCGTAAAAAACAATACCGTTGATTATTTAGCCGAGATACCCTATGCTATCGAATCTATTTTTTACTTTAAAAATATGGGACAAACTTACGCTGCATTTGCAGGCCTGCTAAGTTTGGCAATTATGGTTTTGTATCCAAAAATTAGAAATAAATATCTACAGTTATTACCGGCACCTATGTGGATCGTATTGCTTTCAATAGGATTTAGTTACTATTATGAAATAATAATACAGCAACCTAATCCTATAGATCCAAATTATATGATCTCTGGCATTCCCGGTATTAATGAAATAATTGCGCAACTGCCGAGCATAAATTTTGGGAAAGTTGGTGAATTTAGTTTTTGGACCAGTGTATTTGCTTTAACTCTTATAGCCAGTATAGAATCACTATTGAGCATTAAAGCAGTTGATAAATTAGACGCTCAAAAACGTAGATCAAATGTAAATAAAGATTTAAAAGCTTTGGGTTTAGCTACGTTAGGAAGTGGTTTTTTAGGAGGTTTAAATGTTGTTACTGTTATTGCTAGAAGTTCAGTCAATGTAAATAATGGAGCTACAAACCGTTCAGCAAATTTCTTTCATGCTATCTTTTTAATCATTTTTATTGTACTTTTTAGTACTCAACTAACTCGAATTCCACTGTCTGCTTTAATGGCAATATTAGTGTTTACCGGTTATAAACTAGCATCACCAGATGTAGTAAAAAGAATCTTTTCCATTGGACAAGAGCAATTAATTATCTTTTTTGTGACACTATTTTTTACCCTTGGAGTTGGTTTGATAACCGGAATTGCTATCGGAGTTCTAACAACGCTAATAATTCATATTATTATGAATAAAAGCCTTGGTCTTTTTGTAAGAAATTTATTGAAGCCAAATGTATTGATGTTTAAAGAAGAGGAAAACGGAAGTAATTATTACGTAAGTGTAAAACACTTTTGTAGTTTTTTGAACTTTTATAAGCTCAAAGAAAAATTAAATGATGTACCAGAAGATAAAGATATAATTGTTGATTTTTCATTATGTGAATTTGTTGACCATACGGTAATGGAAAACCTAAATAACTATCAGGATCTATTTGCCAAAAGAGGTGGTAATTTTGAGGTGATAGGTTTAGATATGCATGGTACAGATTCTGAACATCCATTTGCTTTAAGACGTATTTTACCAATACCTAGTTTACTAAAGAATCTAACCAAAAGGCAAACTACTATTGAAGAACTATCTAATGATTTTTCGCTTAAATATAGTGCCGAAAATGATAAAAATATAAGCTTTTTACAAGGTTTTTTATTCTTCAAAACAAAACAAATAGATCATATTTACAATAAATTATCAAGTAAAAATGAATCTATAAACCTATTTGATATTGAATTTTCTGAAGGTGAATTTATAGCAAAAGAAGTAGTTAGAACTACGATGTTACATATTGAGTTAGAAGAAGAAATTTGCACCTTTACCCTCGATCGAGAAGGATTTCTAGAACGTATTTATTCCTTCGCTGGATTTAAAGACATCCCAATTCAAAATCATAGTGACTTTTCTAAACGTTTCTATTTATTGGGTGAAGATTCAGCAGCTATTAAAGAATTTTTTACAGATGATTTAGTTCACTTTTTTGAGAGCAACCCCTATTATCACGTTGAATCTAACGGATGTTCATTACTATTATTTGGAAAAGAACGACTTGCAAGTGTAAAAGAAATAAAAGCTCTATTTGATTTTGGTAAACGTCTTAAAAAAGTCGTAACAAATTGAATAAATTGCAAAGTCTGCTTTAGACAAAGTTATTATTTAATAATACAAAAACACCTCTTGACCAGTATCAAAAGGTGTTTTAGCGTTAATAAAAAGCTTGATTGGCTCTTATCTAATCTTTAGACTCTTTCTTTTCCATTAAGGCATTAATGATTAATGCAGTTCCTCCGAAAAGGAAGATCATTGAAAAATAGCCCACTTCTTCCGGTAAGGTAGTATATTCATCAATAAAGGAACCAATCAATATCCCTAAAGAAATACCTACCAAGAGCATTCCTAGTTTTAGAGTCATTGCATAATATTTTCTCTTGTTTGCGAACATAGATGCATCTGCTCCTTTTTCTATCATTGATAAACGTTCTTTATTTCTTGCAGTGATGTATAAATAGAAAACTCCGAATAGAGCTGCAAACATTGTAATTGGTATTAATACTTCTTCTCCCATTGTTATAATTTTATAATTAATAATTCGATTATATAGCTATGACGTTACAATTTTAAAAGTGGTTACAAAATAATCGAAAATTTATATTTAGTACTTTTGCTGAAATGAGAAACATTACCTTAATTATCTTGTTCTTTCAACTATGTATTGTGCATTCGCAAACAATAGAAACTAAATTAGTAGATCGTGTTTTGCTCAAGGCTGATGACTTTATAGGAATAGATGCGTTTGAGAATTACTATTATACTATTGGTACAACTTTTTATAAAAAAACCAAGAGCAAAGTATACAGTTATACAAATACACAATTAGGAACTATTAGTAGTATTGATATTACAAATTCTTTAAAAATAGTTTTATTCTATAGTGATTTCAACACGATAGTGCTTTTAGATAATAGATTAAATGAATTAAGTAATAACATTAATTTATCTACTGAATCCTTTGCTAAAAATGTAACCTTTGCAAGCATTTCATCAAATAATAATTTATGGTTGTATAGTTTAGATGACAATATACTATCTCTTTGGAATTACGAAACGAAACAAACTGTTTTTGACACCCAGCCATTATCATATTACCAAAAAAAATTTGAAGCTAGTATTCAAGTAAGTACCTATGAATATTGTTGGTTAATTTCAAAAGATCATGTGTTGAAATTCAATGAATATGGAAGTTTTATTGATTCTTTTATAGAGAACGGTATAGAAAGAATAGTACCTTATAATCAAGGAATTCTTTATTTAAAAGATGATATAATTTATTTTGCTAGTGCTTCATTAAAAGAGCCTTTAACAGACAATAAAAAACACAAATTAGATAATTTTTATTGTCTGTTAAAGG
>Ga0209344_10002225_pt1 | contig 22202 bp, 26 predicted proteins | sample Cruoilmetagenom6_FD_187293 | JGI IMG/M metagenome (GOLD analysis project Ga0209344, IMG submission 187293) | Oil polluted marine microbial communities from Coal Oil Point, Santa Barbara, California, USA - Santa Barbara Oil Seep Sample 6 (SPAdes)... | ecosystem: Environmental > Aquatic > Marine... | reverse complement strand
CCCCCCGTTTTGCCTAGGGGCTTAAATCACACTGTGATGGGTGTATCGCCGCGTTTCCACGAAAAAGGCTTTGCAAAATCGTCAAGCGGTGTGTTGGCAAAGTGGTTGACGTAATTCGACATGGTTTTCTGAGCAAGCCCGAGGATCACATCAAGCACTGCCCGATGTCCGTAACCTGCATCAAAGAACTCCTGCAAATGCGCTTCGTCCACGTTTCCACGGTTTCGCAAGGTGCGCAGGGTAAAGGTGCGCAACGCGTCCAACTTGGCCGACGGAAGTGGGGTTTCGTCGCGCAACGGGGTGATAATCTCATCCGAAACGTTCATCATTTTTGCGATTCCCGTGTGCGCGGGAACACAATAGTGGCACTCATTTTCAACGTTGATGGTTTGCCAGACAACGGTCAATTCGTCCGCGTCGAAATCCGTTTGAGTGAACAGGTGATGCAGATTTTGGTAAGCCTCAAACGCTTGGGGGCTTTCCGCCAGAACCTTGTGCAACCCAGGTAGACGGCCAAAAGCAGCTTGGGATTTTTCCAAAAGGGGTTTTGACCCTTCCGGGGCGGTTTCGAGATCGTGTGAGGGGAAGTTGACCATGAGGTTTCTCCAAGGAATTTCTGTATAAGTTGACTATTTAGACTTTATTGAGTGATCGCTCAAGTATATATTTGAGCAATCGATCAACAATTGGTGATGCCCATGCCCCGCAAACCATCCTTCGACCGTGACGATCTGATTGATCGCGCGCGCACTGTGTTCTGGAACCGTGGCTGGGCGGGCACGTCGTTGAAGGATCTCGAAAGAACACTGAACCTGCGACCGGGTAGTTTTTATGCGGCGTTTGGATCCAAGGATGCGCTTTATGAGTTGGCCATGGACCGCTATGCCGAGGACGGTCAAGGGCGGTTGACGGAGCTGGCAGAAGAATTGGGGCCGCTTGGCGCGCTCAAAGCGCAGCCTCATCTTGTGCTTGAAAGCACCGCAAATTCAGCAAAGGCTTGTATGTTGGCCAAAACATTTTTGGAACTCAATGCACACGGACATCCACTGGCGGTGCGCGCAGGTGCGCATCTCAGTCAAATGGAGGCGCTTTTTGCAAAGCTGTTCCAACAGGCGCAGGGCGATGGTGAAATCGGGTCGCAACACGACCCCGTACATTTGGCGCGTCGTTATCAATCCGATCTGTTGGGCATGCGCCTTTCGGCAGAGCGCGCAGATGTTGACGCGACAGCGATCGCGGACGAAATCACAGAAAGTTTGACGAAGTTGTGAGGCTTTTCTGGTGGTGCATTGGGCTTACCAAAGGGCGACAGAACACGGTGGGAGTTCTAGAAATCAGCGTCTCGATGACGGGCCAGAAAATCCTCGGCTTCTTGTTTGGTGGGCTGTTTTCCCGCAAATACTTCGACATAGTGGCACCCCGCGATGGCACGTTGGATTCGGGGTTCTTTGAATTGCATCGAATAATAGCCAGTCTGTGTAAGGATCGTTGTCAGGGCCCGGTAATGCGCCGCTTCAGATTGAAGGCCAAAGCGTTCAAAAATTGCCTGAACCGCGTCGACTCGTGTCTTGTCTGATTCATCGACCGAACTTTGCAGTTTGGGATCATTTCTTGCCCAATTTCGGATCGCCAGATCAAGTGGTGCATCAAATAGATTGGGGTCGATCCAGCAATCGATCAGATTAAACAAGGCCGCGCATAAGCTGTCTGCGGGCATCGCGCATCGCTCTAGCAACACACCGGTATTGCGAGCTTGCCATATATCGACAATTGCATCGTGCAGCTCGGACAAATCTTTGAAGTGCCAATAAAAGCCAGTCCTGGTCAGGTTGAGCCTTTTGGCCAACGGCATGATTTTGACGGCTTCGATGCCATCACAGACAAACATCTCATACGCAGCTTCAAGCCAGACATCCCGGGTGGCGCGCGCGCGAGGTTTTTGATCCGCTTTCATATGGCGACAATAATTGACTTGACATATGTGTCAATTGCGAAAAAACTAAACTTGACACATATGTCAATATCAACGCTCCCGCCAGGATACACCATGTCGAACGATCCACTGCTGCAACCCTATCAACTCAAACACCTGACCCTGCGAAATCGGATCATGACAACCAGCCATGAACCAGCGTATCCCGAGGACGGTATGCCAAAGGCGCGTTATGCCGCCTATCATGCGGAACGCGCCAAGGCCGGTGTTGCCCTGACGATGACGGCTGGCTCGGCTGCGGTCAGCAAAGACAGCCCACCTGTCTTCAATAATATCCTGGCCTACCGCGATGACGTTGTACCTTGGATTCAAAACCTGACGGACGCCGTGCATGAACATGGGTGTGCTGTAATGATCCAACTGACGCACCTAGGGCGCCGCACAAATTGGAACAAGGGTAATTGGTTGCCCTCCGTGTCGTCCTCCAAGCACCGTGAACCGGCACACCGTTCCTTTCCAAAACTCGTAGAGGATTGGGATATCGAGCGGATCATCGGTGATTTTGCCGACGCCGCAGAGCGCATGCAAGCGGGCGGAATGGACGGGATAGAACTTCAGGTTTATGGCCACCTATTGGATCAGTTCTGGTCACCGTTGACCAATGATCTGATGGGCCCCTACGGCGCCGACACAATGGAAAACCGGATGCGTTTCCCAATGGACGTTGTCGATGCCATTCGTAAACGCGTCGGATCAGAATTCATCGTCGGCTTGCGCTACACTGCGGACGAAGCTCAAAAAGGCGGGATAACGCCAGAAGACGGATTAGAAATCTCCAAACGGATCGCCGCCTCGGGAATGGTTGATTTTCTGAATGTTATCCGTGGACGGGTCCATACAGACCCGGCGATGACCGACATAATTCCCGTGCAGGGTATGGCGAATGCCCCGCATCTCGATTTTGCTGGTGCGGTCAAAAAGGCCACGGGCATGCCAACTTTTCACGCGGCCAAGATACCGGATGTTGCCACCGCACGTCATGCCATCAAGGCGGGGTTGTTGGACATGGTTGGTATGACACGCGCGCATATGGCCGACCCACATATCGTACAAAAAATCGTTGAAGGGCGTGAAGATGACATTCGCCCCTGTGTCGGGGCAACCTATTGTCTGGATCGCATTTATCAGGCGGGCGAAGCGTTATGCATCCATAACCCGGCGACGGGGCGCGAATTGTCGATGCCCCACACAATCGAACAAGCCGCCATTAAGAAGAAGATTGCGATCATTGGCACCGGCCCGGCCGGGATGGAGGCCGCGCGTGTTGCGGCCGAACGCGGCCATGATGTGATCGTGTTTGAGGCCGCCGCTGATCCGGGCGGTCAAATCCGGCTTACGGCTCAAAATCCGCGCCGTCGCGAAATGATGTCGATCATTGATTGGCGCATGTCACAGTGTGCCGCGCGCGATGTTGAGTTTCGGTTCAATGCCTGGGCTGAGGCGGTCGACGTCACTGCAATTGAACCGGATGTTGTGATCGTCGCCACTGGCGGCATTCCCAATACAGAGTTGTTTGAGAAAAAAGGTGAACAGCAAAACGTTGTCACCGCATGGGACATAATTTCGGGTGATGTACTGCCCGCAGGCAAAATTCTGATTTATGATGAAAGCGGCGACCACTCTGCTTTGCAAGCTGCCGAGGTTGCGGCAATGGCGGGTTCCGAGGTTGAAATTATGACTCCGGATCGCACTTTTTCACCCGACGTCATGGCCATGAATCTTGTCCCTTACATGCGCAGTTTGCAAGATAAGCATGTTACCTTCACGGTCACCCACCGCCTGTTGGACGTGACACGATCCGGCAACACGTTAACGGCAACAATTGGTACTGACTACAGCGATCACACAAAACAATCCGACTACGATCAGGTCATAGTCAACTACGGCACGATGCCATTGGATAATTTATACTTTGATCTCAAACCACTTTCTTCCAACCTCGGTGCGGTCGATCACGAGGCGCTCATTGGCGGGCAAGCGCAAACAGTCATGCGCAATGAAGCGGGGAAATTTCAATTGTTCCGCATTGGTGATGCGGTGTCGGCACGAAACACCCACGCGGCTATTTACGATGCTTTGCGATTGATGAAAGATATCTGACATGCGCAGCACGAAAACCATCCACGTTGTCTCCTGCCACGCCGAGGGCGAAGTTGGCGACGTCATCGTGGGTGGTGTTTCTCCGCCGCCGGGTGACACCTTGTGGGAACAACGTAGTTGGATCGCGCAGGACGAAACCCTGCGGAATTTCATGCTTAACGAACCACGTGGCGGAGTGTTCCGCCATGTGAACTTGCTGGTGCCAGCCAAGCATCCCGATGCGGTGATAGGCTGGATCATCATGGAACCGGAAGACACCCCGCCGATGTCAGGTTCCAACTCCATCTGTGTATCGACTGTTCTTTTGGACAGCGGCATCGTTCCAATGACGGAACCCGTAACGGAAATGACGCTTGAGGCACCAGGTGGGCTTGTCCACGTCAAAGCTGATTGTCGCAACGGCAAGGCCGAACACATCACTGTGCGCAATCTGGCCTCTTTTGCAGGGGAACTGTCCGTGCCCCTCGAGGTGCCGGGTTTGGGCCAGATCATTGTTGATACTGCATTTGGCGGTGACAGCTTTGTCGTGGTGGATGCCGCAGCACTTGGGTTCGAACTTGTCGCGTCAGAGGCAAAAGCACTTGCCGATCTGGGTGTTGCAATCACCAATGCCGCCAACGGCCAACTGACATTCCATCATCCAACAAACCCGGATTGGCGGCACTTTTCGTTTTGTCTGTTCGCCGGCCCAATCAGCCGAAAAGGCGCGCACTTGACCACTTCTGCCGCCGTCGCGATCCAGCCCGGCAAAATTGACCGATCACCGACCGGCACTGCAGCCTCTGCCCGAATGGCCCTGTTGCATGCACGCGGTGAAATGCAGGTTGGCGAGACGTTGACCGCCCGGTCGATCATCAATTCGGAATTCCATGGTCGGATCGCGGAAACAACGGCGCTTGGCGATGCGCCCGCGATTATACCGGAAATCACCGGGCGCGCGTGGATCACGGGAACGCATCAACATATGCTTGATCCGGATGACCCATGGCCGGAAGGCTATCGTCTGAGTGATACTTGGCCAGACAACAAACAACGTTGACCGTGTTTGAACATAAAAAAGGCCCCGCCAATTAGGCGGGGCCTTTTTAAATTTCTAAGATACGAAGTGCTTATTCGTCGCCGGTTTTCAGCGCTGCACCCAGGATATCGCCGAGCGACGCACCAGAGTCTGAAGAACCATACTGTTCCACGGCTTCTTTCTCTTCTGCGATTTCGCGGGCTTTGATCGACAGACCCAGACGGCGGGTCTTGGCGTCTACGTTGGTCACGCGGACATCGACCTTGTTGCCAACCGAGAAACGATCAGGGCGTTGTTCTGCGCGGTCACGGCTGAGGTCGGAACGACGGATGAATGATTTCATACCTTCGTATTCAACTTCTATGCCACCGTCTTCGATCGAAGTCACTTCAACAGTGATGATCGAACCACGTTTCACGCCGCCAACGGCTTCGGCGAACTTGTCACCGCCGAGGGCTTTGATCGAAAGCGAGATGCGTTCTTTGTCGGTGTCAACTTCGGACACAACGGCCGAAACCATATCGCCCTTGCGGTAACCCTGGATCGCGTCTTCGCCACGTTCGTCCCAGCTGATGTCGCTGAGGTGAACCATGCCGTCGATTTCGCCTTCGAGGCCAATGAACAGACCGAATTCGGTGATGTTTTTGACTTCGCCTTCGACTTCGGTGCCTTCAGGGAATTGCTCTGCAAACAGCTCCCATGGGTTACGCATGGTCTGTTTGAGACCAAGGGAAACGCGGCGCTTGGCACCATCGATTTCCAGAACCATGACTTCGACTTCTTGGCTGGTCGAAACGATTTTGCCCGGGTGGACGTTCTTTTTCGTCCAGGACATTTCGGACACGTGAACCAGACCTTCAACACCTGGCTCGAGCTCAACAAACGCACCGTAGTCGGTGATGTTTGTGACACGACCGGTGTGGGTGCTTTCCAGTGGGTACTTGCCAGCAACCAGATCCCATGGATCGTCCTGCAGCTGTTTCATACCAAGGCTGATGCGGTGTGTTTCTTTGTTGATCTTGATGACCTGAACATTCACCGTCTCGCCGATCGACAGGATCTCGGAGGGGTGGTTCACACGGCGCCATGCCATGTCTGTCACGTGCAACAGGCCGTCAACACCGCCAAGGTCAACAAACGCACCGTATTCGGTGATGTTCTTGACCACGCCTTCGACGTTCTGACCTTCGGTCAGGTTGCCGATGACTTCGGCGCGCTGTTCGGCGCGTGATTCTTCGAGGATCGCACGACGCGATACAACGATGTTGCCACGACGACGGTCCATTTTCAGAACCTGGAAAGGCTGCTTGAGACCCATCAACGGGCCCGCGTCGCGTACAGGGCGTACATCCACCTGCGAGCCGGGAAGGAACGCAACCGCGCCGCCCAGATCGACAGTGAAACCACCTTTGACACGGCCAAAGATCGCGCCTTCGACGCGCTCTTCGTCTGCGTATGCTTTTTCCAGACGATCCCATGCTTCTTCGCGGCGCGCCATTTCACGGGAAATGACAGCTTCGCCACGGGCGTTTTCCGCCGAGCGCAAGAAGACTTCTACTTCGTCGCCGACAGCGATTTCAGGAGCTTCTCCGGGATTTGCGAATTCTTTAATATCAACGCGGCCTTCCATTTTGTAGCCGACGTCGATGATGGCTTGTCCCGCTTCAACTGCGATGACTTTGCCTTTGACAACTGTTCCCTCTTCGGGCGTGTCCATTTCGAAGCTTTCGTTCAGGAGGGCTTCGAATTCCTCCATCGATGTGTTTTGAGCCATGAGGTCTCTGGTTTCCTAATCTACGTTTGTTTCTGGCCGTGCGGTTGTCTCCGCCGGTCTTGGGGTTTCATTGGTCAGGTGAAACGCAAAACAAAGAGGGCCGGAGGTTCCGACCCTGCTCGATCTTCAATGCTCTGCGGTGTTGTTCACCGTGCTGACGCGCGGTCTATAGACCTTTTGGGTCAACTCTGCAAGGCGAACATAGGGTGTGGAATGACGTGCTCAAGCGGCAATTGGCAAGGGCGCGCTGCAACAGTCAATTGCGCCGATCCCGTCCAGACCTGCATGGGAAATCAGCACATTGGCCTCGTACCGTGTCAGCACCCGTCGCGCCGTCGGTCCGTAATCTTTCCAGTCATCGGAATACTCAGTAAATGCTGACTCGAAACTTTCGCGGGCGGAAGGTGTTAGGCTGGCGATTGCCGTGTCGCCCGGATACAAACTTTCTGTTGGAAGGTCGTTGGCGAAAACAACCTGATGGCTATCTAACAAGATGTGAAAATATTCCACACCTGCTGCAATGTCCGGGTGTTCAATGGATTGGTTTTCCATCAAATGTTTCGCCGCCAACATCGCTTCCTGCGTAAAGAAAAGCATTTCAGAGGCCCAACTGCTGATTGCGATTCTGTGAAGCGGAGAAACCGTCAAATCCGCGCTCGGCAACCCTTTACCCAAGAACCCTTGTGGAATTCGGATCGGGCGGTATTCCGAGTGGCAAAGAAGATCGGAAAATCCGAATTTGCGGCTGGTAATCCAGCGGATAGGTTGAAACCCGTCATCGGCAGTGGCAAGTAAATCTCCAACTTTGAGGTCCTGAACCAATACCTCGCCACGCTCTGTTTTTATGTGGGTATCCCGAGCAAAACAAATGATGACATTGTTGGTGTTGTCGACATTTTCGATCGGGTGCGCACCATTGGGGAAGTCGTCCATTGTCGCAAAAGATGTCACGCCATTTGTCAGTATAAAATACCGTGTGCCATCGTCAGTGGTGATCACAGCAATTTCTTCTCCCCGTAAATCTTCGCCGTTCACATTCGACAATTTATTGGTGTGGGGCAGGGTCCCGGAAAATTCGACTGTAAAGAACCTTTCAACACCATCGACAAAAACAGTTGTGTCTGGATCAAACCCACCGCCAGCATAGTCGAGCAAGATGTCACCCGTGGCCCCGCTTGAGAACACCAGTTCAGTTGTAGGGACCTTATTGGTGCCCGTGGCGTTCAACGATGCATTATTTGCGCTACTGCTATCGCCTCTGGCATAAAATGTTTTGGTGGTCATGATTGAGCCGGTCTTCCGTCGCGTTAATATTGTTTCCAAAAAACACACAATACTGCATAAGCACAGCTCAATGTTTCTTAAAATTGCGGCCAAATTATGGCAAACAACTTCAGGTAGTTTTAATATCAAAGGAATGTGCTGATCGTTGCCTTCAAACTCAAGAATTGCGTCTTCGACCGGATTGATCCAATGGGAGAGTTTTACACAGGAGTGTATTTACGCAATTCTGCGGTTAATTTCGGCGACCGCTGTTTCGACAGCTTGATCAATCGTCAACTTAGATGTGTCCAGCAAAACCGCGTCGTCCGCGGCCTTCAAAGGGGCCGTTGCGCGGGCGCTGTCGCGGGCGTCGCGGGTGCGTAAGTCTTCCAGCACTTCATCATAGCTTATGTCGTGGCCTTTGCCTGTAAGCTCGATGTGGCGTCGCGCTGCGCGCACGTCGTCTAAGGCGGTGACATACAATTTCACCTCTGCCTCCGGGCAGATCACAGTTCCAATATCGCGCCCATCCAACACGGCCCCGCCTGACCGCCGCGCAAAGGCGCGTTGAAAATCGATCAGGGCTTGGCGCACTTCGGGGATGGCGGCAACGCGGCTGGCTGCTTGTGCAACTTCCGGTGCGCGCAGGGCGTCCGATTCCAGGTCTTCCGCGTTCAGCGATGAGGCCGCTTCTACAGGATCGGTGCCATCCAGGGTGCGTTGACCCGTGGCGCGATACAACAATCCGGTATCGAGGTGTGCAAACCCGAAATGCGCGGCAACGCGCTTGGCTACTGTGCCTTTGCCCGCTGCGGCGGGGCCATCAATCGCGACTGTAAATGCCATGCGTCCCTCGTTTATGATGTCTGCCTACCGCATGGGATCATGCGCCTCAAGCCCATCAGGTATGTACAAAGAAAAACGCCGCCCCAAATCTGGAGCGGCGTAAACTTCACTGTCCTGCGGTTGGGTCTTAGAAGCCCAGGCCGGCGTATTTGTTTTTGAATTTGGAAACACGGCCGCCTGCGTCCATCAGGCGTGTGCCACCACCAGTCCACGCAGGGTGAACTGTTGGGTCAATATCCAGCGACAGCTGGTCGCCTTCTTTGCCATAGGTCGAGCGCATCGGAACAATCGTGCCGTCGGTCATTTTGACGTTGATCAGGTGATAATCGGGATGGATGTCTTTTTTCATCTCGGCAATCCTTACGCTTGAGCGCCCGAAGTACGGGGCTTTTTGTAATGTGTGTTTTCAGCGATACGCGCGGATTTACCACGACGCGAGCGCAGATAGTACAGCTTGGCGCGACGAACGCGGCCACGACGTACTACGGTGATGCTATCGATGTTGGTCGAAAACAGTGGGAACACACGTTCCACGCCTTCACCAAACGAAATTTTGCGAACTGTAAACGAACCAGCAATGCCTTTACCGTTGTTACGGCCGATGCAAACGCCTTCGAAGTTCTGAACACGGGTACGGGTGCCTTCAGTAACCCGGAAACCGACGCGAACTGTGTCGCCGGCTCTGAAATCGGGAATGTCTTTCCCGAGGGCGGCGATTTGTTCCGCCTCTAGCTGAGCGATAATATCCATCGCTATTCTCCTAATATGCTTGCGGTTTTGGCCCGCAAAGTAATTTAGCGTCCTCAGAGCTCTTGGTCTTCGTTCGGGTCCCTGTGATGCCGTTTGGCATTGCAAGCCCGCCAGAGGTCAGGTCGTCATGTTCATTTCTCGCCCTGTGGCATTGATTGAATGTGTTTCCTGACTGGGCGGAAGAAGGCCCAAATTCGGAAGTAACCAAACCAAAGAGATCTGAGCCGGAGAATCCGAGTCAGAGTGGGCGGTGTTTAGGAGAGATTGGCGCACGACGCAAGGGGTTTGCGTAGAAGTAGTCGTCGACCCGGGAGGGCGGCCGCATCGTTACAATAAAAGTTAATGCAGGATCGGTTGGCTTCCAAACAGGAAGAAGGCGAAAGACCCAAATGCGGACGAAGCCGACTTTGGTCGCGAGAATTCATCCGGGATACAGGGACCAATGGAACAATGCGATATCGTGAGAAATTACTCCAGTGGCACCGGATCGTCCGCCATCTTCCGAATGTAGGCAATTGCGGCAATACGTTTAGTGCGATCCTTGACGGTCCCGTTAAACGAATTCGTCCCCGGAACACTGCCGTAATTATCGGCCAAGTACCTGTTCAATGCTTCAAAGTCCCAAGAACCAGTCATGTTCTTCATTGCAGGTGAGTAATCATATCCTTCCTGCGATGCGATTTCGCGGCCAACAACGTTCCACAATGAGGGCGCCCGATCACCTACGCCACCGGGTCTATATGTGTGACAGGGAGTGCAACCAGCGCCCATTGCGTTGCTAAGCACAGGATCGGCGTTCTCAATTTCTGCGATAGTAATGGGCTCTACCGGCCAAGCCGTGGCACCGCGTTCTCGCAACAATTCCATTACTTCCACGTTGCCACGCAACGCTGCGTAATGAATCGCTGGAAGCTCCCCCCGATAGACCGCGCGGGCGTTTACGTCCGCCCCATGATCGAGAAGCAAAGTAACAATTGCTATGGATCCGTTATGAGCTGCTTCGTGTAATGGGTGCTTAAACTGATCTCCTCCCGGCAGGTTTGGATTGGCACCCTCGGTAAGCAAAAGTTCAACGACTTCAACATGCCCACGTCGCGCCGCGATTTGTAGAGGACTGCCCGGTACCGAGACCGCATTTACGTTGGCACCGTATGAAATCAGAATGTTTACGGCGGTCAAATGCCCATTGGCAGAGGCCGAATAGAGTGGGGATTGATACCCCGGCTCGTTTGGATCGGCACCCCCATCCAGAAGCTGGGTGAGCGTTGATTCGTCGCCCGACCTCGCCGCATCGTTTGTTGGTGAAGCATTAACCGCTTCAGTTAGAATACCTGCCACAGCAAATACTATGAGTGAAACTACGCTTTTGATTGATAACATCTATTCGCCTCCACGATTTCCGTTTTGGGATGACCGTTTCGTGGTCATCTGCAATATAGACGATTTTGCTCCGCAACGGTTTACCAATAAAACTGAGCGACAGAATTGTCCGTGTCTCGGCCCTTGGTTCATACCGCAACCAAGGGCTGGTTTCGCTCCTAACGTGGAAATGTGCATGCCGCAGCATCATGCAATAAGGGCTCGACGCGGTCGTTCCAAGCGTCCAAGCTTCAGAAGTCACCGACGCCTAATTAATGACTTCGCCAATCAACATTTGCGGTGCGGCGTTTGTGAAATTCGGAATATCTGCAATCGCTGGCCCGGCGGCAGCGATACCTGCGTCAAGAGCGGCCTGATCTTCAAAAGTCAGCGTTGCGACAGCGTAGAATCCCGGTGGTGTGTCTGGTCCGCCAGCCAGGCCCTTGGCAACCTGCATTGACTGAAGATGCGGGCCCATATGTTCATCAACGATGGGGAAATGCGTGTTGATGTAATAATCCATATCGAAATGAGTGCCGTCGGCGATTGGATAAATTACCTGTAAAGTCATGGCCACGATTGAAATCTCCCTTTTTGTTTTGCAAAGCCTAGATGGCAAAGCTGGTCAAAGATAGGGCACTTATCGATTTAGGTGTCACGGCCCTTTTTCTCTTTTCGCGCGAGCCATGCATTCCACAAGTCAGGGCGTCTTGCTGAGGTTAGTTCCTCTGACTGTGCTTGGCGCCATTTTGCGACCTCGCCGTGATGCCCGGACATCAATACAGGTGGGATTGCGTGACCTTTCCATTCGGCGGGGCGGGTGTATTGCGGATGTTCCAGCAACCCGTCGGAAAAACTTTCATCTTCGGTTGACGCCTGATTGCCCAGAACACCGGGACGCAAGCGGACCGTTGCATCTAACATCGCTTGCGCGGCGATCTCGCCACCGGTCAGAACGAAGTCGCCAAGAGATACTTCCTGAATGTCGTAGTGTTCAATCACGCGCTCGTCCAAGCCCTCAAAACGCCCGCAGATCAAATTGAGCCCCGGTTTTTGTGCCAAGTCATGTGCCATTGCCTGATCAAAAGGTTTGCCACGTGGGCTCAGGTAGATAAGTGGTGCACCGGATGGTGTTTTTGCCAACGCTGTTTCGATTGCCTGCCCCATTACGTCGGCGCGCAACACCATGCCGGCGCCCCCCCCGGCAGGTGTGTCATCAACGTTGCGATGCTTCCCCTCACCAAAGCGACGCAGATCAATAGTATCCAGCGTCCAAAGGCCGTCCTGTAACGCCTTGCCGGTCAGGCTTTCACCCAGAACTCCGGGAAAGGCTTGCGGCACAAGCGTAATGACCTGCACCGCCCAGGCGCCATGCAGACGTGGGTTTGGCGTGATCAGCTCTTGTGGTGTCGCGCTGGCCGAAATGGATTTGCGACCATAGGATTTTGGTTTGTCAGTCATGCGCACCGCCATAGCGCCATGACACAGGTGGTGGCAAGGTTCGAAGAACCGCCGCCCTTAGAAACGGGGCGGCGGTGTGGCTGCTTAGCCTGCGGAATTTATCATACCGACGGTTTCCTCGGTGGTCCAAACCGCATTGGCCATGTAACGGAAATTGGTCAGAGCCGCGAGGTAACCATCCCCCTCTGGCAACATCGCAGCAGCGGTTGCATCCTTTACCACGGCCACTTCAAACCCTTGTTCCAGAAGTTCGCGCATATGGGATTCTGTGCACAGGTTCGCGGACATGCCGGAAAGGATAACCTGATCGACCCCACGCTTGCGCAACTGAAGCGATAAATCGTTGGTGTCGTTCCCATATACTTTGTGTGGCGAGGTTACGATCGTTTCGCCATCCTCAATGTACTGCTTGTATTGCGGCATCCAATCCGCGCCCGATCCGTCGAACCCATCAAGGTTCAATGCACCTTTGCGATCAAACATGCCAATCTTGTGCATCAGTTTTTCCAGCGCGCCTTCAAACTTCCAACCGTGGTCGGTGGGATAGTAATAATGTGGTGACACGGCGACTGTGATGTTCGCGGCCTTGGCCGTGCGGAAAAGGGTTTCAATATTGGCAACTGTGTTGTGTTCGGTGACAGATTTACCAACAACCCCCCAGGTCACGCCATCCGGGCTTAGGAAATCGATCTGTGGGTCTGTAACAACAAGCGCAGCACGGCTCAGGTCAAGTTTCATATTTGAAGGGGGCAGGGCAGGTTCCGCAGGGTCGGCATAGGGATCAGCAGCCTGTGCTGATGCTGATCCGGCACCAATTGCTGTGGCCGCACCGGCAACAGAGGCGGCCATTCCGCCGCGCAAAGCAGTCCGACGGGAGATATGTCCATTGTTGTGATCGTGATCGTGGTCGTCGCAGTTACACATGCTTTTGTCCTCATAGGTGTTTCAAGTATTGGAATTCTATGAGTATCGATGTGCCTTTTCGTCCTGATGGTGTGCCTCAACCGAAGAAATAGTATCCTTTCGTCCAGAAACACCGTTATGTGTCCTATGGATTTGGAACACATATTTGATGAGCTCGAGATCGCAACTGACCCTTTTGCGCTATGCGAATTGCGGGGGTCTTGTGATTTGGGCCTTGGGCGTGACCCTCAGGCGACATTGCACTACATCCTGTCAGGCCAAGGCGAAATTACGTTAAAGGGCCGTGCTCCGGTGCAGGTTGCGGAAGGATCTTTGGTGTTGATCCCGGCAATGCACAGCCACGCGTTGCGCAGCTTTGGGTACACGACGGAACCTTTGCCCGACTGTAAACCCGCAGCGTTGAACCTTGCACGCCTGTTAAAACAATCTGATCGGGAGAGTGGCGCACAACTGACAGCCCTTTGTTCGCATGTACAGGTGGGCTTGCGCGGCCTTGCCGACATAATTGATCTGATACGTGAGCCGCTGATCGAATGTGTCAGCGATCATAGCAAAATGCGACCTGCACTGAGCGCAATGATCCAGGAACTTGCCCATCCAGGTTTGGGAAGTCGCGCGATGATCAGGACATTGCTGACCCAATGCATGATCGAGATGTTACGTACTCGGCTAAGCGTTCGCGATTCAGCTCTGCACTGGATGGCGGCGTTGACGGACCCCTCTATATGGAATGCATTAAGCAAAATGATTGATGAACCCGGGGCTCCTCACAGTATCGAAAGTCTGGCGGAAAGCGTCGGCATGAGCCGCTCCGCCTTTGCCAAACGTTTCGCGAATGCCTACGGATCTGGTCCGATGGAATTGCTTCGCGATTTAAGAATGCGACAAGCAAGCCGGCTTTTGGCCACAACTGATCTTCCTGTGAAACGCATTGCGTCACTCATGGGGTTTGCATCTCGTAGCGCGTTCACCCGGCGCTTTGAGGCCATCACCGGGCAATCGCCCAGCGGGTTCCGCGCAAGTGTCGCAACGTTACCCTCGTGACGTTGATAACCCATCATATCAATGTGCAGGCAACCCTGATACTTCGACGTATCCACGCATGTCACCGGTTTCAGTATCGATTGTTTGCATGCCGGCAAAAAGCGCCTCTAGCGGCACCCATGTAAGGGGAAACCTGTTCGCCGCAGTGTCCATGATCAGCACCATATCGGACGTGGCATCATAAGCCGAAATTGGTGAAATATGCCCGATGTCTCCCTGCCCAAGCGCCTCGCGTTGGTAGTTGACGATCATATAATCACCGCTGCGCGTCAGGTTTTCTGAAACGGTGTTTCTGAATGTGTTCTGGTCAAACGTATCTGCATGAAATAACTGCGCCCGCGCCCCGTGTGCTGCCAACAAGTCCTTAAGATTCTGCAATGTCATGCCATTGACGGCAACTCGCCAGCGGGTCCGCACGTTTGATGTATTGTTGTCAAAAAACTCAGGCTGTGAGGTTGGTTGACCCAGAGCGCTTAAAACAATCGCGCCGCTCGCCACGCCACAGTAACTGTTGAGTATCTGAGGTTGGAAGTGCAGGGCCAAACTACTGTGATCGGCAATGGCCTCGGCTTGTGCCAAAAGCATTTGACCACGCGGTGTTTCAAGTCCGGTTAACCCGTCGGGCAGCGGTTGCAGATCCTCTCTTGGGAACAGCAAAACCCATCCGGTGGCGGCCAGAAGGGCAAAGGCCACAAACAGGCAGATCAAAAACCGCTTTATCCATTTCATCGGATTTTGCCCCAGAATGGCCCATCAGGTTGAAATGCATTTTACGATGAATGCACCTGGTCGCGAAGAAAAATGATAGTGCGCGTCAGAATAACCCGTCTGGAGGGTCCGCAACGATCCGGCCAGTTTCAAGATCGACGGTTGGAACCACTTCAACTGTGAACGGTAGTAACACGGTTGATGATGCCCCCGGGGCGTGGATTTCCAAAATATCGGATGCACCGTGGTTTAGTACAGTTTTAACATGGCCCAACGACGTGCCGCCTGTATCAAACACCTCTAACCCAACCAGATCGGCGTGATAAAATTCGTCGTCGGGCAATTTTGGCAGGTGGCGGCGTTCGGTGAACAATTGCAGCCCCCGCAATGCATCAGCATCCTCTTTTGTGCGAATGCCGGCAATCTCAGCGGTAAACCCGTTTTTGGCCTGCCCTGTAAGAGTGATGGAAAAGCTTTGCTTGCCATCCTCTGATGTAAGTTCGCCGTAAGATGCAATATCTTCGGGCTGGGCGGTGAAACTTTTCAGGCGTACTTCGCCTTTGACACCAAAGGCACCTGCAATTGCGCCTACACAAATAAGGGGTCCGTCCGTCATTTGGTCATCTCGTTTCTACTGGCAAGGTTCCGCGGCGATCCTCCCAGCCAATTGTTTCAAGTTCCGGGGTCAGGCTTTCTTCTTCGGGCCAGCCCACGCAAATGTAAGCGACCAGCGTCCATTCTTTGGGTACATTCAGGTCTCGCGACAACTGTTCCGGATCAAGGATTGAAACCCACCCGGCACCAAGTCCGCGCGCCCGTGCCGCCAGCCAGAATTGGGTGATTGCACCAACAACAGAATAGCGGCGTGTTTCGGGCATGGTGGATGCACCAAGTCCGGCCCCTTTTTCCGTCGCTTCGTCGCAAAATATCGCCAATTGTACCGGCGCTTCCTGCATGCCGGATAACTTTAAGCCACTGTAAATCTGTGCGCGTTCCCCTTCATATCCTTCAAGCGCCTTAGCATTGGCTGTCTTGAAATTGGAAAGGGCTGCCGCGCGGGCGCTTTCGCTGTTCACACGAACAACGCGCCAGGGTTCGCTCAGCCCCACAGAGGGGCTAAGCAAAAATGTATCAAGACAGGCAGACAGCAAAGCCTCGTCCACCGGATCGCTGCGGAAGCGGCGCACATCGCGCCGCCACCGCATCAGATCGGTTAGCTCGTTCTGGAAGTCTGTTGTAAACGTCGACATTCCAGCGTCGCCGTTCTTATTCTTCGGCGGCCGCTTCAGCAGGAGCTTCTTCTGCTGGTGCATTGGCTGCTTCGGCAGCGGCTGCTGCTTTGGCGGCTTTTTCTTCAGCACGCTCTTTGGCTTTTTTGCCTGGCTCACCTTTTTTCAGGTTGGCGCGTTCTTTCTTTTCAACAACGCCGGCCGCTTCCAGCATACGGCTGATGCGGTCTGTTGGCTGTGCGCCTTCGCCCAACCAGTATTGAACGCGTTCGATGTTCATTTTCACGCGTTCTTCGCTGTCTTTAGGCAAAAGCGGGTTATATGTGCCCAGCTTTTCGATGAAGCGACCGTCGCGTGGCATACGGCTGTCTGTTGCTACGATCCGGTAAAACGGACGCTTTTTTGAGCCGCCGCGGGCAAGACGAATTTTCATGGCCATTGGTGTGTTCTCCTTTGAATGGCGGGTTGACGGGTGAAACCCGCCTTAAGATTGGTGTTGTTTGTGGTGCTGAATGACTTCAGCGATGACGAAGTTTAAGAATTTCTTGGCGAATTCGGGGTCGAGATTGGCCTTGCTGGCCAGGTCTTCGAGCCGCGCAATCTGGGCTGCTTCGCGGCCTGGATCGGACGGGGGAAGGTCGTGTTCAGCCTTAAGTTGGCCGACGGCTTGGGTGTGCTTAAACCGCTCACCCAGTGTATAAACGAGGATTGCGTCAAGCCGGTCAATGCTCTCGCGGTGCTCTTTCAAAAGCGCGGCCGCGCGGATGGATGGGTCAGTCATTGGCTTTCCCTTCGGTCTGGGTGTTGGGCGGATGCCGGTACACATGGCACGGGTGGCCCAGAAGAATATCTTCGCGTTCAAAAGATGCGCCGAGACGATGCGCCAGCTTGATCGAACGGGTATTTGCAGGGTCGATATACGAAATGACGCGTTGCAGGCCAAAATTGTTCGCCGCGAATTCGCGTGCCGCCACACAGGCCTGATAGGCAAGGCTCTTGCCCTCAAAGCCGTCATAAATATGCCAGCCAAGTTCGGGTTCATGCCAGCCGTCGTTTAGAATCATGCCAACCCGCCCTGCTACGTGGCCTGAAGTGCGGTGCTCAACCATCCACATGCCAAACCCGTGCAAGACCCAATGCCCCATGCCGGCCAAAAAGGCGCGCCAGCTGTCCCAACGTGAAAGCGGGCCACCGGCGTATTTCGATCGCTCTGACGCGCCAAAGGCGGCGATCGCGTCAAAATCGCTGCGTCGATACTCGCGCAAAAGCAAGTCTTTGGTTTCGACCACTGGAATGAGATTGGAATGCATCATGCCAATGCCTCCGGACCCGGATGACGGAACATCAGATCTTCGCCCATTTCAACATTGTCGTAGGTGCGCTCGTAAACCGCACCCATACGTTCGGCCAAGGCAATTGAACGATCATTGCCGGGAACGATGTTCGACGTAAGCGTGGTAAAGCCCAGATCACCGTAAGCCCAACGACGCACCCGTTCCGCGCCTTCGCGCGCGATGCCTTTGCCTTCAAATCCGGCATAGACAACCCAACCAAGCTCGGGTTCAGGCCAACCTTCGGGGCTCCAGATACCGGTGATGCCGCAGGGTTCGCCGGTTTCTTTCAACTCAATCGTTAAATAACCATACCCATGCAACGCCCAATGCCCAATGTTCATCGCAAACCAACGCCATGCCTTGGGGCGGTCAGGCTCAACACCAAAACCAGCCGCGCGAACGGGGTCCGTCAGGAACTGGCACAATGGATCGAAATCTGTTTCCTGCGGGCCGCGCAGAATCAGGCGTTCGGTCTCGAGCCGGGGGATGTTGAGAGCGAGGCTCATGACGTGCCGCCCTGAGGATAATGACGATAGCTGTCGCAATTGGCGACCGGGCATGGCGGGTCGCTTTCCAATCGCGCGCCCAACCGTTCAGCAAGTTTTCGCGACCCCTCATTCGAAATGTCGATGTAACTCACAACGTTTTTCCAGCCGAGCGTCGTAAATAGATGGGTCAGCACCGCACCACAGGCCTCGGCGGCATAACCGCGCCCTTCAAAACGTTCGCCCGTCAGCAACCACGACATTTCCGGCTCGGCGAAATGGCTGGGATGAAATGGTCCGGCCATGCCCACGGTTTCGCCGGTGTCTTTCAGCACGACGCTGAACATGCCGTATCCACACAATATCCATTGGCCAACATAGGCCGAATATTTGTGCCAGGCATCGTATTCGCTCATCGGCCCGCCATAGAATGCGGCGCGCTCTGATCTCAGGAAATCCAGCACAGCTTGGGTGTCCGAAGAACCGGGCAACCGCAACGTCAGGCGGTCCGTTTCCAATACAGATGGGGCGACAATGTTCATGGGTTATTTCTTTTTCCCAAAACCGGACAGGCCGGGGGGCAATCCCATACCGCCGCCAAGACCCGGCAATCCACCGCCGGGCATGCCTTTGCCCATTTGCTTGGCCGCTTGTTCCAACGCTTTGGGATCCATGCCTGCGGCCATTTCTTCCGGGGATGGGCCGCCTTTGCCAAACATGCCTTTCATGGCCTGTTTCAACATGCCGCCTTTGCCCATCTTCTTCATCATGTCGCCCATCTGGCGTTGCATTTTGAGAAGCTTATTAAGTTCACTGACTTCCATACCGGCACCCTTGGCGATGCGTTTTTTGCGGCTGGCTTGCAGAACTTTCGGATTAGCACGTTCCATTTTAGTCATGGATTGGATCAGGGCGATCTGGCGCAGCAGAACTTTGTCGTCAAATCCGGATTCCTGAATTTGTTTCGACATTTTCCCCATGCCGGGCATCATGCCCATCACGCCTTCCATGCCGCCCATTTTCTGCATCTGTTCCAGCTGTGACTTGAGGTCGTTCATGTTGAACTGACCCTTCTGGAACCGACGCATCATACGCTCGGCTTGTTCGGCTTCGATGGTTTCCTGGGCTTTTTCAACAAGGCTGACGATGTCGCCCATGCCGAGGATACGACCAGCAATCCGATCCGGCTCGAACGTCTCAATGGCGTCCATCTTTTCGCCGAGGCCGACAAAGCGGATCGGCTTGCCAGTAACGGCACGCATCGACAAGGCCGCGCCACCGCGCCCATCGCCGTCCATGCGGGTCAGGACAACGCCGGAAACCCCGATCTTGTCGTCAAATTCCGTGGCAACGTTCACAGCATCCTGACCGGTCAGGCCATCAACCACCAACAGTGTTTCGCGTGGGTTGGCCACGTCACGAACGGCGGCCGCCTGCGCGATCAGTTCCGCGTCAATATGCAACCGACCGGCAGTGTCGAGCATGTAAACATCATACCCACCAAGGCTGGCCTGCGTTTTGGCGCGCTTGGCGATCGCGACCGGGTCTTCGCCTTTTACAATCGGCAATGTGTCCACGCCAATCTGCTGACCCAGAATTTGCAACTGTTCCATGGCTGCTGGTCGGTTGACATCAAGTGATGCCATCAAAACGCGTTTGCCTTCGCGTTCCTTAAGACGTTTCGCGAGCTTGGCAGTGGTCGTTGTCTTGCCGGACCCTTGCAAACCGACCATCAGGATCGGGGCCGGTGGGTTATCAATCTTCAGCGCACCGGGGTCGCCTTCACCCGTCAGGGTCTGGATCAACGCGTCATGAACAATCTTGACGACTTGCTGGCCGGGGGTGACGGATTTGGTAACGGATTGGCCGGTGGCCTCTTCCTGAACCTTCTTCACAAACTCACGCGCGACAGGTAGCGAAACGTCGGCCTCAAGCAAGGCAACGCGGACCTCGCGCAGCGCAGTTTTTACATCATCTTCGGACAGAGCACCCTGTTTGGTGAGGCGGTCAAAGACGCCAGAGAGGCGTTCGGATAGATTTTCAAACATCTCAAGCGCTCCAGTCGCCGTCGTTTCAGTTCAGGCCCAATCTAGGCAGGGCCGGTGCATTTGCCAATTGTCAGATGACCCAAATCCCAAACCAAGATGGCCCCCGTGGGCGCAACGCGCTGACGGAGGTCGATCCCTGCTTGTGCAAAGGGACCGGAAGTTTTGACAGACTCCCGGAATATGAGGGCGCGTTTAGTCGCAGGTTGGTTCAGAGTCAAGCTTGGCCAAATTGCAGCAAACGGAATTTTCAAAAATTCCGGTCATTTTTCTTTTAAAGAAAAATACCGCCATCGTTGCGGAGGTGATAAAATCGAACACGCCTCTTGCCGCAGATGTTAAAACCGGCAAAACAGACCCGAACAACAGGGCAATATCAAAATGACCGATGCATCTTCTGCTTTTCAAGACACCCTTCCTGTTAGTTCCGATGCGATGCTGGCACGCCTGACAAACTTGAGTGTGACCTATAAATACTACGAACACATTCCCCTTCGCACCGTCGAAGATGCAAAAACAGTTCAGGGCGGGGTGATCCCTGACGCACCCGGCCATCTGCATTTGAAAAACTTCTATTTGCGCAACAAAAAGAAACGCAATTTTCTGGTTGTGTTGGAACAGGATCGCGCAGTTGACCTCAACGCACTTGGTGAGGCCATGGGTGCGGGCAAGGTTTCGTTCGGGTCCGCGGATCGTTTGATGGAACACTTGGGCGTTCACCCGGGCGCCGTAAGCCCGTTGGCCATGATCACCGGATCGAAAATGGACGTGACGCTATTTCTGGATTCAGCGCTTAAAGATGCTGATGTAATCAACATGCATCCGCTGGTGAATGATCGGACAGTGGCAATGTCACCATCCGATCTGATCGCTGTTATGGATCATTGGGGTGCCGAGGTGAATTGGCTCGAAATCTGAACGTGCCTTTGCCGATCAGGCCGCCAAGGGCAGGGTTGCAATGGCATTTTTGGCCTTTTCCAGGCTGAGATCGGCATCAACTGCCATCTGATCTGCGGCAACAACGTCCACATCCGTGATGCCAATAAAGCCCAGCACATGGCGAATATAGGGGGTGGCAAAGTCAATGTCTGATCCGGTCGCTGTGCCACCAGAGGCCACCGCGATAATCGCGCGCTTGCCGGTCAATAGCCCTTTGGGCCCCTCGGACGAATACTGAAATGACAAGCCAGCACGCGCGATGTGGTCGATCCAGGCCTTAAGGGCTGCCGGGACGCCGAAATTGTAGATTGGCAATCCGATCACCAAAGTATCCGCATTTTTAATTTCGTCGACGAGTTTGCCGGACAGATTAAGCCGTTCGATTTGTTCGTCGGAACGGCCGTCGACCGGTGTGAAATTCGCACCAACCCATGCCTCATCAATTTGCGGGATTGGCGAGATAGCCAAGTCCCGCGTGACGACGCTGTCTGGCGAAAGTTTGGAAATGATTTTGTCGGTCAGTTCGCGCGTAACAGAACCGGCGTGTCGAGCGGAGGCGTCTATGCGCAATACAGAGTGTGTCATGTCGTTGTCCTTTGACTGAAAGAGTTATCGACATAAATTGCTTATTGCGTTTTCGAACGCAATATGGATTTATGGACAGGTAATGTTTGTATTTGCACAGAAGGCGCCACCATGAACAACTGGGATGAAATCCGAACTGCCTATCATGTGGCAAAGGTTGGCACAGTTAGTGGAGCTGCTGAACTTTTGGGTGTTCATCATGCAACGGTGATCCGCCACATCGACGCGCTTGAGGACCGCCTTGGCGTGCGATTGTTTCAACGCCATGCGCGCGGGTATACACCAACCGAGGCCGGTGACGATCTGTTGCGCGTTGCACAGGCCACCGACGATCAGTTTAGAGAT
>Ga0209344_10002224_pt1 | contig 22215 bp, 19 predicted proteins | sample Cruoilmetagenom6_FD_187293 | JGI IMG/M metagenome (GOLD analysis project Ga0209344, IMG submission 187293) | Oil polluted marine microbial communities from Coal Oil Point, Santa Barbara, California, USA - Santa Barbara Oil Seep Sample 6 (SPAdes)... | ecosystem: Environmental > Aquatic > Marine... | reverse complement strand
CGGTAGTATAAAGGATAGGACTTCCTTATTTATGATTCAAAAAGCTTTAGAAGAAGGTAAAATTAAAAAGGGAGGTACAGTTGTTGAATCTAGTTCTGGAAACATGGCTGTGGGTTTAGCTCAAGCTTGTTTGCATTTTGGACTTCATTTAATTGTGGTGGTAGACCCAAAATTGAATTCGCACACTGAAAAGATTCTTAGAACTTACGGGGTACGTATAGAAAAAGTAACCAAACCAAAGGAGGTTGGAGGTTACTTAGGGGCGCGTTTAGAAAAAGTGCAACATTTGCTAGATACAATTCCCAATAGTTTTTGGTCCAATCAATATGGTAATCAAGATAATCCGTTAACGCATCATGAAACAATGACGGAAATAATGGACGCACTACATGGTAAATTAGACTACCTGTTTGTGGCTACAAGTACTTGCGGTACGCTAATGGGCTGTGCAGATTTTATCGTTGAAAATAATCTGGACACTAAAATTATTGCTGTAGATGCTGTCGGTAGTGTGCTTTTTGGCGGTCCGCCCTTAAAACGATTAATTCCCGGTCATGGCGCTGGGGTTCCTTCACAGTTTTTAGATACGAACCGAATATATGACCAAGTGTATGTTGATGATGTTGATTGTGCCCGTGGTTGTTGGAATTTGTTGGAAAAAGAGACAATCCTCTGTGGAGGTTCTTCTGGCGGAATGATAAGCGCCGTAGAAAAGTATGGTAAGAATATTGAAGCAGATAGCAATTGTGCTTTGTTTTTATGTGACCGTGGAGAACGCTATTTAGATACCATTTATAATTCAGAATGGTTATTAAAAGAACTTCCTGAAAGTAAAAATGCATTTACACCATTATGTGGTTGGTAGTTAAACTATTCTAATGAAGAAAGACAATGCAACATATAATATAGGTATCATAGGGTTTGGACCAAAAGGATTTTACGGTTTTGAAAGGTTGATAGCTTACCTGAATGAAGGTGAAATTTCAAGAACAATACAGCTTCATATTTTCAATAACACAAAATTTTTGGCTTCGGGTGATGTATATAGAACAGATCAACCTGAATATTTGATAATGAATTACGCCAACCGAAATATCAATAGTTGGGTTTTAAAAGAGCCATACGCTTCCGCTACTTCAACTCCGGATTTTGTAACGTGGTTGACAGGTAATAGAATAGCAGATGCCGCTCTGAGTAAATATGCTCCTAGAGCTACTGTTGGTAAGTATTTGGAAGAGTGTTACCAGTTTGTACTGGAAAAATTGCCTAAGAATATTGAGGTGGTCGTGCATATTGGTACGGTTACCAATGTGTTTAATAAAGCGGAAGCATATGAATTAAGGTATGTTAGTGCACAGTTTAGAGAAGAGGCTTCTGTTCACTGTGATAGGCTACTTTTTACTACAGGGCATCATTCATTTAAATCTCAAAAAAATAAATGCATATTATCAGAAAATAGGATTGATTTTATATATCCTACGGATGAGAAATTAAAACATATCACCAAGAAGTTGTTGGTTGCTATTAAAGGCTTTGGGCTAACTGCTATCGATGCAATTTTAGCATTGACGGAAGGTAGAGAAGGTTCGTTTATTAAGAATGATGAAGGTATATTGAAGTACATTCCATCAGGAAAAGAACCTCATAAGATTTATCCGTTTTCAAGAACAGGTTTGCCCATGGTACCTAGAAATGGCTCACCCAAATCGGATACAGAACTACATTTTTTTACTGAAGATATAGTGAAAGATTTTAAAAAAAATAAACCTGTAAGTTTTAAGTGTACCTTATTGCCATTGATTAAGAAGGAGTTCTATTTTGCGTATTATAGTGTTTTGTTCAAAAACCATGGACATCAATTCTATTATGATGAAGATTTTACGGTGATAGAAAATCAGGTTCGATATTTTCATGAAGATTTTCCAGAATGTCCGGTGTTTAATTGGGGAGCTATTGTGAATCCGTTTAAGGATGAACCTATATTATCATCAGTATTATTGCAATATTATATCGAGTTTTTGATAGACGAAGCGAAGTTGGGAGCAGATAAAAGTCCGTTCATGGCAGCTGTAGCAGTTTGGAGAAAAATAAGTCCGCTATTCAATGAATTATACAGCTTTGGCGGATTGGATGCAGCGTCTCATAAAGAGTTCGATACTTTTTATTTCGGACTGTTTAATCGTCTTTCATACGGACCTCCGGTTAAGAACATGCAGAAAATGTTAGCGCTCTGTAAAGCCGGAATTATAGATTTTACCTTTGCAAAATCTGCAGCAATTTCGAAGAACAATTCTAAAGATATGTTTAATTTATATATAGAAAACGGACAAGAAACCGAGATAAATTATATTATAAACGCCACGATTTCAAGAGCAAAAGAAGGTGGATTTGAAAATGAGCTCTATAAGAATTTATTAAAGAATGGTCTTGTTCGTGAATTTGAAAATAAATTGAATACGGGGTACAAACCTGGCTGTGTAGAAATCAACGAAGATGGAAATGCCATAGGTGGTGACGGAAATGTCAATACTGATATTTCGTTCTACGGAACCCCTACCGAAGGGATCACCTGTGACAATGACACCTTATCAAGAACCCGAAACGATTTTGCATCTGTTTGGGCAAAATCAACCTGTGAAGCAATTAAAAAAAGAGATGGAAGAACTAAAAACTATGAAAGAGAAGAAAATGTATTTTAAGGGAAAACCTAAGTATCAGTTGACCCCAAAAACATCTGCTTGGATGCATGAATTATTCAATGACCAAGCCGTTGTTAAAGGTTTGGTTGAACGATACGGTTCCCCTATAAACATTCACCATCTACCTTCTTTTAATCATAATTGCGAAGCGTATAAGCAAGTTTTTGAAAGTTATGGATTAAAATATAGAATCTTTTATGCCAGAAAAGCGAACAAATCAAAAGGTTTGGTAAAACAGGCATTCGCTTCGGGTATAGGTGTTGATACGGCAAGTTTTAAGGAATTGGAACAATCGCTATCGTTGGGCGGCAATAACGAGAATTTGATATTGACGGCGGCAATTAAAACAGAACCACAAATGGAACTGGCAATTAAATCTGGTGTAACCATTATATTGGATAATGAAGATGAATGTGTGCTAACGCAGTCAGTTGCCAAAAGAATAGGGAAGAAGGCAAATGTGGGTTTCAGAATTAGTGGTTTTGAAGTTGACGAAGAAAAGCTGTACAGCCGTTTCGGTTTTGATGTTGATGAAGTCATTGATTTTATTTCCTCATATATAGGTGAAAACAAAATTTTTGATCTGTTAGAAGTAACCGGACTCCATTTTCATTTAGATGGATATGCTACTTACCAGCGAAGTGTCAGTTTAATTTCAAGCGTGAATATTGCGTCTACATTAAAGAAAAAAGGATATCCTGTATCCTTTATTGACATTGGCGGGGGTATTTTAATGAACTATTTAGAGGAAGAAAAGGAATGGATCGCCTTCAATGAAAATTTGAAAAAAGCAGTAGTGGAACAAAGTAATAGTATTACGTTTAACGATACTGGTCTAGGTTTTAGACTAGAAGATGGTAAGTTGCGTGGTAAGCTAAATACGTATTCATTTTTTAATAAAATTTATAAGGAAAGCTTCTTGAGAGAGGTGTTTGATTTTGTTGATTCAGATTCCGGATTATCGGTTGCATCCTTATTAAAAGAAAATGATATAGAACTTCGCATAGAGCCAGGTAGATCATTATTGGATCAGGTGGGGATGACGGTAGCAAAAGTCATCCACCGAAAAAAAGATGGCAAAGGACAATGGTTGGTCGGGTTAGAAATGAATATGAGCCAGATGATGAGTTCAAGTGCAGATTTTCTATTAGATCCATTTATGCTATATAATTCTGAAGTTGAAGAGAAGGAAAATGTAGATGTATTTTTTACAGGAGCATATTGTTTGGAGAGAGATGTATTATTGAAACGAAAAATGACGTTGCCAAGATTACCGGCAATAGGAGAGTATGTTGCCTTTGTAAATACGGCGGGCTATATGATGCACTTTTTTGAGACAGAAGCCCACCTTTTTGAACTTTCTACAAATTTAATGTTTACGGGTTCAAAAGAAAAACTATCGATTTTTCAATTTATAGACGATAATAAAATTGTACTTGATCAATAGTTAACCGTTTTGATTGTGTAATGCATCAATAACTAAGTGTTTTAAGACAAGGAGAAATTCTTGTTATCGGTAAATTGTATAAAAACAAATTATCATGAAAATACAAGCATATTTAGCCTTTAACGGCAATTGTCAAGAAGCGTTGAATTTCTACGCAAACTTGTTCAACGCAGATATAAAAAATAAACAAACCTATGAGGATAAGAAAATAGATGTTCCATCTTCATTTCGAGGAAAACTTCAGCATGCAGAGTTAAAAGGTAAGGGAGTGCATTTTATGGCATACGATGCAGCACCAGATACACCATTGAATAATGGTAACCAGATTAACATGAGTGTTGATTTGAGCGATTTGGGTGAAGGAAAACAATTATTTAACGATTTATCTAGTGGCGGACAAGTACATCATGAATTTAGAGAACGAGAATGGGGACATTTTGGTAGATGTACGGACCGTTTTGGTATAGGTTGGATGGTAAATGTAGACAAGTAAAAATTACAGTAGGTTTCCTGCAAAATATTCATAATGATCGAATATGAACTTTGTGGGAAATTGTTTTTTAACAAACTCGAGTATCGAGTAAAAAAGAAAATTTATGGAAATTATATATGAGTATGATGGTGTAACGGCAAATGAACGACTGGAGCATTATGCAGAGGAAAAACTGAATAAACTGCACACTAGGTTTGATGATATTATTAGGGCAGATGTTTTTTTAAAACAGGAAAATACATCTTCTGATGAAACGGGAATGATTTGTAATATTAGATTAAGCCTGCCCGGACCTCGAATTTTTGCAGAAGCAAGCAACCAGAATTTTGAAGAATCTGTTAATGAATCTATAAGCGAATTAGAGCGACAGCTTAAAAAGAGAAAAGATAAAATGAAAGCCTATTAATCAGATATTATGAAGAAAGCATTAATACTATATTTTGGTAAAAAGTTCTATAAAAGATGGTTAAAGCAAAGACGGGCAAAATAGTCTAGAACTGCCAGAAAAATAAGTTTTAGCTTAACATAAAAAAGCCCTTGCAATTGCAAGGGCTTTTAAATTTATGGGGGAATATCTTATCTATAATCCTCTAAGACTTCAGTAGTTTCCAGATCGTTTTGTAAACATTCTCTCTGTGCTCTAATAATTTCTTTTAAACGATGAGGCATCATGGTTTCTGCCAAGGCTTTGTCGTAATCATCTATGGCAGCTTTATCGCCTCTAACAGCTTCTTCTAGCATAGCCTCATCATTATCTTCTGCGAAGAATGCTTTTAAATCCATCCAAGTTCTGTGAAGCGTACCAGCGGCACTTCCTTCAATTTCAACTCTACCTAAATCAAGCTCAGGTACTGATGCTCTTAATTCTCTTAAAAACTTCATGCGGTCTACAACCTTTCTTTCAAAGTAACTTTTAATCCCTACTTCTTTAGAATTCTCCGATGCTTTTTCAAATCCTTTAATAGCATCCTCGTTTTTACTGACCAAGTCTTTAAGGCGATTTTCAATTTTCTTTATATCCGTATTCATTTTATTATGTTTTAATGGGTAATCACACCCGTGATTAAACAATTACTATACGATAAAGGTACTTGTATATGACGAGTTACATTAACTATATACAATAGTAGCTTTGCTGTATTCAGCAAACCGAAATAACCTATAACATTAACTTTAAGTAAAGAAACTAGTAAACATTTTCAGCGGATAGAGCTAACCAGTAATGTAAGTTCCTGTTATTTTAGGGTAAACAAAAAAAATATGAGTTTATCGCCACTATTTGGAGTAGCAAAAATATTAGTAAGAAGTAAAAAATTGAAAATGGCAGCTGTAGGGTTGCAACTTGCCTATTTGGGGTATACGTATTATTCAGAAAAGAAAAAAAATAAACAGGTATCAAAATAATCGAGAGATTTATATTAACTCACTGATTTACAATATTTAATATTGATTAATTAAACAAGTTGATTTACATATTATTACAAAACCTATGAATTTTTATTAATAATCAATTGAATTAGTTACTAGACCTTTGGAGTATGAAACCCCAAAATCTAGTATTATGAATAATTCAATTAAAATGAGCCTCCTGTTTGCCAGCATGGCAGCTATGGGTTATGGTCAAGATTTGGCCTACAATGAATCTTCAACCAGTTTTCATGAAAGAAAGGTGGAAGAGGTTTCTAATCGTGAAGAGAATTACAACAAGTTAAAATCTCTGGGCTATTCTGATGCAGAAATCTATGAAGACTTAGGTAATGCTAATTTCCTGACCAAAAAATATGAGAATGCTTTGTATTGGTATGGTAAGCTGATGGAAATTTCTGAAGATGGTACTTTAAAGAAAAGCTACCAAAAAAGATTCGACCATGCCGTATCTCAATTAGGTAAAGAAGTCCAGAATGAAATAGCAGATGAAAACTGGACAGAATTAGTAAAAGACGATTATAAGATGACAAGCACGCTACCATCGCGTTTAACCTCTAATAACAGAAGAAACTTTTTGCCGTGGGACGACCAAGGTAGCCAAAAAGAGTTTGTATCTAACAGTGTTAGACCGTCAAAAACTACTGGTGAATATGCCCCACCGGTAGCATTGACCAATGGTGGTAAAACGGCATATTACAGCAAGACCACATACCGAAAACCAGTTACCGGTATGTTCTCTAAAAAAAAGGAAATACACAAAATTTATAAAGCTGATAAAGTAGGTGGCGAGTGGAAAAAAATTACCGAAGTGGTGGTATGCCCAGGAGATTATTCTGCAAAGCACCCGGCTGTTTCCCCAGATGGTAGTCGTTTGTTTTTTGCATCGAACATGCCGGGAACTTACGGAGAGTATGATATTTACGTAGCTACTATCCAAAAAAACGGAATGTTAGGTCAAGCAAAAAACTTGGGATCAAAAGTAAATACGGCTAAGAACGATGTACACCCTAATCCTATCTCAAATGGTAGTTTGGTTTTTGCTTCAGACGGTAGAGAAGGTTATGGAGGTCTAGATGTCTATATGGTAGAAGTTGGTCAACGAAGCGTTGGTTTGGCCGTAAACATGGGCAATACAATCAATAGTTCTTATGATGAGTATTCGGTAAACCTATTGCAAGGTGATGGTTCTGGTTATGTAGTATCAAATAGAATGGCAAAAGGTAAGAGTACACAGAATGTAGCTTTTAATTTAAACGATAAGTCTATAAATGTGAAAGATAGAGATGATCGCTTTTTAGAAGCCTTCAATTCTGAAAAACAAACGCAGTATTCCAGTTCTGTATTTGAAGATGAATAACCCCCCATTGTTCATTTCCCCAATTCATACACAAATTCAATTTTAAACATAAAATCAATCGTTATGGAAAGTCCTTATAAAATCAATAGTTTCCTTATTGCTTTATTCTTATTGGCTCTTGTCCAAACAGTAAAAGGTCAAGAAACCAATGCAAACTTAGGATCTAGTAGTACCTACCACAATCAGTTGTTCTTCAATAGGTTTTTTATAAACCCAACATTCTCTTTGGTACGAGAGAATAAATCATACTTGAACATTCTACACAGAAATCAATATGCGACCTTTGATGATAATAGTCAAAACTATTTTTTGGGTTTCAGTAATAAATTAAATGATCATACCGCAGTTGGTATAGGTGTTTACAGCCAATGGTCTGGTGTTGTACAAGAGTTTGGGTTCAATGCCAACTACGCATCATCGGTACGTTTAGGTGAAAAGTCTGTATTGACCTTTGGTACCAATGTAACCTACTTTAATCAAGGTCTTGACAAGAATAAAGTTGTTGTCAGTGAAGATGATCCAGAAATTGCAAATGCAAGAAAAGAAAGTAAAATTGCCGTACAACCAGGTATCAATCTATCTTTAGGTAGCTTCGATTTCGGATTGTACGCAGAAGACCTTTTAAAATACAATCAAACAACGAACGAATTTCTTACCGATTTGTCTACCAAAAGTGTAAAGGCATCGGTACAATATACCCACTCTTTTGAACATTCAAGAGGTCTCTTTGAAAATGCTCGATTAATGCCAATGGCCCAAGTAGGTCAGAATTATGACGGTAGTCTGTATTATTTTGGATCCTTATTATTGGATCTGCCTAACTACGGATGGTTACAGACGACGGTTGATGAAGAATATGGTGTAGCTGCAGGAGTAGGATTTAACCTTAGCGAAAAAATGTCTCTAGGTTATTTAATGGAGAAAGATTTATCGAGTGACGATGCAAACCTGGGCTGGAATCATGAAATCACCTTAGCTTATAAGTTCAAGGATGATGATTTAGCTATCTCTGTGGCCGATAATTCTTCTGATAACCAAATAGATAACATCGTACGTAATTATGAAGAGCAAATAGCCCACTTAGTTGAAGAACGGGACAAAGCAAGAAAAACAAGTCGTAAAAAACAAGAAAGCTATTCTAATACTTCTACATCTGAAAGTAATTTAGCTTATGAAAACAAAATTATATTAGATGAACTAATTCTTCGTCAAGACTCTATAGAAAGCGAGAGAATAGCAGCTTTTGAAGAACGATTCGAGTTAATTGTTCGAATGTTACGCAACGATATCGATACCACTATAAAAAGCTCATTGCAAGACTTCAGCGTAGAGGAGAATACATCATATGTGTCTAATGATCTTAATAATGATGCAATAGACTTTATCACAGAACCTGCAGATGCGTTTGCAACGGCATCGACTGCTACTATAGCGTCGGCAGATGCTAAAGCTTCAAGAAGAGCTAATTTTAAGGAACTGCCATCGAGAAGAGACAATTTTAAAGAGTTACCAGTAAAGATGTTGGTAGATTCAGATGTCATCGATATGAACTCTGGGTATTATGTAATTGCAAATGTATATAGCCAAATAAAATATATGAATGCTTTTATGAAGGATCTTAGAGAAAAAGGATTAGATCCTAAACAATTTTACAATAAAGAAAATGGTCTGTACTATGTATACTTAGCAGATTATGATTATAAAAATGATGCCCAAATGGCAGCAAGCACAAATTTAAACGGAAAATACAGTCAAGAGAAATGGATCATGCAAGTAAACGAAGCAACGGCTACTGCATCTAATACTTTTGAGGACGATTATATAAGTAGAGAGTAGTGGATTAAAATTCCAATACTATCTATGGTTTTATGGTTGATTTGAATTGTCAATAAAAGGAGGGGGTGTTATCCGGGGGGATGACTGGGGCCCCTCCTTTATTATTTGGTTTACATTGGTGGTAATTCTTGATTTTAACTTTACGTTAACTATCGACGAATTACCTTATTTTTTAGTAAATTTTGGTAGTTTAACGAAAATTATGATGTTTTTAACAGGTATATTACATTAATTTATATATTTCGAATACCAAAAAGATTTAAACCCAATTGTATAACCCCAAATCCCCCCACAACCATGAATGAATTTTACCTACACAAATCAAGTTTCAAAAATCATCTTTTTCTTCACAAGATTTCTATTTATTTAGTGTTTAGAAATCTCATTAATCCAAAGTTTGGCAAACGCCTCAGTTACATAAGTTGACTCACAAGCGGATATCCGTTTTTTGATTTAATTTTCTGACTTGACAATAGTGAAGATCCACCTTTAATTTGGTTGTTCTTTACGGCGACGTTTGTCACATTTTATGTAAAAATGAACCAATTAAAATACTACTTGGTCATAATACATAACTATTGTTTAGTTATTCAAACCTTGTAAAGGTTTCTTGAGATTACTCAAAACTAACTTCAAAAACTATGGAGATTATGAAAAATTCAAACATTAGAATAATAGTATTAGAAAAAGATATCTCATTACATTCTGTTTATAAAAATCACTTTGATGATATTGATGGTTATGAAGTGGTAGGCAGCTATACTTCTGCCAAAGAAGCCATCAAAGATTTTAAGTTTACAAAGCCACAAATTGTACTTTCTGAAATTAATTTGAGGGATATGAACGGTGTAGATGCCATCAAGCATTTTAAAAAGAAAGATTGGGAGGTGAAAATTATAATGTTCAGTGAAATCAATGATTTCAATATTATAAAAAATGCTTTTAAAAAAGGTGCAAATGGTTATTTAACAAAGCCATTGACCTTAGATAAATTAGAGCATGCCTTGCGTAGTATGGAAAAAGAAGGCGCGGCTATGAGTAATGATATCGTAAAGAAAATTATTAGTAATTTTCATAGAAAGACCTTTGCTTTTTTCTCTGATAGAGAAAATCAGATTGTTGATTTTTTAAGTCAAGGGGCCACTTACAAAATGATCGCACAAAAATTATTTGTAACACCAAGTGCGGTAAATTTTCATATACAGAATATTTATTTAAAGTTGGATGTAAATTCTAAATCTGAGGCACTTTCAAAACTTGAACAACTTCAAAATCAATTGGAGGAATATTAATTCCGTCCATCTTAAATGTTGATTGTAAAGAGTAATACGAAAACCTTTTCGAAAAAAATTGATTTTAATTATGTAATTTAACATATTGATTGTCAATATGTTAAATTAATTTTTGCAACTATTGGTTATTATGTTACAATATATTTACTATAATATTTTGTAGTGTGAATATCTATTGCTAAGTATAGTAATTATTTTTGGTTTAACTTAAAACGGCAAACCAATTTAACTACTTATGTACCATTTAGGATTAGATATAGGAAGTTCATCTATTAAGATTGCTTTAGTAAATGCTTCAACGGGAAAGAACCTTGGGTTAGTTACAGAACCCGAGACAGAAATGTCTATAGAGGCTGTTAAGAACGGTTGGGCAGAACAAAGTCCCGAAGATTGGTGGAGCTACGTTTGTAGTGGCATCGAGAAATTATGTGTACAGAAAAAAATTAATAAGGCAAATATATCAGGTGTTGGCATATCTTATCAAATGCACGGTCTAGTGCTCATTGATAAAGAGGGGATTTCCCTTAGAAAATCTATAATTTGGTGTGATAGTAGGGCAGTGGACATTGGCCAAAAAGCCTACGAAGAAATAGGAACAGATATTTGTGATATCCATCTATTGAATTCACCATCTAACTTCACGGCATCTAAGTTAAAATGGGTCAAAGAAAACGAGCCCGAAATTTACTCACAAATTTACAAAATGATGCTTCCCGGGGATTATATCGCCTATAAGTTATCGGGTGTGGTCAATACTACGGTTTCTGGTTTATCCGAAGGTATCTTCTGGGATTTTAAGAATGATGAAATTGCAGATGTATTACTAGAGCATTACGGATTAGAGAAAGCGATGATTCCAGATATTGTCGATACTTTTTCGGTACAATCTAAAGTGAATGAAAAAGGCACAAATGAAAGTGGGCTATCGACAGGTACTCCAATATTATATCGTGCTGGGGATCAACCGAATAATGCATTGGCATTGAATGTTTTTAATCCCGGTGAAGTTGCTGTAACCGGTGGTACATCTGGGGTTGTATATGCTATTACCGATAACCTTTCGATAAGAGAAAGCTCTCGTGTAAACAATTTTGCACACGTAAATTATTCCCTAGGAAAGCCAGCTAGAATTGGTAAACTACTTTGTATTAACGGAGCTGGCATACAGTACCGATGGTTGTTGAATAATTTAGATGTAACATCTTATGAGGAGATGAATACTTTGGCTAACGAGGTATCAATAGGATCAGATGGGGTCGTAATGATTCCTTTAGGTAACGGGGCAGAAAGAATGTTGAAAAGCAAAGAAGTTGGTACTAGAATTGTCAATCTAAATTTAAACAATCACGGTAAAGAGCATTTATGTCGTGCAGCGCTAGAAGGCATTGCTTTTTCTTTCGTCTACGGAATGGAAATCATGGAATCTGACGGTATAAAAGTGAATGTAATGCGTGCCGGTAATGATAACCTGTTTCGTTCAGAAATTTTTTCAAATACCGTATCAACTTTAATAGGTTATGATATAGAAATCTATGATACTACAGGTGCCATAGGTGCAGCAAGAGCGGCAAACTTACACAAAGGTGATTTTGAGGCATTCGGTAAGGCAATTTTAGATAATGATTACGTAATGACATTTAATCCTAAAAAGAATAAATCTGCTTACCAAGAAGCCTATGCAACTTGGAAAAATGAACTGGAATTGATACTGAACAACAAATAAATCAACATAATGGCAAACAAGGAATATTTTAAAGGAATAGACAAAATTAAATTTGAGGGCAAGGAATCTGACAATCCATTAGCTTTTAAATACTACAATCCTGATCAAGTAGTAGCCGGTAAAACCATGAAAGCGTATTTTAAATTTTCAACGGCCTACTGGCATACATTCTGTGGTCTGGGGTCAGATCCATTTGGACCGGGTACACAGAGTTTTGAGTGGGATAAGGCTACTGATCCAATCAAGGCTGCCAAGGATAAGGCAGATGCCGCTTTTGAATTTTTTGATAAAATAGGATTTGATTATTACTGTTTTCATGATTTCGATTTAGTAGAGGAAGCACCCACTTTTGTAGAGTCAGAAAAAAGATTGGCAACAATAACAGATTATCTAAAAGAAAAGCAAAAGGAATCTGGTAAGAAATTACTTTGGGGTACGGCCAACTGTTTCTCTAATCCAAGATATATGAACGGTGCCGCTACCAATCCAGATTTTAATGTATTGGCAAGAGCAGGTGGTCAAATTAAATTGGCTTTAGATGCTACAATCGCTTTAGGTGGTGAGAATTATGTATTCTGGGGCGGTAGAGAAGGTTATATGTCTTTATTGAATACAGACTTAAGTCGTGAAGTAGATCACATGGGGCAATTTTTGACCATGGCTAGAGATTATGCACGTAGCCAAGGGTTCAAAGGGAACTTTTTCATAGAACCAAAACCAATGGAACCTATGAAGCATCAGTATGATTTTGATTGTGCTACGGCAATAGGTTTCTTAAAAGAATATGGTCTGGAAAATGATTTTAAAATGAATATAGAAGTGAACCACGCAACATTGGCACAGCACACTTTTCAACATGAAATTGCTGTAGCAGCAAAAGCAGGTATGTTGGGTAGTATGGATGCGAACCGTGGAGATTACCAAAATGGTTGGGATACGGATCAGTTTCCAAACAACATACAAGAGACTACAGAGGCAATGTTGGTTTTTTTGGCCGCAGGAGGTTTACAAGGTGGCGGAGTAAATTTTGATGCGAAAATAAGAAGAAATAGTACAGACCTAGAAGATGTGTTCCATGCACATATTGGCGGGGCAGATACTTTTGCAAGAGCATTGATAACTGCAGATAGGATTATTTCTTCCTCTTCATATAATAAATTAAAAGAAGATAGATATAGCTCTTTTGATTCAGGTAAAGGAAAAGATTTTGAAAACGGTAAGTTAGATATGAAAGGCCTTTACGATATCGCCAAAGAAAATGGCGAATTAGAATTGAAGAGCGGTAAACAAGAATTGTTCGAGAACATCATCAATCAGTACATATAAATCTATTGCCCTAAACTATTATGGAATAGTTTTATTATGGGTAATGGCATTTATAAAATTGGAACAATTTGCTCCCTAGTATAACTTAAGGGCATTTTGATTTTTAAGAATAATTTAAATGTCAATTTAAATCTGTTCTTTTGCAGTAATAATTATGAAAAAAGTAACCCTAAAAGATATTGCCGGGTATTTTGGTGTTTCTATCTCTACCGTTTCCAAAGCGATAAATGATAGCCACGAGATTAGTAATGAACTTAAGTTAAAGATTCAGGTATACGCAAAAGAGAGGCATTACAAGCCTAATAGATTAGCATTGAATTTATTGAACAAAAGCACTAAGACTATTGGTGTAGTCGTGCCTAATATTTTAAATTACTTTTTTGTTCAGGTATTATATGGTATTGAAAAAGTAGCTAATGAAAGTGGCTATAACATTATTAGCTGTATTAGCAATGAGTCTAAATCGAAAGAAACCAAAACGTTAGAATTTTTTGATGCGGGCACTGTAGATGGTGTTATTATGTCGCTTGCGGAAGAAAGTCAAAATGAAGACAAGCATGAAGCATTGATAGATGTGATAAACAATGATATTCCCGTTGTACTTTTTGATAGGGTCTCAGATGTGGTACAATGCGATAAGGTCGTTGTAGATGATTTAGAAGCTGGCTATAAGATTACCAAATATTTAATAAACATTGGTTGCCAGAATATAGCGGTCGTTAACCCAATATCTAGTTCAAGTGTTGGTAGATTAAGGCTTTTGGGGTATAAGAAAGCTTTAGAGGAATTTAAAATACCATTTGATCCTAAATTAATAATAAACCTTACCGTAAGAGATGATTTAGACTTATTGATGTCTTTCTTATTGAACTATAAAACTATAGAAGGTATTATAGGTATAGATGAATTAATTGCCGTTCAAGTTTTAGAAGTAGTAAAGGCAAGAGGTTATAATGTTCCAAATGATATCTCCATTATAGGCTTCACCAACGGACAGTTGTCTAAATACGTGACTCCATCATTGACAATGGTAAGTCAGCATGGAAAGTACATTGGCGAGCAAACAGCTAAATTGTTGATAAATAGAATTAAAAACCCTGAGTTACCTTATGAGACTAAGGTTGTGAAAACCAGCCTTCTGGTAAGAGATTCCACTAAAAAACTACAATAGTTTTAATCAATTGAACGGTCCGTTTTACCAGTCTCTTAAAGTAGATAAAAATGAAATAAAAGATGAGCAGGAAGAATGGTTTTCGGCAAAAGCGAAATTGAAGAATGGTGAAATAATAGTTGGTACAAGAGAGGTTAAAAAACCTATTTCTGTAAGGTATGATTGGAAAAGTACGGATATAGATACTTTGTTTAACAATTCGTGTTTGCCTAGTAAATAATAGATTTTCTAAAATTGGACCAATGTGCTTAAAAAGTATCCGTCCGTCCAATTACGAATGTTATTCAGCTAAAAACACGGGTTCTTATTTTATTAAATAGTTAAATTGTAATCAATAACTAATTTCAAATTATGCAGATAAAAGAATCCTCAGAACTATTTGACGTGATCATTGTAGGTTCAGGAGCAGGTGGAGGTATGGCTACCAAGCAATTAGCAGATGCAGGTTTAAATGTAGCTGTTGTAGAAGCGGGTCCGTTTTTTGACCCTGCGGACCCCAAAACCATGACTCAATTAAAACAACCATACGATTCACCAAGAAGAGGAGCTGGAACAACCCGTGCTTTTGGCGAATGGGATATGTCTTGGGGAGATTGGGAAGTAGAGGGAGAGCCATATACACATGCGGAAGGTACTGAATTTAAATGGTGGCGGGCAAGAATGCTTGGAGGTCGTACAAATCACTGGGGACGTATTTCTTTGCGTTTCGGACCTAAGGATTTTAAAGGAAAAACCCGTGATGGCCATGGTGATGACTGGCCAATAGGATATGAAGATGTTAAGCCATATTACGATAAACTAGACAAATTAATCGGTGTATTTGGCACTAATGAAGGTAGGGAAAATGATCCGGACGGATTTTTTCTTCCTCCCCCGAAACCAAGGTTACACGAATTATTTTATATTAACGGGGCGAAGAAGTCTAACATACCAGTAATACCAGGTAGACTTTCAATGTTGACCAAGAGAATCAATGAAGATCGTGGCGTTTGTTTCTATTGCGGGCAATGCGGAAGATCATGTCAAATATATGCCGATTTTTCGGCAGGTAGCTGTTTAATATTCCCAGCGCAGAAGAGTGGAGGTCAAGTGAAACTGTTCGTGAATTCAATGGTGCGCGAAGTTATTACCAATGAAGAAGGTAAAGCAACGGGTGTATCTTATATAAACAAAGAAGATAGAAAAGAATATATGCTTAGGGGCAAAGTGGTGGTACTGGCTGCATCTGCATGTAGTTCTGCGCGTATTCTTTTGAACTCTAAGAGTAAGCAACACCCTAACGGATTAGGAAACAGCAGTAACCTAGTGGGGAAATATTTACATGATTCTACGGGTTCGAGCGCCTCAGGTGTTATACCGGGATTAATGAATAGAAAAACATCTTATAATGAAGATGGAGTAGGGGGTATGCATGTATACTCACCGTGGTGGGGAGATAATTCTAAGTTAAATTTCCCAAGAGGTTATCACATAGAAGTATGGGGAGGTATGGGACAACCTAATTACGGTTTTGGTTGGGATCCTAATGCATTGAACCAATACTTTGGATTAAAATCTGGTGGATATGGTGATAGTTTACGAGACGATGTTAAGAAATACTACGGATCTGTAATAGGTTTTGGAGGTCGTGGAGAGGCAATTGCCTATAAGGATAATTATTGTGAAATAGACCCTACAACAGTAGATCAATTTGGTATTCCTGTTTTGAAGTTTAACTATAAACATTCAGAATACGAGAAAAACCAAGCAAAGCACATGCAAGATACATTTGAAGAGATTATTCATAACATGGGCGGTCATTATCTAGGAGAAAAACCCGGAAAAGACAGAGATTATGGGTTGAACAAACCTGGAGAGATTATACACGAGGTAGGTACGACCAGAATGGGAGACGATCCAAAAACTTCGGTAACCAATAAGTTTCAGCAATTACATGATGCGGACAATGTATTTATTGTAGATGCAGGTGTATTCGTTTCTCAGGCAGATAAGAACTGTACTTGGACTATAATGGCGCTTTCATGGAGAGCATCAGATTATATCATTGAACAACTAAAGGCACAAAATATTTAGAAGATGGATAGAAGAAAGAGTTTGCAAACTTTAATACTAGGTGGCGCTGCGGCAACATCTGGGTTGGTATTCAATTCTTGTAAGACTGAAAATGGTGAATCTGTTGATCAGGACATAGTAGCTAGTAGTGAAAAATATTTTGGTAGAACACCAGCTGAATTAGAGCGTATAGAAAAGTTAAATGCCCAAGAATTGTTCAATGGACATGAGATGGACACAATAGCGGCGCTAAGTGTGGTCATACTTCCTCCCAAAGAGCCACACGGTGGTCCTATCGAGGCAGAAGTACCTGCACTTGTAGAGTTTATGGGTAAGGATGTTCCAGAAATGGCGCCAATACTTTTAGGAGGCTTAATGTGGTTAGATCATAAATGTAATACCGAATTTGGAACAGAATTCAAGTCGGCTACCTTAGAACAGAAAAAGCAGATTTGCGATGAAATTTGCTGGCATGATACTGAAAAGCCATTAAGCGAACAGCCATTGGAAATTCAGTTTTTCTACACCATGCGTGGTTTAACGGTAACAGGTTATTATACCTCTAAAGTAGGTATTGCAGATTTGGGATATAAAGGAAATTCACCAAACGTTTGGGATGGTGTACCGCAAGATATACTTGATCAACATGGTGTTGCCTATGATCCAGAATGGATCGCGAAATGCGTGGACCAAAGTCAACGTAACGTTATTGCAGAATGGGATGACGAAGGAAATCTACTGACGTAAATAGTGCATAATCATAAAAAAGTAATGATTACCACTATCTTTTTGGCTAGTGATTTTTTAATACAGCCCAAGAACTTTTTCATGATACTTGATTAAATCGACTAGTTGCTCATAATTGAAAATTACGAATTGATTCTACTATAAAGATAAAGCACCCCTAGTAGAAATCAGTATCTTTAAACAGAAATTAAATTTAAACATGTTTAAGATTAAGTTTTTAGCACTATTGGTTGCGGTGACCCTTATAATTACGGCAAGTTGTAAAGAAGAGAATGAAAAAACAAGCACAGGTACTTTAGAAAAAAAACCTGTAGAAACTGTATTAGATTCTATTAAAGAACCAAAGCTAGAAAAACCTGTTTTTAAAAGTTTGGAGGGTGTTGCCGATACTACATTTGTGCGTTTAGCAGACTATAGTGACGGTTTTGTGTATGATTTAAGATACGCTACAGATAATAATTTTTTGAAAGAACAGGTATACGATTGCGGTGAATGTTATACTAGGGTAAAAACGGTAAAAGCTTTGCTAAAAGCAAATGAAGAATTGAAAAAGCATGGAGTAAAGATAAAATTCTATGATTGCTACAGGCCTAATTCAGTACAGTACAAAATGTGGAAAATAGTTCCCAATCCGCTATACGTAGCAAACCCTGTAAAAGGGTCGATACATAACAAAGGTGGGGCAGTAGATATCACTTTAGTAAAATTGAATGGAGAAGAGTTGGACATGGGAACAGATTTCGATTTTTTTGGAAAACGTGCCTATCACGATAATTTTGATTTACCACAAAAAATTCTTAATAATAGAAAACTACTAAAAGAAACTATGGAGAAGTTTGGGTTTTGGTCCACAAGAACTGAATGGTGGCATTACAATTTACAAGGAGCATCTCATGATCCTATAGCAAATTTTAAATGGGATTGTGAATAATATATTTTAAATGACATGAAAAATATACTATTAAATTTAATGTTGGTTGTTTCTTGTAGTTTATCAGCTCAAGATACTATTATGTCTTTATGGCCTGACAATAAAATTCCTAATCATATAGAAAGCTCAGAAAAGGAAGTATATAGGCAAAATGATATTTTGCGAATTAGCAAAGTGCAAGAACCTACGATAGAGGTATATTTACCATCGAAACGAAATGCTACTGGTGAGACATTTTTAATTTTTCCAGGCGGAGGTTATGGCATTTTAGCCTATGATTGGGAAGGTACAGATATAGCAAAATTTTTGAACAGTAAGGGTATTACAGGTATTGTGGTGAAATATCGTTTACCTTCTGAAGTTTCACAGACCGATAGAAAATATGTTCCACTTATAGATGCCCAAAGGGCTATACGGTTAGTGAGAAATCATGCCGAAAAGTTTAATATGAAGTCTGATAAAATAGGCATTATTGGTTTTTCGGCAGGTGGTCATTTAGCATCTACATTAGGAACGCACTATAATGAAAATGTATATAAACCAATTGATAGCGTAGATTCAGAAAGTGCTCGCCCTGATTTTATGGCATTGGTTTACCCTGTTATTTCTTTTGGGCCAAATACTCATAATGGTTCGAAAACCAATTTAATTGGTAACAATGCTTCAAATGAACTATCAGATTATTTTTCCAATGAAAACCATGTTACCGAACAAACGCCACCAACTTTTTTACTTCATGCAACAGATGATACTGCAGTTCTTGTTGAAAACAGCTTGTTATTTTACAAAGCATTGAAGGAAAAAGGTATTTCAGCAACCATGCATATTTATCCGAAAGGTGGACATGGGTTTGGACTGGGATTGAATGACGGGCATTTGAAAGATTGGGGAAATAGGTTAATCGATTGGGTAACCTCGTTGAGATAACTAATTCAATTTTTAGTAAAAAGATAGATTTATATATATTTATCTTTTCTATTTTTGCAATCGAAATTTTCGGGATGTAGCGCAGTCCGGTAGCGCACTCGGCTGGGGGTCGAGTGGTCGCAGGTTCAAATCCTGTCATCCCGACAAAAAGACTAATCGTATGATATTCAATGTTTTTACTTTTTATTGAACTCATATGATTAGCTTTAAAATAAAAACTAGAGTTACCTATTTATTGCCGAAATTTTCATTACTTAGCGTTTGACTTTCGCTTCGATTTGACTTTCATATAACAAATCGAATATTTATTTAAAGCGATAGCTAATGTACACTTCAAGAACTTTTTGTATTCACTTATGGCTTAGTATAGCTAAAAAAAAGACGGTCAAGCTCTAATTCATGCTAGGGTAACAGTTGATGGAAAACGTGCTGAAATCAGTTTACAGAGAAGAACTTTAGTTGCCAATTGGGATGTTAAAGCCAAGAAGTCTATAAATAAAACTGCAGAAGGAAAGGCTTTGAACATCTATTTGGGCCAGATATATGCCAAACTATTAGAATGCCATAGACTATTAACTTCAGAATTTAAGCTTGTAACAGCAAAAGCAATAAAAGTTAGGTTTGAAGGGTATGATGAAAAACATAAAACTTTACTAAATTTGGTTACCTATTTGCGACAAATGTTCGCTATTATTCCTTTGACCTCACATATGTCTCTTAATCTTTAACTGTCAAAACCTGCATCCGCATTGATGAAAAGTCCATCTACATCAATTTCGCCCCGTTCCCATGTACATACTATTTCTTCAAATTGGACCTCTATATCAAATAAGTCATTAGGATTTCCCGATACTGGTTCTGACATCGTTATCGGCAAACCCTGACTATCCGTTAAATATAGTGCATTGGGAGGGGGTCGTTTTTTTCCGCCTTGATAGCCGACCTGCTCACCACCTTTCAATGCTGTGGTATGGCTACCGTCTAAATCACCGCTCGGCGGGTCGACACTTGACTTGTTGTTTTTTAAAAGCTGTACCCAGCTAGATTTCCAAACATCGTGCCTGCACCACTTTCGATAATGACCAAAAAAAGTCTTGTAATGCAATTCACCATCACTGAAAAGGCTCTCAACGGGTAAATATTCCCATTAGATACCCGTTCTTAGCTTATACAAAATAGCGTTGACAATTTCATATAGCGGAACTCTTGGCTTAAAACCTCTCTTTGTTTCTGGTAAACATGGAACTATTTCTAATTCTATCATATCTTTGATGAGTACTTGGTACACTGGTTTATAATTTTATGTTTCGCAACACAAATATCTACAACCCTTTTATTGTTTTTAAAAAAAGTCAAGATGAATTCACTATATATAACTAACAACTAAAAAAAATGAAAAATATAATACTCATTTTAGCATTCGCCATTTTGGTTCCAAATCTTGCTTCTGCAAGAAGAATAGGGGGGCTTTTTGGTAAAAGTGAAAACATTAAAGAAATTATTGATTTGAAGGCCAAAGGTCCAAATGGAGAAGATATATATCTGGCATATAAGACAAGCGGATATTATTTTTTTATGGGGGCTTATATGTCCGATGAAGGATATGTATTAGGCATAAGGGGTAAAAGTTCATATTATCCTTTGAACAAAAACCAAATAATAACCTACCAAGAGAGCGGGTTATTGCCTAAACCTCTACCAGAATATAAGATACCTTTTACAGATTGGCTTTGGGGATTTGCATTGTGGATTTTACTGTTGGTACTTGCAGTCATATGGTTTTTCCCAAATAGAGGAACGCCTTTTGAAAAGGGCTGTAAGTTTTATTTTGGTAAAAATGTTCCTGTAGATTATATGAAAGCCTATGGTTATTTTAAAAAATCAGCCAATGAAGAGTTCGCACCTGCACAATATAACCTTGGAATTATGTACTTAAAAGGTCAAGGAGTTGAAAAGAATGTTCAAAAAGCAATATCCTATTTTATGTTGGCTTCTGATCAAGAATATGTAAATGCTCAAGTTCAATTAGGGAACCTTTATTTTAATGGTGAAGAAGAACCTAAAAACTTAGATAGGGCACTTTCCTTTTACAAATCAGCTTGTAAAAATGGTAGTCAAGATGCCTGTAAAATGGTTGATCATATAATGGGTTTATCACAGGGTTGAAAACCAACTTTTTTGGAGCTATAATTTAGTTTTAATAGGGTTGGAGTTACTAATTTAGTAGGGACAGAAAAACTAAGACCGTTTTAATAAAAGAAAACAAGAACTTGGAAATAAGGGAAAAAATTAATCGGACGTATGGTAAATCGTTTAAACAGAAAGCAGTTTGTTCTTTATTTGTATAGAGGGATTTAATATGTTGGTAAAGGATTTAGAAATCAAATAAAACCAAAGGTCGATTACTCAAAGTAAGAGCGGGAAAGGTAATTGTTATGATAATACTGTAGCTGAAAGTTTCTTTAAAACGCCAAAATTGAATTAATTTATCATCAAGAATAAACAACTATTGAGCAAGCTGAACTAGTTATATTCTAATATATTGAAATATGGTATAATAAAAATGATTACACACTTCTTTAGGTTAAGAATACCGATAGAAGTCGAATTAGGATTTGACAAATTGAAAAATGTAGCATAGGTCTTAACTTTTTTGTCCCATTTTTTGTAGGAATTCCAATATCCTTGATACAGTAAAATTCAACTATAAGCATGGTTTCTGTAAGATTATATTAATGAAGGAAAAGCAGCATTGAATTTTAATGATCGGATAACATACTCTAACA
>Ga0209344_10002223_pt1 | contig 22227 bp, 21 predicted proteins | sample Cruoilmetagenom6_FD_187293 | JGI IMG/M metagenome (GOLD analysis project Ga0209344, IMG submission 187293) | Oil polluted marine microbial communities from Coal Oil Point, Santa Barbara, California, USA - Santa Barbara Oil Seep Sample 6 (SPAdes)... | ecosystem: Environmental > Aquatic > Marine... | reverse complement strand
CGGGGTAAAACTCGATCAAACGAAAATTTCTACTGAAATACCTGACATATTTAATATGTGATTACCAACTTTTAAAAAATACAGTTGGTTCAGTAAAATAAAAGTCAATCTTATGGAAAAAGCGTACAAAAATCTGGGATACTTTTTTTTGTTGCTGATACCGTTGACCTTTTTGGGTTTTTACAAAACTTATTTCGTTCAATTTCCAGATTTTGAAGAAAACCTAACTACGTTTATACATCTTCATGCCATTATTGCCTCCATTTGGATCTTACTTCTTGTTGTTCAACCCCTCCTAATAATATACAGAAAAAACCAACTGCATAGAAAAATTGGCAAACTATCCTACATAGTATTCCCAATCCTAATTTTATCCTTTGTTCCCCAAATGATAAGGATTATAAATTCAGACGCACCACAGATTCTATTCTTCCCTATGGCCGATAGTGTTCTATTGATCCTATTTTATTCATTGGCAATGTACAATAGGAGGACTGTTTCAAAACATATGCGATACATTCTTGGTACGGCCACTGTTTTTCTAGGACCTACAATTGGTAGAATTGGACCACAAATTTTGGAATGGTCAGAGCATGTAACCCAAAATTTACAATACGGAATAATCTACCTGATTCTTATTGGGTTGATTTTTTACGACAAAAGAAATGAAAAGAATTACCGACCATACCTTCTAATTCTATCAACTTGGGTAATACACCAAATAACCTTCAACCTATTATTTTAAAACCAAAAAAACACATTTAATCCAATTCATTATTAAACAAGAACCTAATATAAACAAACCTTCAAAATGGAAACAACAGCACAAACACAAATCGACCCGTCAAAAATTATGCAGGTCGGTACTGGATTTTTCGCCACCAAAACCTTACTCACGGCAGTGAATATGGAACTCTTCACCATTCTGGCCAAACGGGAATTATCTGCCAATGAAATTCAATCTAGGCTTGGTCTGCACGCACGTAGTCTATATGATTACTTGGACGCTTTGGTAGCATTGGGATTTCTAAACAGAAAGGGAATTAAGGAAAGTGCCCTTTACAGCAATTCAGAGGATGCCGATTTCTTTCTGGACAAGAACAAACCTAGCTACATAGGGGGAATTTTGGAAATGTGCAACAACCGTTTGTACCCTTTTTGGAACAATTTAGAGGACGGACTAAAAACAGGCTTGCCGCAAAATGAAGCCAAGGATGGTGGACAATCTCCATTTGAGGTCATCTATGCCAATCCAGACAAATTGCGGGAATTTATACGTGCTATGACTGGCGTACAAATGGGCAATTTTATAGCTTTTGTCAATGAATTCGATTTTTCCAATTACAGTACACTGTGTGATATTGGAGGCTCGGCCGGAACTCTTTCCGCCCATGTGACAATGAAAAACCCACATATGCAATGTACCACGTTCGACTTGCCCCCGGTGTCGCCCATTGCCCAAGAAAATTTGGATGCCATGGGCCTAGGGGATAAGGTGAAGGTGGTTTCTGGGGACTTTTTTACGGACAATTTTCCAAAAGCCGATGTGATTACCATGGGTCAAATATTACACGATTGGGGAACCAAGGACAAAAAAATGCTTGTTAAAAAAGCATACGATGCTTTACCGAAAGGTGGGGCATTGGTCGTCATTGAAAATATTATCGATAAGGATCGTCGTAAAAATGCTTTTGGATTGCTTATGTCCCTCAACATGTTGATCGAAACTCCGGAAGGGTACGATTTTTCGACTTCGGATTTTGATGGACTTGCCAAGGAAGCTGGGTTCACCAAGACAAGTATAATTCCCTTAGCTGGACCATCGAGCGCAGGCATTGCTATTAAATAATTTACATTAAAAAATAATAGCCAATGGAAAGCAGTCTACCACCCAATATCGCCATTGCCCAAATGATCTTTGGGTATGTCACCACCGAGGCAATTTTTATAAAATCTGACCTAAAATTAACGAGGTTTATACCTGTTACCCCTGCAATCTGTATTGTAAAAGGAGAAATGAATTAATAATTAATTATATTTAATAAAACAAAAAGCATTCATTATGAAACCTTTAGGTTTAAATCCGAGTGTAAATAAATTAAACCAAAGACCTGTCTTTCCCCCTATTTATTTACACCCTATTTGATCAAATATGTTTTATAATCACAAAAGTAAACCAGAGGTTGGGCTTGGACAATATAGATCGTTATTAAAAATAATAAGGTATTAAACCTCAGGGCAAGCCTGCCTTTGTCGGCAGACAGGCCTGTCTGCCCTGAACCCAATAATAGGAATCGATCCTAGGGTCGAGGTATTGAACCTAGATCCCGCCGAAAAAGGCGGGATTAGTTCAACTTGCAATTTTAAGTACGTCTTACTGACTTCTCAAAATTGAGTTTCACTATTAAAAACATGATTTAGTTATGAAAACCAAATTTCTATACACCAGTATTTTTCTAGTTTTATTGGTTTCCTGTGGAAAAAAACAGCATCCAAAATTAGAAAAGGAAGCTACGTCGGCCTATATGGATTACTCCAACAGCGAGGACCAATTTACAGGCGGGATCGCCATGATACCAATTACAACACCAAAAGGTACGTTCAAGGTATGGACAAAAAGGGTTGGCAACAACCCCAAAATGAAGGTATTATTACTTCATGGGGGTCCAGGGGGTACCCATGAGTTTTTTGAGTGTTTTGATGGCTATTTGCCCAAGGAAGAAATTGAATACATTTATTATGATCAATTGGACTCCTATTACAGTGACAAACCCAACGATTCGACCCTTTGGACAACAGATCACTTTGTAGAGGAAGTGGAACAAGTTCGAAAAGCCCTAAACCTTAACAAGGACAACTTTTATCTTCTTGGACAATCATGGGGCGGGATCTTGGGAATGGAATATGCCTTAAAATATCAGGATAACTTAAAAGGACTTATTATTTCCAATATGATGGCCAGCATCCCGGCATATGAAAAGTATGCCGCTGAAGTGCTGGGCCCACAATTACCTCCAGAAGTCTATAAGGAAATTAAGGACATGGAGGCGAATAATGATTTTATGAATCCCAGATATTCAGAACTGGTAATGCAACATTATTATACGGAACACTTTTTAAGATTGCCCGTGGACAAATGGCCAGAATCCGTTAATCGTGCAATGGCCCATCTCAACCCCAATATTTATATTTTTATGCAGGGATATAGTGAATTTGGGGTAACCGGAAATGCCTCCTTAAAGGGTTGGGATGTCTCCGAGCGGTTGAACACGATTACAGTTCCTACCTTGGTAATTGGGGCCACCCATGATACCATGGATCCGAAATACATGGAATGGATGTCCCAAGAATTGCCAAAAGCTCGATTTTTATTATGTCCAAACGGCAGTCATTTATCGCAATACGATGATCAAAAGACTTATTTCAATGGTTTAATAAAATTCATTAAAGATGTTGACAACAAAACTTTTTAACCCGATAAAATGTACTAATGAATAATTTTAATTCTTCTATAGAGGCATTTTTATATTGGGAAAAAAAGACCCCTCTTAATCCGTTCTTGATTCAGAATTTTGAGAACCATCAAAAGACCCTCTCCTACTCCGACGCCGGGATTGAGATGAGGAAATTGGCCTCGTATTTATCGAAACTGGGATTGCCCAAAAAAAGCCATATTGCCTTGCTTTCCAAAAATTGTCCCCACTGGATGATGGCGGATCTGGCCATATCCATGGCAGGATTTATTTCCATTCCCATCTACCCAACATTGACATCCGAAGGGATTGACCTGATTTTGACACATAGTGAATCCAAAGCCATAATTGTTGGCAAACTGGACGATTTTGCATCGCAAGAACAAGGCATTCCCGATATCCCTATTATCACTGTAAAAACATTTGGCGGCAATACCGGGAATTTATGGGAAGACATTATGCAGCAGGAAGAGGAGTTATTGGATTTATATTTGCCCAAAAATAATGATCTAAGGACTATTATATACACCTCCGGAACCACAGGGCAGCCAAAAGGAGTTATGCATAGCAGCGGAAATTTCTCCAAAAGTTCAAGTACATTTATCCGCGTCCTGAAGTTACCCAAAAACCCTAAATTCTTCTCCTATCTACCACTGGCACATGTAGCCGAACGGGCCTTTTGCAATGGGATACTTTTTTACGGAGGCCAGATAACCTTTCCATATTCATTGGAAAAATTTGCCGAAAACCTAGAGGCATTACAGCCCGATATTTTCTTTGCCGTACCTAGGATCTGGACCAAATTCCAAGAAAAAATTCTCGAAAGTATTCCGCAAAAAAAATTAGACTTCCTTTTATCCATCCCGTACTTGAATAGGGTGATCAAGAAAAAAATCCAGACCAAATTGGGATTGGCCAATGCTACATTCATAGCCTCTGCTGCCGCCCCCATTTCCAGTAGCTTGGTAAACTGGTACAGTACTATTGGCATCACTATTCAACAGGGCTATGGAATGACGGAGGATTGTTGTATTTCCCATTCCAATTTAATAGGCCATAGTAAAATAGGTACTGTAGGCAAAGCACTGCAGGGGGTGAAAATTAAATTCTCCGAGGAAGGGGAAATTCTAATTCTGAACAATTGTCTTTTTAAAGGGTATTACAAAGCACCGGAGTTAACGGCGGAAGTTTTTGACGAGGAAGGATATTTTAAAACCGGGGATATTGGAGAATATGATCACGAAGGATACTTAACCATAACCGGTAGGGTGAAAGATCAATTTAAAACCGATAAAGGTAAATATATATCCCCTGCTCCCATAGAACTTCAAATTTCAAAAAATACCGATATTGAACAGATCTGCGTCGTTGGCACAGGGATACCCCAGCCCATAGCTTTAGTAACGGTCTCCTCTCTTGGGAAAGCCAAATCCAAAGATGATCTCGGCAAAAGTTTGCATCAATCAATTTTGGAAATTAATCCAAGACTTCAAAAACATGAAAAAATTGCCAAAGTTGTGGTCATGCAAGAGGAATGGAACGTAGCCAACGGTTTTTCAACCCCCACTTTAAAAATAAAGAGAAATAGTTTGGAAAGGGTATTCCAACCCTTGTACAGAACATGGTTTGAAGCGGAACAAAACGTAATTTTTAAATAATAATAATAATAATAATAATAATATATACCACGACTATGGCAGGTGTTATTAAAACAGAATGCAGGCCTTATAATTGATCACTTGGAAAATTCCCTCTTAAATAGTAACAAGCAATATGCAACAATGGGGATCAACCAAAAACAACCTTAAATTTATGCAACCAAAAACCAACAGAATAGAATCCATTGATATATTAAGAGGTCTGGTCATGGTTATTATGGCCCTGGACCATGTAAGGGACTATTTTAACTATGGCTCCTTTTTTGTTGACCCCACAGATTTGGAAACTACAACACCCATATTATTTTTTACACGTTTTATAACCCATTATTGTGCCCCCGTATTTGTATTTCTGGCCGGAACTTCCGCCTTCCTTTACGGTAGGAACAAAACCAGGGCCCAACTCTCCAAATTCCTGCTAACCAGAGGTGTCTGGTTAATTTTTATGGAAGTTGTTGTAAACAATTTAATATGGACCTTTGATCTTACCTACAGTTTTCCCATACTTCAAGTTATATGGGCCATTGGCTTTAGTATGATATGTTTATCGTTTCTAATTTATTTACCAAAACAAATAATTCTTGCTATTGGTTTGATGATTATTGTGGGACACAATCTTTTGGATGGTATTGTGATGCAGGGGAATAACCTGCAGTCTATAATCTGGTATCTTCTACATCAGAATCAAGCCTTGGTAATTGGACCGGATAAAATGATATTGTTTCATTACCCCGTCATCCCTTGGATAGGCCTAATGGCATTGGGGTATTGTTTGGGACAATTGTACCTAACTGACTTTGATGCAAAACTAAGGCGAACATGGCTGTTGCGAATAGGATTAGGGGCCTTGGTCCTATTCTTTGTAATAAGGGGCTTGAACGTCTATGGGGATCTGGTGCCCTGGACAGTACAGGACACCAATACCAAAACAATTATGTCCTTTCTAAATGTAAGCAAATACCCACCATCATTGGCATTCATTCTTCTTACCATAGGTCCCGCCCTACTTTTCCTTTATGCCTTTGAAAATGTAAAAAATGCCATTTCCAATTTCTTTATGGTTTTTGGAAGGGTTCCCTTTTTCTATTATTTTCTACATGTATTGGTAATTCATGTTGTGGCTATAGTCGGAATTCTAATTTTTGGCGGCAATTGGAAAGACATGATATTAACTGCCGACGTATTTATGAATGAAAAACTGGCTACTTATGGATATGCCCTATGGATTGTTTATTTGGTATGGATAGGAATAATACTTGCCCTTTATCCCTTGTGCAAAAAGTATATGATCTACAAATCCAATAATCGGGATAAATGGTGGTTGAGTTATTTATAAGGAAGACTTATGGCCCATCTGTTAAAGAAGCTTATGGAATATAATTCTTATATCCCTACAAAGACTTTTTTCTTTTGGGAGGTATAAACCCAAAATGCTATAGTAATGGTCAGTGTTATTAATGTACCACCAATATAGGAGATTTCATTAGGTAGTTGGAAGCCTTCAGGGGCAATTAAAATATAGGTACTACATACCATGGTCATAAAAATTGCAGGCAATAGGGTAACCCAGTAAGCCTTATTTTCATAGATCAGATAAGCAGTTATGGTCCAAAGTACGATCATGGCCAAGGTTTGGTTGCTCCATGCAAAATAACGCCAAATAATACCAAAGTCGATCTGGGTAAGTGCAAAGGCAATAATAAACAGCGGTAAACTAATTAGAAGCCTATTGATTATTTTCTTTTGGTTGGACTTGAAAATATCGGATAATATTAGGCGTGCAGACCTAAATGCGGTGTCTCCCGAGGTTATGGGAGCGGCAACAATTCCCAATAAGGCCAATACTCCTCCAATTTGCCCAAGCATATTAAGCGATATTTCATTGGCGGCCCAAGCAGCATTGTTGTTATTGGCCAACATAGCGCCGTTTAAACCTTCCACATTTCCAAAAAACGTCATAGCAGCAGCGGCCCATATCAGGGCTACGATTCCCTCTGTGACCATAGTACCGTAAAATATCTTTCGCCCTAGAGTTTCGTTCTTCATACAGCGGGCCATTAAGGGGGATTGGGTTGCATGGAATCCGGAAATGGCACCACAGGCAATGGTTATAAAGAGAATGGGAAACAAGGGAGTTGCTTCGGGGTCATTGGTCATATTTCTTAAATTACCAGGTACCAATTCTGGAATATTATAATCCCCAAAAAATAGGGCAATAAGCAACCCAAGGGCCATAAGCAGCATGGCCACTCCAAATATGGGGTATAGCTTACTTATTAGTTTATCTATGGGCAGTAATGTAGAAAGAATGTAGTAAACCAAAATAATGGCCACCCAAATCCAAACGCTCCAGATATTCCCCGTCATGCCGTCGATTATTTTTGCGGGGCCCACCAAAAAAACGGTCCCTACAAATATCAATAATACTACCGAGAATAAACGCATAAATTGTTTAGCGGTGGTACCAAGGTATATTCCCACCACTTCACTAATGCTCAATCCATCATGCCTTATGGATAGCATTCCTGAAAAATAGTCGTGTACCGCTCCTGCAAAAATACTTCCCAGTACAATCCATAAAAAGGCCGCTGGTCCAAACATGGCCCCTGCAATGGCTCCAAAGATGGGGCCTAATCCTGCTATATTCAGGAATTGGATCAGAAAGACCTTCCAAGTGGGCAATGTCATAAAATCAACCTCATCCCTAAGCCTAACGGCCGGGGTCTCCCTATCCTTATCCACTCCAAAAATACGTTCCATTAATTTCCCGTATGTAAAATAACCAAGGACCAAGGCACCAATGGATACTAAGAATGATATCATCTAAATTATATTTTGTTTACTTTTTAAAATTGTTGTAAGCCTATTATGCCCGCATCCCTTCTATTCCAATTCTTCCAAAAATTCGGCTACTACATAGGCGTATGTATGGGTGCCCGACCCGGCAAAACGTAAAAGCTGCGCGTTGATATCAGGATTGGTCATTGCCTCATTTTCAATGGCCGACAGATACAATTTCAACTGATTTTTGGTCATGATTTCCAAATTGCCTCCCAATAAGACCGCAACCTCAACCGGAGCCTGCTGAATTTGATTTAACAATAAACTTCTACTATTGATATCCACAGTAGCAAAACTTTCCCAAAAGGGCATTTGTAAGCTATCGCTTTCCCAGAACAATTTAGGAAGATTTTGTACAATATAGGAACGGATCAAGGGAATACCCTCCTTGAAAATTTGTATTATCCGGTCCCTATGATCCAAATACTCTGCTTCATTCAAAGTCCCTAATGCGTACATTTGATAATCCTGTTCATTGCTTAGAAGCATATAGCCTTTCATTTCTTTATCAAAGTTGGCTATGGTATAATCCCGTAGTTCCCCTTTAATGGGTCCGTGCGCTATATTCCAGGCTACGTAACAGGAATAGAGTGCCCCGTCTACCACCGATTCCTTCACCTCCTCAATAGTGGCACCCGCTATGGCATCCACTCCGTCCTGTAGCGGCTCTTTAGGTTTTGAAACCAGCTCATCAATTTTCTTTCTTTTCAAAATAGAATTGTCATCCAACAATAGCCGGTGCAATTTTTCATAATCCTGTTCCAAGAATTCCTCATGATCATGTTTTGTCAATACCTGACCTTCTACCTTGTCATAACCCGCATAGTCCCCCAATAAATCCCAATAAAGTGTAAGGTACATTAACCTGCATTCGCCATCTGCGCAGACGGGAGTACAAACATCAGCGGTATAGAGTACCGGTCTATTCTGCTCGTTAACAAGGATATCAACATTCTGATTGCCCAAAGTCTCAACCTCAATAAAAAATGGGGTTGACTTCTTTTTTAACGCCATGCCTTCCTGCCATTGCAAGGCAAAAAACTCCGGCTTTTTTGTCAACATTTTATGTTGGTATTCCATTGTTTTGACCATCCCCTTTTTTGGGGTCCATACCAATCCCAATCCGCAAAATAGTAATGTGACAATTATTATTTTCATGATAATTTACTTACCGCCAACATGGATCAAGTCGTTTTTTATAGATTGTTTTCAGATAAACCCATTACTTCTTGGATTCTGGAATAGGGGTATACTTTTGATTTTCAATAAGATCCATATATTCTTCCAAATAGCCGGTATAAATATCCCTAGGGTTTACATCGTACTTTTTACAAAGTGAAGCGGCAAAGCCCACAGCTGCGCCCATTTGTCCTGTGGTTCTCATTACCCGTGGCCCCCCCAATCCAATATGGGAGGTGCTAAAATTTCTTCCGGCCATAAATAAATTATCAATATTTTTTGAATACAGACTTCGGTAAGGGATATAATATTTTGGGGTCTCATAGAAAAGTGCCTCAGAAATAAAGTCGGGGTTTTTCTCATCCTCCAATACCGTCTGATAATGAACATCCACCTCCCTGGTCTCCTCCACCACCCCATCGGGGAAAGTGCGGCCGGATTTTGCATCGTTCAAAGTAAAAATATAATCCCCGACCAATCTGCGCGATTCCCGCTTACCAACTAGATAGGATACCCATTCCAATTTTCGATTGGCATTTTCAGGAAGTTTTTTCGCATTCCCGAAAGAACCGTATATAGCCCTAAGCATATGATCCCGGATTTCCTCGGCATCGTCAATTTGATGAAGATCATTACGACTAAACTCCCACTGCCATTCCCCTTTGACCTTTGCATAGTCCCTGGCCACAGGCATGGCCCAAGGCACCTCGGGAAAATCTTCCACTTGGTCCGCTTCAAAGGATCGCCAAAGTACAGAAGAGCCCATTACAGCATTGTCCGGCTGTTTCGGACTCCATAGTTCCCCATGCTCTTTCCATTCCTCCCCATACTCATCAACACTTTCACGTCCATAAGAAAATTCGGCACCCGCCCAAAAACCTATCCAACCATCTCCTGTGGAATCCACAAAAAGTGGGGCCTCAAAACGTAAACGTTCCCCTGTGGCCGTTTGGCGTGCATCCACATAATTAATTTTATTTTCAACAGCCTTGGCATCATAGGCCCTCCAATTTAAAAAGAGGGAAATGTTATCATAACTTTTTACATTGTTATCCCTTTTTATCTGGTCTATATGTGCTTCGGGAGAGCCATTGGGATAATGTTCCGTATCCAACTTTTTCAGGATTCGTTCAAAATTACCATATATACCCAGGGTGTGTACCCTGATTTCACTACTGGCATTACCACCCAAAACGGGCCGGTCATGAATCAACGCCACCTGAAGCCCTTGCTCGGCAGCCGCTATGGCCGCTGCACAGCCAGCAATTCCCCCACCTACAACCACCAGATCATATTTCTTGGTAACTTTGGGTGCCAAAGGTTCCATAACTACCGTTTTTCTCCAAGTAGCCAACTTTTTCGAGGATGAAGGCGGTTCAACGTTAGAAGTAGTAAAATAGACGGCATCGCAACGCCCGTTGAAACCGGTGAGGTCTACAAGCTCCAAAGTATTCTTTTTATCCGTTATCTGAACATCGCCGGCATATTCCCAGCCCCATCCCGAACGCAGACCCAATGTGTTTTCCAACACCAGGCCATTTACCTTTATTTGGAATTTCCCCGGGGCCTCCCATTCTCCCGGCACCCAGTTCTTGGTGCGTACCCAAACCTTATATTCGCCTTTATTTTTAAAATTTACCTGGGTTTGCGCATTTTCCACAGGCACCCCCATGCCATGGGCCTGAAGATAGGAAGATCCCATTTGCTCTATGAACTGGGGGTCAACGACCCACCCCCCTTTATCGTCAAAACTTTCCGCTTCCAGCAACAAATCCTGGGATATTGTTAAAGATATATTTAGGAAGCACAAAATCAGCAATAAGTATTTCATAGAAAATTATTTAATTGTTTTTAAAAACCACGGCTTGCAAAGAGGAAATAGCTCTTTAAATTTATGTTCCATTCCCAAGGCAATTTATAGAAAATTTTATTCATACCCCATTTTCTCGGTTGCCTTACATTGTATATAGACCATAATCCCAATCCAGACTTATGGTGGATTTTCCTGAAATTGTTGGGTATACAAAGAGAAGAAATTATTTCAATTCACATCCAATACGGCAAAGATTTCAAAACAATGCCAGTTGGCACGTTAAAACCCAATGGCAATTTCTAGCAAAAGCATCCAATTCTTCATCATTTTGTTATCCTTTTGGCAACTCCCAACCATTGTGGTAATGGGCATTTACCAAGGCATTGGAAGCATCGTCCGAAAATTGGCCCGAATAATTGTCCCAATAGATTCTGTTACCGGTTTTAAAGGCTATATTTCCCATATGGCACACCAAAGCCGCATCATACCCCACTATTAACGGAGCATTTAATTTGGAAGCATCCCTGGATTTCACCGCTTCAATGAAATTCACAGTGTGTTTATCCAATCCGTTCCCTTGATTTTTTTGTAAGGGTATACTTTGCATCTTATCCTTTTCGGCAATTACCTCCCATCCACCGCGATCCAAAACTAGGGTGCCATTATTACCAATAAACGCTATACCGTGATTGCGCCCGTAATTACCATTATCTATCCCAGTGGCGTGTTCCCACAAAATTGAAAAACCATCATACTCATAAACGGTCTGCAAGGTATCCGGTGTTTCCGATGCATCATCTTGATAGGCAAACTTACCCCCTAGGGCCATCACCGATTTTGGTGTGCTGGCCTTCATTCCATACAAGGCATAATCCATAAGGTGTACTCCCCAATCTGTCATTAATCCTCCTGCATAATCCCAGTACCACCTAAAATTAAAATGAAACCTGTTGGCATTAAACGCCTTTAGGGGAGCGGGACCCAACCACATATTATAATCCACTCCTTCAGGAACGGCCGTATCCGGTAAAACAGGGATAGATCCCATCCAACCCTGATAGGCCCAGGCTTTTGCCAAACGAATTTCTCCCAATTTCCCGGAATGTACAAAGTCTATTGCATCCACAAAATGGGGCTGACTCCTTTGCCATTGCCCTATTTGCACCATTCGATCGCTGGCCTGTACTGAACCTAACATGAGATTACATTCCTCTATTGAGTTGGCCAAGGGTTTTTCGCAATACACATCCTTGCCAGCCTTTACGGCATCGGAAAGTTGTAGGCAATGCCAATGATCTGGAGTACCAATAATCACTACATCCACATCTTTATCCTCCAATAATTTCCGATAGTCCTTATATAACTTTGGTTTTTTTATTCCCGCCTTTTCCAAATCGGACGTTCTCTTTTTTAACACACTATCATCCACATCACAGAGGGCTACCACCTCAATCTCACTCATTTTAAGCATAGAACTTAAATCGCTAAATCCCATGCCGTTGCAACCGATCAATCCCACCCCGATTTTGTCGTTTGGACTAATATTTCTTCTTACGGAGGCCAATAGATCCATAGGAAATAAAAATGCCGCTCCCGTCCCCATGGCTATTAGGGAACTCTTTTTTATAAATTTTCTTCTGTTCTGAATCATGAATTTATAGATTTAATAAGTCCTTAATGTACAAATTTTTACAACAAAAAAAGCACCAACTTTAGGTTGGTGCTTTTTAAATTATTCAGAAAAAAATTACTTCTTTTCGGGTGCGTTTACTTTTTTACTCATCTCCATGGAGATAGCGGTACGGTCAAATTTTATTTTCCCGGCCATAGTTTCTATAACACAAGTAAAATCATTATCGTTTAAATCTACTACTTTTCCGTGCATACCGCTCTTGGTAACCACTTTATCTCCTTTTTTTAATTCTTCGGTAAATTTCTTCTCTTGTTTTTGACGTTTTCTTTGCGGTGCGATCATAAAAAAATACACCACTACAAACATTAATATTAGGGGAAGATATGGATATTGTTCTAACATAATTTTATTTACTTATTTAACAGGACCTACAGGACCTGCACCTTTTGGAGTTACAAATGCCTTTATTCGAAGTGTTTCACTTCCTTTACTGGTGTTGGCGGTAACAGTAATGGTCTTGGTTACCTGATTTTGTCCTGAACCGTTAAACTTCACCAACAACTCCCCTTTTTCACCTGGTGCTATTGGCGTATTTTTTGGATATTCGGGAATGGTACAACCACAGCTACTTTTGGCATCGGTAATTATCAATGGGGCGTCGCCCGTATTTGTAAATGTAAAAATAGTTTCCTGGGGAGCGTTTTGATCTATTGATCCAAAATCGTGCTCTACTTTATCGAACTCCATCACAGGAAGACTCTTGGCAGCTGCATCCCTTTCGGCAGCAACTTCTACATTGGAAGCTTCAATTTTACTGGAGGCCTTTTCCTTACAGGAAGAAAGGACAAGAACAGAAATAATACTTACGGTTAAAAATATTCTCTTCATCGGTTTAAATTTAATTATTTCTTAAGAGGTCAGATGCAAATCGCCATAAATCATCTCAGTGAATTTGAAGAATTACCATGGCTCATTTCATCTTTACTAATTTTTTATTTGCGCAAAATTAAGGAATATTTGTTTATAACAAACCCCTACCAACTTTTTTTAGTTTCCCGTCCTCCTTATACTCCCTCACCAGCTTATCCAATATACCGTTGATGAATATACTACTTTTAGGTGTGGAATACTCCTTTGCGATTTCTAAAAATTCATTTATCGTAACCCGTTCCGGTATCGATGGAAAATTGAGGAGTTCGCAAATTGCCATTTTCAAAAGTATGGCATCAATATCCGCAATTCGATCCTTGTCCCAATTAGGGGTTTTACCCTCGATCTCCTGTTCCAGTTTGGAATTGTTCAACAGGGTTTTTCTCAAAAGCATATTGGCATATACCATATCGTCCCCATCCTTAAAAAGAGGTGGTAAAAAATAAGAAGGAACAGTACTTTCCTTTACTTTTTTAAACTGCTTTAATAGAAAAGTGTTTACAATGGGAATATCATCCACCCAGGTTAATTTGTCATCTTCAAAATAATCGTAAATCTTTTCGTTGGGCGCAATTATATCCCGGAACAAATCAATGATAAGCCTTTTGTCCTCTTCGTAAGTACTTTCGGCATTGGACATATATTTGGCATATATATCGCTCTCCATAACCTCGTTGTAAATTATCCTGATGTACTCTTCGTTCAAATACCAATTGTTCAATTTTCTTTTGGACAATTCATCCTTCAGTGTCTTGTTCCCCGCAATTTGAAGCAGAAGTTTATTTTTTAGGAATTTTTCCTTGTCGGGATAGGAATCGGAGTTGTTTTTTAGATATTTTTTGGAGGATAGGCTAAGCTGACTCTCTGCCCTTTCATGCAATTCTATAAAAAGGCTCAGCATTAACAGGTAAAGTGTGTACATGTTCTCTATGCTTACTTTCAAAAATTTCTCTTGTTTTTCCAGGGAATCATCCTTCGACTGTGTCAATGCATAAATACATTGCATAACTTTAACCCTTATGTGCCTTCTTGTAAGCATTTTTAAAGAACTTTAGTAAAATGTAAAAAATTATTCGGGTACAAAAATAGGATTATATTTTTTAATCCTAACTACCTTTTTGGGTATTATCTTATGTGTTTTATAACATTTGGTTTAGAACCAAAAAACTATCTTTGCCCAATTGTAATCCAAAATCCTGCAATTTCTGTTTCATAGCCAATGAAAGAACTTCAACATTTAAATAAATATTTTAGGAAGTACCGATTTAAGCTCCTTATTGGTATTATCATTACCATGATAGCTCGAATTTTTCAATTGGTTATGCCTTCCTATGTAAAAAAATCCATTGAAGTTGTTGAAGGCTATGTAGGTAATGAAATTCTGAAGGCGGATGCCAAGGAAATGCTATGGGAATACATCCTGATAATTGTTGGAGCTGCATTGCTGTCCGGTTTCTTTACATTTCTGATGAGACAGACCATTATTAATGTCTCCAGGTACATTGAGTACGACTTAAAGAATGAGGTATTTGACCATTACCAACTATTGAGTCTCAATTTTTACAAAAAAAATAGGACCGGGGATTTAATGAACAGGATAAGCGAGGATGTAAACCAGGTACGATTGTATGGAGGTCCGGCCATTATGTACGGAATTCAAACGCTAACACTTTTTGTTTGTCTGGTTCCACTAATGTTCATAAAGGCACCAGTACTGGCCCTCTATGCTCTGTTGCCATTGCCGATTCTTTCTGTATTGATCTATCAGATCAGTAAAATAATTCACAAGCGGAGTACAATTGTGCAAGAGTTTTTATCAACCCTGTCTACCTTTACCCAAGAATCCTTTTCAGGAATTTCGGTTATAAAAGCCTATGCCCTGGAACCTAAGGTAAATGCCGAATTGAAAAATTTGGCCCTGGACGGAAAAAACAAAAGTATGGATCTTGCCAAGGTCAATGCTTGGTTTTTCCCGCTGATGATCCTTTTGATCGGAATCAGCAATATATTTGTCATCTACGTGGGCGGCAAACAATATATAGACGGGGAAATAGCGTCAATTGGTATCATTGCAGAGTTTATCTTGTATGTAAACATGCTTACCTGGCCTGTAGCGGTCGTGGGCTGGGTTACCTCCATAGTGCAGCGGGCGGAAGCATCACAAAAACGGATCAATCAATTTTTGCAGGAAGAACCCAACATAGTTAGTACCGTTAAGGAGGAAACTCCCATAAAAGGAAAGATTGAGTTTAAAAACGTAACGTTTACCTACGAGGACACCAACATTATGGCCCTGAACAACATATCCTTTACAATAAACCAGGGCGAGACAGTAGCTATATTGGGAAAAACAGGATCAGGAAAATCGACCATTTTAGATTTAATTGCCCGTTTGTACGACATTGACTCCGGAGAAATTCTGATAGATGATGTCCCCATTAAGGAATTAAACCTACAAAGCCTACGACAATCCATAGGCGCCGTACCACAGGATGCTTTTCTATTTTCCGACACCATAAAAAACAATATTAAGTTTGGAAAAGAAAATTCAACGGATGAGGAAATTATTGCCGTGGCCAAGAAAGCGGTAGTACATGAAAACATAATGGGCTTCAACAAACAGTACGAGACTATTTTGGGAGAAAGGGGCATTACCTTAAGTGGGGGACAAAAACAGCGTGTCTCCATTGCAAGGGCACTCCTGAAGGACCCACCTATCTACCTGTTTGATGATTGTCTTTCGGCAGTTGATACCGAAACGGAAGAAGAAATTCTGAACCAACTGAAAAAAGAATCCAAAAATAAGACCACACTCATTGTAAGCCATAGGGTTTCCTCGGCCAAAAACGCAGATAAAATTATAGTTCTGGAGGATGGAAAATTAATACAGGAAGGTACACATGAAGAATTAAATTCTGTTGAAGGATACTACAAAGAGCTCTATATGCATCAACTTTCTGAGAAAGAAAAATAGAAAAATGTTGTTATATTAGGTTTTTTTTTCCACTTTTGACAGATATATACCTATGAAAAATTAACTATACACTAGACGAAATGAGCGATAAAGATTTAATGGACCAAGAAGAAATTTATTCTAAAGTTTTAAGAGCAGGAAGAAGAACTTATTTTTTCGATGTTAGAAGCACCAAGGCAGGAGATTATTATTTAACTGTTACCGAAAGCAAAAAGTTCACCCATGACGATGGTTCTTTTCATTATAAAAAACACAAGATTTATTTATACAAAGAAGACTTTACCGCCTTTAAGGAGAATTTGGACGAGATGATGGATTACATTATCGATGAAAAAGGTACAGAGGTTATTTCCGAACGTCACCAGAAAGATTTTAAAAAGGAAGATTCCGAAGAAAATGGATCTATTAGCTCTACAGATAGTTTTACAGATGTAAGCTTTGACGATATTTAATCTTCTTATACTTATACAAAAATTTAATGGCCCCTGTAATTAGGGGCCATTTCTTTTACCATGATTTAGTCTTCCCGCCACAATTTAACCAGTATACTGCCAAGGATAAAATGGGCCGAGCAGATCATTAAGGTAGCCTGCCAATTGAAGAATATTAGCATTACTCCCATGAGCAGAAGATAAAACAAGGGGTAATACAATAAGGCAAACATAAATCTGGTTGTGCTCAAAAATTCCGGTTCGCTAACTTTTGGTTTAATGAGCTTGGACCATAAAATGATCATTGGAAAGTTCAACATAAAAAATGCCCACTTAAAAATGTACTTCTGAGGTACTTCTTTTTCTCTTTTTTTATACTCTGGAAATATCCCCGTTTCCAAAATTAGGTTAATGTCCACAGGATCCAGATAATCCACCCTAGCCCTATCCAGTTTATGCACTATCTCCTCATACCTGGACTCCTCTTCAATATGTGTGGTAAGTCTTTTTAAATGATGAAACACTTCCTGCTTCAGTCGGCTGGCCGATCCTGTCAAATCCTCTTTGTTAAAAAATTCCTGGACCCTTATCCCTTCGCCATAATACAGTGCTGCCTTATCGGGAAATTTTGCGGCCTTGGCATAATTCACTCCAATTGGGACAACAGTGATATCCACAGTTGGATTATTTTCCAAAGCCAGAAACAAAATACGGGTAAACCCTTTGCTTAGAGGACGGACCCGACGTTTTAGGGAGTGGTTGCCTTCCGGAAAAATAAGTAAGGCCTCTCCCCTTTGCAGTAGCTCCGAGCAGCGTTCAAAAATGGCGTTATTTCCCGCCAATGAATCCTTACCGTCCCTGATCCTATACACCGGAATCATCTGTAAAAATTCGAAAAACACCTTCAACAAGGTTCCCTTAAACACGTCGGACCTAGTTAAAAAATAAGGTTTCCGATTACAATGGGTCGCTATCAATAGAGCATCGAGCAAGGCATTTTGATGATTCGATACAAACATAACAGGTTTTCCCAAAGGCACATTCTGCAAACCTTTAACTTTTATTCCAGAAAAATAGAATGTCAATGCCAAACGAATCCAAACCCATATAATACAATAACCTATCCTTCTCAAACAAGTTCTTCTTTATCAATTGGAAAATACCCCCAAAAGCTTGCTATGGCCAAACCTGATATCAAATGCCATATTCCCCAAAACGCGGCCAGAAGGGCCATTCCCCCCATTCCATCAAAAAAAGTAAATATCAACAGCAGTCCCAGGCCTGAATTCTGAATCCCGGTTTCTATACCAATGGTTCGCTTATCCATTTGGGAAAGACCAAAAAATTTAGCCACCGAATAGCCGGTTACAAAAGCCAAAAGATTGTGCAGGACCACTATCCAGAATACGTATAATACATATTCCATAAAAACGTCCCTGTTGTCATATAAGGCAATAAAAATAAGAATCACAAAAAACACCAACGAAAGTACCTTTAAAACTTCTGCTATTTTAGATGCTATTTTGGGCCTGATATGGTTTATCGCCATCCCCGAAATTAAGGGTAATGCCAAAAGCAATGCCACTAATTTTACCATTGAAAAAGGAGCAATGGCAACTTCTTGAAGTATTGATGCGGTGGGGCCATATAGGGAGCCCCATAATTGAAGGTTTAAAGGGGTCATAAGGACAGCCAATAAAGTGGCCACCGCCGTTAGACTTACGGACAAGGCCGTATTGCCCTTTGCCAAATGTGTAATAAAATTGGAAATATTACCCCCTGGGCAAGCAGCTACCATAAACATTCCCAAAGCAATACTGGGCAAGGGCTCCAATAGCAAAACAAGTATAAAAGTTACGGCAGGAAGCAAAACAAACTGGCTCAAAACACCAACAAAAAGCGGCTTGGGCTTTCTAAGCAATCGTCTAAAGTCATCTATGGATATATCCAATGCTATCCCGAACATTACCAGGGCCAAAGCCACGTTAAGCACCCAAAGTGATTGTTGGTTAAAGTCTATATGAATCTTATCCAGGGGGGTAGTTACCAAGAATTATGAGATTTTAAGTCCATTGTCAACCTCGTCATCCGGACGCAGTAATATTACATCGGAACCGTCAACAGCCCCTAATATAAGACATTCGCTCATAAAATTTGCAATTTGTTTTTTAGGAAAATTAACCACGGCGATTATCTGCTTCCCCAAAAGTTGATCTTTGGAGTACCTTTGGGTTATTTGGGCCGATGTTTTCCTAATCCCTATCGTCTTGCCAAAATCGACATGTAACTGATAGGCTGGTTTCCTGGCCTCTGGAAAATCTTTAATTTCAATAATGGTGCCCACTCTCATATCTATTTTGGAGAAATCGGGCCAAGTAATAGTTTCTTTCACAGAACAATTCTAAGTTTTTCAATAATTTCACTGGAAAATTTCACGTCTTAGGATCTATTGGCACATGCCAAAAGTTTCAACTTTATAAATATTTCTTTTACCACAAAATATCTAATGTGGGAACCGCATACAATTGTCTATCTTTTCTTTTAACTTTGCAGTAGACCTTTTTTCTAAACATTAAAGTCATGGCCAATACACCCAGTAATATGCTGCCCATAGGCACAATAGCCCCCAACTTTAAATTGTTCGATACCACTTCGGACCAACAAAAAAGCCTTCAAGACTTAAAAGGGGCCAAGGGTACCGTAATCATGTTTATCTGCAACCACTGCCCTTTTGTTAAGCATTTGAATACCGAAATCGTCAAAACAGCAATGGAATATCAACCTAAAGATATTTCATTTATTGCAATTTCCAGCAACGATGTAGAAAATTACCCTCAGGATGCTCCCCATTTAATGAAACTGATCAGTATAGAACAGAAATATACTTTTCCCTATCTGTACGATGAAAGTCAAGAGGTTGCCAAAGCATATGATGCCGCCTGTACGCCCGATTTCTATTTATTCGATGCCAATTTAAGGCTGGTATATAGAGGTCAGTTTGACAACTCCCGCCCGGGAAATGGTATCCCAGTGAGCGGGGTGGACTTAAAATCGGCCATGGATGCCCTTCTTTCCGGAAACAAAATAAATATTGACCAAAAACCGAGTATGGGCTGTAATATCAAGTGGAAGAAACAATAGTTGCCCAATACATTTTTACTTTAAATTTCATGGAAGACCATGGCCCTTTAGCTTAAAGTGCTAGGGACAATTCCAGCCCTTACGGTCTATGATGCCCTCTATGTGTGCCAAATGATGATTGCCGTGCCAAGCGTATTTTCCAATATTCTCCATAAGGCTAACCGCAACATTACCATCGGGATGAATATACACCCTTTCCAAATCCTCCTTGGACAAACCTTTTAAGAGATATACCAATTTTGCATGTAGTGCCTTAAGATAATTTATGGATAGTACTATTGGGGCCGTCTTGGCATCAAAAAGGTTGCTCCACTCCTTCTCTTCGTACGCCTTAATAATAGGTTTATCTTCGGTCAGTGCCCATTTAAATCTGGTATAACTATGATGATGGCTGTCCGCCATATGATGGACCACCTGCCTGATGGTCCAGCCACCTGGCCGATACCGAGTATTCAACTGTTGGTCGTTCATTGGAACCACCAGATCCTCTAAACGGGTAGGCAATGCCTCCAATTCGGATATCCAATCGGACAAGGTTATATCATTGACCTTCCCGGTATATACAAAATGGCCAATGGGGTATTTCAATTCTTCCAAGCTTCTTTCTTCCATTGTATAAAATTAAAGAAGTATAATGAATAATATTAGCAATCCCAATAAATAATATTAAACCCTACCAAAGTTTTCCCATTCATAGAACGGGATCGAAGGGCGATTGGCAATGGTGCTTACAAACCCAATTAAACTAAATGTTTTTTTGCAAAAAAAAGACCATTATTTATACGATCGAATACAGTACGTATTGCATCCCAAAAGATTAAAAAAAAATAAATCCCACCTAAATAAATTTCAAAAAACAACTTTTTTTCGTTAAATTTTAATACATTTTTAACCTTTTAAAAAAGTCGATTACAAGATAATCTACTAATTTTATAGGATAATAAACTTTTAACTAAAGCACCAAAATATGGCAACAATACGATTGGGCGACCTAGCCCCTGATTTTACAGCAGATAGTTCTATGGGAATGATCAATTTATATGATTATTTAGGTGATGGATGGGGAATTTTGTTTTCGCACCCGGCGGATTTTACCCCGGTATGTACCACCGAACTTGGAACGGCCGCTAAATTCAAAGGAGAATTTGACAAACGGAACGTAAAAATGCTGGCACTGAGTGTTGATGGGGTAGCCTCTCATGGGGAATGGATCAAAGACATTAATGAGACACAACATACCACTGTTAATTTTCCAATTATTGCCGATGAGGACAAAAAGGTCTCTACCCTTTACGACATGATTCATCCAAATGCAAACGACAGTTTAACTGTGCGTTCGGTTTACATTATAGCCCCGGACAAAACTGTAAAACTCATAATTACCTATCCTGCATCCACAGGTCGTAATTTTCACGAATTGCTCAGGGTAATAGATTCATTACAATTAACAGCATATCATAAAGTAGCCACTCCTGCCAACTGGGAAAATGGGGATAGGGTGGTTGTAAGTCCATCCATAAACACAGAGGATGCCAAAAAAATATTCACCAAAGGTGTGGAAGAAATTAAGCCCTATTTAAGAATGACCCCACAGCCGAACCTATAATTTGGATAGGACTACCATAATATCAATAGAGTCTTCCCTGTTAGGGAAGACTCTATTTTGTTTTAGCTCCCAATAACAGCAATTCCTTGTAGCTCCTTTGTTATTGAGGTGATTGAGATAATGTTATCCAACCCACTACTGTCCACAACACCTATTTGACCAAAACCATTCTCAAATGCGGCTACTTCTGCAGGCCAAGAGAAACAAAAAATTAAATTTAATTAGGTGTTGACGCCTTATTATTCTTCTTTTTAATCAAACTTCCCAAACCTGTACCCCAACATTCCCAGAAATTCATTTAGCGCTCAAAAAAAAATCCATTTTCCCTGTAGGAATTAAAAAAACGTGCAGAACACATAAAAACGGATATGAAAAAGTAAAAGTTTAAGACCAAGGACATTAACGCACAGTTGATTAGCCGTTTATTTACTTTTTAAAAATCGTGTCAAAATCTTCCAAAATAAATATAACTATCAAAAAATCATGTAGTTAAATAATAAAACCTTATCTTGGCGGCTAATTTAATTTTTTATAATGAATAAAGGAAC